>WBZR01004253.1_pt1 | contig 11883 bp, 7 predicted proteins | sample 5204231 | NCBI WGS metagenome assembly WBZR01 (sample SAMN12412403, study PRJNA552823) | activated sludge metagenome | isolation source: activated sludge from anammox sidestream of wastewater treatment plant... | place: USA: Virginia | collected 2017-08
CCGCGCCCGGAATGCCGCATCGCTTCCCAATGAGGCCGACCGCCTCGACCGATCCCGGCGCCGCGCGCGGCGCGCGGGCGCTGCCGCGCTCGGTCGTCGCCCTCGGGCTGGTATCGCTCTGCATGGACACGTCCTCCGAGTTGATCCACGCGCTCTTGCCGCTCTTCATGGCGACGGTGCTCGGCGCCGGCATGGTCACCATCGGCTTGGTCGAGGGCGTCGCCGAGGCGGCCGCCGCGATCGCGAAGGTCTTCTCCGGAACGCTGAGCGACTACATGCGGCGCCGCAAGCCGCTCGTGGTCGCCGGCTACGGGCTCGCGGCAATCACGAAGCCGCTCTTTCCGCTGGCGCCGTCGGTCGCGTGGGTGTTCGCCGCCCGCTTCTTCGACCGCATCGGCAAGGGGATCCGCGGCGCGCCGCGCGATGCGCTGATTGCAGACGTGACGCCGGCCCCGCTTCTCGGCGCCGCCTACGGGCTGCGCCAGTCGCTCGACTCGATCGGCGCGGCGCTGGGCCCGCTCGCGGCGCTCGCGCTCGTGGCGCTCTTCGCGAGCAACCTGCGCATGGCGCTGTGGGCGGCGGTGCTGCCTGCGGTCGCGGCGGTGGCGATTCTCGCGGCCGGCGTCCACGAGCCCGAACCCGACGCCGCAGCGCACCAGGCGCGCCCACCGCTGCGGCTCGCCGACGCGGCGCGCCTCCCGTTTCGTTACTGGTGGATCGTGACGCTCGGCGCGGTGCTCACGCTCGCGCGCTTCTCCCAGGCGTTCCTCGTCCTGCGCGCGACCGATATCGGCCTGCCGCTCGCGCTCGCGCCGGGGGTGATGGTCGTGATGAGCGGCGTCGATGCGATCGCGTCCTACCCCGCCGGCATCGCGGCCGACAGGGGTCATCGCCGCGCGCTCCTTGGCTGGGGGCTCGCAGCGCTCGTCGCCGCGGACATCGCGCTCGCGGCCGCGACCTCTGGCTGGGCGCTGTTCGCCGGCGCTGCGCTCTGGGGACTGCACATGGGCCTCACGCAGGGGCTCCTCGCCATGCTCGTCGCGGCGGAGTCTCCGGCGCATCTGCGAGGCACCGCGTTCGGGGTGTTCAACCTCGTCTCCGGCGCGTTCCTGCTCGTCGCGAGCGTGCTCGCCGGCGCGCTCTGGGCGGCGTTCGGGGCGGCGGCGACCTTCATCGCCGGCGCGGCATTCACGGCGCTCGCGCTGGCGGGCCTCCTCGCGTACCGGCCCGGACGCACCGCGAGCGGGTAGACTCGCGGCCTACGAGGACGCGAGGATGACGAGAACCATCTCCGATCTGCGGCGCGAGTACTCGCGGGAAAGCCTGGACGAGTCGGACGTCGCCCACGACCCCATCGAGCAGTTCGCCCGGTGGTTCGACGAGGCCTTGAAGTCCGAGCTCCCGGAGCCGACCGCAATGACGCTTGCCACCGCTTCGGCCGTCACGCACGGGTTCGCGCGACCCTCGGCGCGCATGGTGCTCCTCAAGGGCTTCGACGCGCGCGGTTTCGTCTTCTTCACGAACTACGAGAGCCGGAAGGGCAGGGAGCTCGCCGCGAACCCGTTCGCGAGCCTGGTGTTCTTCTGGGCCGAGCTCGAGCGCCAGGTCCGCGTGGAAGGGCGCGTGGAGAAAGTGGGCGCGTCCGAATCGGACGACTACTACCGCACCCGGCCGCTCGGCGCACGCATCGGCGCATGGGCCTCGCCCCAGAGCGAGGTGATCGGCGGCAAGGCCGGCCTCCTCGCGCGCGCGGCGGAGATGGGGCTGCGCCACGGACTGAGCCCCGCGCGGCCGCCCAACTGGGGCGGCTACCGTCTTGTGCCGAGCGAGCTGGAATTCTGGCAGGGCCGGCCGAGCCGGCTGCACGACCGGATTCGCTTTTTCCGGACGGGCGACGCCTGGCGCATCGAGCGCCTCGCGCCCTAACCGTTCCTACCCGCGCGCGCATGCGCACGCTCGCCCTCGTCGTGCTCGCGGCTTGCGCCGCGGCAAGCCTCAACTACTGGTGGCAACGCGGCCAGTCCGTGGCGCCGGTCGATGCGCCGAGGGGCCGGATCGCGTGCATCTCCTACGCGCCCTATCGTCTGCCGGGCCAATCACCGTTTGTCGCCGGCACCCGGATCCCGGCCGCGCAAATCCGCGCCGACCTCGAGCGCCTCGCGCGGCGCGTCCGCTGCGTCCGGACCTACTCGGTGAGCCAGGGCCTCGCAGAGGTGCCGCGCATCGCGCGATCCCTCGGCCTGGAGGTGCTACTCGGCGTGTGGATCGGCCGCGATGACCGCGCGAACGAGCGCGAGCTCGCGCGCGCCATCGAGGCTGCGAATCGCGAGCCGGACACCGTCCGGGCGGTGATCGTGGGCAACGAAGTGCTGCTTCGGCGGGAGCAGCCGCCGGAGCGGCTGCGCGCGATGATCGAGCGAGTGCGTGCTGCCGTGCCGCAGCCGGTCACCTACGCGGACGTCTGGGAGTTCTGGGTGCGACATCGCGAGCTCGCGGCCGGGGTTTCCTTCGTGACCGTCCACATCCTTCCGTATTGGGAGGATCAGCCGGTGCCGGTCGAGCGCGCCGTCGATCACCTCCTGCAGGTGTATGGCGAGGTGCAGCGAGCGCTCCCCGGCAAACCGATCTTCGTCGGCGAGACCGGCTGGCCCAGCGCGGGGCGGGACCGCGAGGGCGCGTCGCCGGGCCGCATCAACCAGGCGCGCTACGTGCGCGAGTTCCTGACCGCAGCGGCCGGGCGCGGGATGGACTACAACCTGATCGAGGCATTCGATCAGCCGTGGAAGCGTGACCTCGAAGGCACGGTCGGCGGCCATTGGGGTCTCCTCGACGCGTCCGGACACGACAAGTTTCCGCTGCAAGGGGCGCTCGCCGAGGACCCGGAGTGGTACCGCGGCTGGGTCGCCGCTGCCATCGTTGCCGGACTGATGATCCTCGGTGAGCGTCTCGCCGGACGGCGATACGGCCCGAGCGGCGTGGCCGCGCTGGCGCTCGCCGGCGCGGCGTGCGGCGCCACCCTCTATGCGCAGTTTCGCTACCTCGCAGAGAGCTCGCGGACGGTGCTCGAGTGGGCGATTGGCGGGGCGCTCACGGCGGGAGCGGCGGTCGCCGCCGTTCTGCTGAGCGGCGCGGTCGCGCAGCTCGTCGACGCTTCCGCGGAGAGCCGGAAGGGCGCCCGGCGCCTCGTCCCACCGCTTCGTCCCGCAGCTGAAGCGATTGCGCCCCGGGCCGGCGCGCCGCGCGCCGCCGGCAGCTGGCTCGGCCTGTTGCGCTTTGCCTTCCTCTTCGCCGCGGCCGGCCAGTGCCTGATGCTCGTCTTCGACGCGCGCTACCGCGGCTTCCCGGTCGCCCTGTACGCGATCCCGGCCGCGGGATTTGCACTCCTCGGCGCCCTGTCGGAGGCACATCGGCGCACGGGCGTCGAGGAGCGTCTGCTTGCGGGGCTGCTGGTGGTCGCAGCGCCGCTGATCGCCGCCCAGGAAACGCTGGCGAACAGCCAGGCGATCGCTTGGTGCGCCACCTGCCTATTGTTCGGTGGACCGGTGCTCGGCCAGTGGCTCGCCCGCGAGTATTCGCGCGAGCGCCAGCATGCCTAGCAGGAGGCCGACCGCACCGGCATCTGCGTCATAGAGCACCAGGCCCACCGCACCGAGCGCCGCTGCTGCCGCGGCGACGCCGGGCTTGCGCCGGAAAGTCGCCAGCGCGCCGAGCGCGAACGCGCCCGCCCCGAGCACCCCACTATGGATTGCATCGATGAGGAGCGCCCGCGGCCAGCACCACCCGGGCGCCGGGCTACCGGCGCAGAGTTGACCGAACGCCTCCGGCTCGATCAACCCGATACGGAGGGCGTACGCCACGGCAGCCGCCGCAGGCACTGCCGCAGCCAACATTTTGATTCGTCGTGTCATCCAGGGGAATGCCCGCGCGTTGAATGCCCGGGATGATCGCCGAGGGCGGCGCAGGTTTCAACTTTCCGTCGGATGGTGCTCTCACAGCGAATGTGAGCGCCCGCTTTCCGAACGATTTCCGGGGGTAATTGGGCAGGCTGCCCGCACCTCCCGGCACGTCCCGGATGCTACCCGAATCACTTTGTAAAACATCTTGTCAAACCGACCGCCGGGTCTGGAGCAAATCCGACACTTGAGGCAGAATTCGCCGCCTCCACTTGGTGCATTTGAGTTCAGCCGGAGCGCCAGTCTCGGACCCGTCCGGCGCATGAGAACCCGCCAAACAAGACCAAAATGATCTCCTCGCAGGGACTGCAGCAACCGACCGCCGTTTCCCGCCCGCGCGCCCGGCGCGTCTACGGCGTGACGCTCGTCGGCCTCCTCGTCGCCGTGGTTGCGGCGGCGGCGAACTATGCGGTCTGGGCGTTCTTCAACCCGCCGATCGAATCATCCGACTGGACGGGCAAGCTGAAGGGCGTTGCCTACAGCGGGTTCCAGCGGCACCAAGACCCGACCAAGCGGCGGTTCCCGAGCGAGGCCGAGATCGATCGCGACCTCGCGCTCCTTGCGGGAGTCACCGGGCGGATCCGCACCTACACGGCGGTGGAGAATAGCGCGGTGGCGCGGCTCGCCGACATGCACGGTCTTCGCGTGATGGCGGGCGCATGGCTCGACCGGCGCGCCGACAACAATCGCAACGAGCTCGATGCGCTCGTCTGGAGCGCCCGCGCGAACCGCAACATCGACAGCGTGATCGTCGGCAACGAGACGATCCTGCGCGGCGACCTCTCCGTGCGCGAGCTGCTACGGCAGATCGACGATGCGAAGCGCCGCACCCGCCGCCCGGTCTCGACCGCCGAGCCCTGGCACATCTGGCTGAAGTATCCCGAGCTCGCCAACCGCGTCGATTTCATCACCGTGCACCTGCTGCCGTACTGGGAAGGCGTCCCGGTGAACGAGGCGGTCGACTACGTGTTCTCCCGCTACGACGAGCTGAAGCGCAAGTACCCGAAGAAGCGCATCGTCATCGGCGAGGTCGGCTGGCCGAGCCAGGGCGACCGGCGCGATGGCGCGGAGGCGTCGCCCGCCGCGCAGGCGCAGTTCATGCGCGAGTTCGGCGACGTGGTGCAGGACCGCCGCATCGAGTACTACGTGATGGAGGGCTTCGACCAGCCGTGGAAGACCGCGGCGGAAGGCCGGGCCGGGCCCTACTGGGGCATCTTCGACGCCTACCGCGCGCCGAAATTCGCGTGGACCGGCCCGATCGAGAGCGATCCGCACTGGCGCGCGAAGGCGCTCGCCGCCTCGCTCCTCGCGTTCGTGCCGATCCTCCTCTTCGCAAGCCGCTTCCGCCGCTTCCGCTGGGCGGGGATCGCGTTCTTCGCGATGCTCGTCCAGGCCTGCGCCGCTGCGCTCGTCTGGACGGCGAGCGTGCCGCTGCGGTTCTACCTCGACCCGCTCGACTGGGTCATGCTCGCGGCGCTCGCGCCCGCGCTCGCCGCGATGATCGCGGTGCTGCTCGTGAACGGGTTCGAGTTCGTGGAGACGATGTGGAATCGCGGCTGGCTGCGCGCGTTCAGCCCGCACGCGCGCGCACCTGCCCACGAGCCGTTCGTGTCGATCCACCTGCCGTGCTGCAACGAGCCGCCCGAGATGGTGATGCTCACGCTGAACAGCCTCGCGCACCTCGACTATCGCAACTTCGAGGTGATCGTGATCGACAACAACACCAAGGACGAGGCGAAGTGGAAGCCCGTCGAGGCGTTCGTCGCGACGCTCGGGCCGCGGTTCCGCTTCTTCCACCTGCCGTCGTGGCCCGGCTTCAAGGCGGGCGCGCTCAACTTCGCGCTGGGCGAGACCGACCCGCGCGCCGAGATCGTCGGCGTGGTGGACGCCGACTACGCGGTGAGCCGCAACTGGCTGTCGAGCCTGGTCGGCCACTTCGATGGCCCTCGGGTCGCGGTCGTGCAGGCGCCGCAGGCGCACCGCGACTTTGAGACCAACCCGTTCCAGCGCATGTGCAACTGGGAGTTCGACGGCTTCTTCCGGATCGGGATGCATCACCGGAACGAGCGCAACGCGATCATCCAGCACGGCACGATGACCCTCGTGCGCCGCGCCGCCCTGGAGCGGGCCGGCGCGTGGTCCGAGTGGTGCATCTGTGAGGACGCGGAGCTCGGGCTGCGACTCATGCACGAGGGCTACGAGATCAAGTACGTCGACGCGGTGCTCGGGCGCGGCCTGACGCCGGCCGACTTCAAGGCCTTCAAGTCGCAGCGCTTCCGCTGGGCATTCGGCGCGATGCAGATCTTGAAGCGCCGCTGGGGCTGGCTCACGCGGCCGGGGCCGCTCTCGACGGGCCAGCGCTATCACTTCCTCACCGGCTGGTTCTGGTGGTTTGCCGATGCGCTGCACCTCGTGTTCAGCTTCCTCGCGCTGGGATGGACCGCTGGCATGATCATGGCGCCGCACCTTTTCAGCCTGCCGCTCAGCCTGTTCGTCATTCCGGTGTTCGGCTTCCTCGCTGCCAAGGCGTTCTTCGGGCCGGCGCTCTATCGGGCGCGGGTGCCGTGCGGCTGGCGCGACGTGATCGGCGCGTCGGTGGCGAGCATGGGCCTGTCGCACGCGATTGCGCGCGGCATCTTCGAGGGCTTGTGGCGCAAGGAAGGCAGATTCGTCACCACCACGAAGGGCTGGCAACCGCGCGGCCGCTTCGGCGGTTTCAACGTCGTGCGCGAGGAGGGTCTGATGTTCGTGGCGCTGGCGCTCGGCGCGATCGGCATGGCCTCGCGCTTCGGTGCCGGCAACCCCGAGGCGATGCTGTGGAGCGCCATCCTCGGCGCGCAGGCCGTGCCCTATCTCGCCGCGCTCGCGAGCGCGGCGATCTCGACGCGGGCGGCCGCCGCGCACCGCGCGACGGTGGAGCCGGCGGCACTCAAACCCGTTTCCGAGTCGCGGATGCCGCAGCTCGCCGCGGCGCTGCAGGAGCGCACCGCGGCCTGAAGCCGCGCGCCCCGAAATCCCCAGCCGCGTTCGTCTCCCGCTTCCTTCACCGGCGCTTTAGCTTCTCGCGGAAGTGCTGGCGAAGCTTGCCGACTTTCTCGGCGACCACCCACATGCAGTAGGGCTGCGCCGGGTTGCGCGCGAAGTACTCCTGGTGATACGCCTCGGCCATCCAGAATGTGCCGGCCGGCACGAGCTCGGTCACGATCGGATCGGCGTACACGCCGCGCGTGGCGAGTTCCGCCATCACCTCCTCGGCGATGCGCTTCTGCTCGGGAGAGCGATGGAAGATTGCCGAACGATACTGCGAGCCGATGTCGTTTCCCTGCCGATCCGGCGTGGTGGGATCGTGGATCACGAAGAACACCTCCAGGAGCTCCCGATACGACACCATCTGGGGATCGAACGTGATCCGCACCACCTCCGCATGGCCGGTCGTCCCCGAGCAGATCTGCTCGTAGGACGGGGACGGACGCGTCCCGCCCGTGTACCCGGATTCGACCGACTCCACCCCGCGGAGCTCGTTGTAGACCGCCTCCAGGCACCAGAAACACCCGCCGGCGAGCGTCGCCACTTCCTTTCCGGGAGGGACAGTATCGGGGGCAATGCCGGGTTGCGCCATGCGCGTCTCCTGTTCCGGACCGACTTTCCGCTTCGGTCTGCTTTTGGATCAGGAGCTTACACGACCCGCGCCCACGGCCGAACCGGCGGCGCCGGGTCCGCCCCGACCGCCGCCCACGCCGCTCCAAGTCGTTTTGCACTGCACCAACCAAATCTTGTGGATGCGACATCTTTCACACACAAGATATTGTGACGCCCGACCGGAGTGATTTCCCTCACACCTTGGCCCGGTTCGGGTCCAGAATACGCCTTCGGTTCCCTGGCCAGGTTCGTCCACCCAGCGGATTCTGGCCTAAACTAAAAAACACGATCCCAAAGGAAAACAAGGATGAAAGAGCTGGAAGCTAAACAAGACTCTCAACTCGAAACGGCTGCGCTTCCCGAGCAGGAAATCTGCGCCGAAGTGCTGATCGAGAAGTACGCGAAGGGTGGCGAGCGCACCGTCGAGGACGTGCGCCGGCGCGTCGCTCACGCGCTGGCCGCCGTCGAGCAGGAGGAGAAGCGCGCGCACTGGGAAGCGAAGTTCCTCGAGGCGCAGGAGCGCGGCTTCGTCCCCGCCGGGCGCATCAACTCCGCGGCGGGGACCAACCTCGCCGCGACGCTCATCAACTGCTTCGTCCAGCCGGTCGGCGATTCGATCACCGAGGTGGTGGATGGCAAGCCCGGCATCTACACGGCGCTCTCCGAGGCGGCCGAGACCATGCGCCGCGGCGGCGGCGTCGGCTACGACTTCTCGTCGATCCGGCCCAAGGGCGCGCTCGTGCACGGCACGCACTCGCGCGCGAGCGGCCCCGTCTCCTACATGCGCGTTTTCGACCGCTCATGCGAAACGGTCGAATCGGCGGGTTCGCGGCGTGGCGCCCAGATGGGGGTTCTTCGCTGCGACCACCCCGACGTCGAGGATTTCATCCACGCCAAGGACCGCGGCGAGCTCACCAACTTCAACATCTCGGTCGGCGTGACCGACGAGTTCATGCGCGCGGTGGAGGCGGACGGCGAAGCCGAGCTCGTCCACAAGGCCGAGCCCACCGCCGAGGAGAAGGCCGCGGGCGCCTACCAGCGCGAGGACGGGCTGTGGGTGTATCGCAAGGTGCGGGCGCGCGAGCTGTGGGATCAGATCATGCGCTCGACCTACGATCATGCCGAGCCCGGGATCCTGTTCCTCGACCGCATCAACAAGGACAACAACCTCTACTACTGCGAGACCATCGAGGCGACGAACCCGTGCGCGGAGCAGCCGCTGCCGGCCTACGGCTGCTGCTGCCTCGGCTCGATCAACCTCGCCAGCTACGTGAAGGCCCCGTTCGGCGACAAGGCCGAGTTCGACTACGCCGGGTTCGGCAAGACCATCGACGTCGCGGTGCGCATGCTGGACGACGTCCTCGACGCCACCAACTGGCCGCTCCCGCAGCAGAAGGCCGAGGCGCACGCCAAGCGCCGCGTCGGCCTCGGCGTGACCGGGCTGGGCGACGCGCTGATCATGCTCGGGCTGCGCTACGACACCCCGCAAGCGCTCGCGATGGCGGCCAAGCTCGCCGAGTACATGCGCGACCGCGCCTACCTCGCCTCGGTCGAGCTCGCGCGCGAGCGCGGTGCGTTTCCGCTCTTCAACGCCGACCTCTACCTCGCGGGCGGCAACTTCGCCTCCCGGCTGCCGGCCGAGATCAAGCAGAAGATCCGCGCGCACGGCATCCGCAACTCGCACCTGCTCTCGGTCGCGCCGACCGGCACGATCAGCCTCGCCTTCGCCGACAACGCCTCGAACGGCATCGAGCCGCCGTTCTCGTGGACCTACACGCGCAAGAAGCGCACCGCCGAGGGAACGTTCCGGGAGCACCAGGTCGAGGACTACGCCTGGCGGCTCTATCGCCACCTCCACGGCGAGACCGAACAGCTGCCGGATCAGTTCGTCACCGCGCTCGAGCTCTCCGCCCAGGCGCACAAGGACATGGTGGCGGCGGTCGCGCCGTACGTGGACTCGAGCATCTCGAAGACGGTGAACGTGCCCGAGGACTACCCGTACAGCGAGTTCGAGGATCTCTACTTCACTGCGTGGAAGTCCGGGCTGAAGGGGCTCGCGACCTACCGCCCCAACCCGGTCCTCGGCGCGGTGCTGTCGGTCGAGGCCAAGAAGGAGCCCCAGGACGTGCGGCTCGACGACGAGCGCAACCGCCGGCTCTCGATCAAGTCGCTGCCCGCCCCGGTGCTCTCGTCCTTGCGCTGGCCGGGCCGGCCGGCGCTGCCGGGCGGCAACCTCGCCTGGACGTACATGATCCGCTACCCGCACGGCGAATTCGCGCTCTTCGTCGGGCAGGTCGAGAACGGCAGGCCCCATCCTTTCGAGGTCTGGGTGAACGGCGCCGAGCAGCCGCGCGGCCTCGGCGCGGTCGCGAAGACGCTTTCGATGGACATGCGCGCGAACGACCGCGCGTGGCTCCGGCTGAAGCTCGACATGCTCTCGAAGACGTTCGGCGACCCGTTCGATCTGCCGTTCCCGCCGCACGGCGAACTGAAGAAGGTGCCCGGCATCGTGGCGGCCGTGGCGCAGGTGGTGCGCTTCCGCTGCGAGCAGCTCGGCGCGTTCGAGGCGGATGGCCCCACGCCGGTGCTCGACGCGATGTTCAGCGTGCAGGAGCCGAAGACCGGCACCGACGGCACGCTCTCCTGGACCGTGGACGTCCAGAACCCGGGCTCGGGCGACGATTTCGTGCTCGGGCTGAAGGAGATCACGCTGCCCGACGGCGTCACCCGGCCCTACTCGATGTGGCTCTCCGGGCACTATCCGCGCGCCCTCGACGGGCTCTCGCGCATCCTCTCGCTCGACATGCGGGTCATGGACCCTGCGTGGATCGGCATGAAGCTGAGGAAGCTCTTGAGCTACTCCGAGCCGCTCGGCGACTTCATGGCCTTCGTGCCCGGGCAACGCCGGCAGCAGACCTTCCCGTCGATCGTCGCCTACATGGCGCAGGTGATCATCCACCGCTACGCGATGCTCGGCGTGCTGGACGAGAACGGCTACCCGACGCGCGAGATGGGCATCCTGGAGGCGCCGCGCGAGGCGATCGAGCCGCGGCTCATGCAGGGCGCGCTGTGCAACGAGTGCGGCAACTACGCCGTCATCAAGAAGGACGGCTGCGACTTCTGCACTGCGTGCGGCGCGGTGGGAAGTTGCGGGTGAGGCGGATGCGCCGTCGCCGCGCCCTGCGGCTGGTCGCGATCGGTCTCGCTCTCGCGGGACCGGCGCTCGCCGCGGACGATGCCGGAAAGAGCGGCCCGCCGAGCCCGATCGAGCGCGCCGCCGACGAGACCGGCGCCGCCCTGAAGCGAGCCGGCGAGAAGACCGGCGCAGCCCTCGACCACGCGGCGCAGAAGACGGGCGCCGCCGTCGAGAAAGCCGCGACCAAGACGGGCGAGGTGGCCGGCAATGCCGCCCACAAGACCGAGTCGGCGCTGCGGACCGCCTGGCGCAAGACCGGCGAGACGCTGAGCCGGCTCGGGCGGACCGTGCGCAGCTGGTTCGGCGGCGAAGGTTCCTAGCCCTTCGCCATTCGCTGCCAGAGCTCCCAGGGCCGCATGATCGTGCCGGCGTTCGACTCGTCGGAGAGCGCCGCCTCCTCCGGATCGAGATACTTCACCGTGCCGCCGAGCGCGATCGCCTGCTGCTGCAGCGCGGCGTTCAGCTGCGTATAGATCGCGCGGAACACGGCGCGCGCCACCGTCGGCGCGACCGCCACGTAGCCGTGCCCGCGCATGAGCGCGACCTCGCTCCCGTCGAGCGTCTCGGCGAGTGCGCGGCCCTGCGCCGCGTTGCGCACGAGCATGTCGGTCTTGCCGAAGCGCTCGGCGATGTCGAACACCGGGGCGCCGCGGCCAAGGAAGCTCGCCATGTGATAGAGCGGCCGCAGCGGCACCGACGAGGCGGCGAACGGGATCACCGCCGGCGCGTGGCTGTGCACGACCGCGATCACGTCCGGCCGCGCGCGATAGATCTCGCCATGGATGAAGCGCTCGAGGTACGGCCGCCGGTCGTCGCCGCGGGCAGGATTGCAGTCGAGATCGAAGATCATGATGTCCGCTGCCGTCACGAGCTCCGGCGCACGCGAGCGGGCGAGCAGAAACCGGCCGGGGTCGCCCGGATGGCGCACGCTCACGTGACCGTAGGCGTCGAGGACGCCATGGCGCGCGAGCACGCGGTTCGCCGCCGCCAGCTCGTCCAGCGCGGCGGCGAGCGCGGGGTCGGTCCTCTTCCCCGCAGTTGCGCGAGCACGGGGACGCCCGGGCGTGGGCTGGCGGGAGGGCTTCGGCATGGCTC
>WBZR01004254.1_pt1 | contig 11882 bp, 8 predicted proteins | sample 5204231 | NCBI WGS metagenome assembly WBZR01 (sample SAMN12412403, study PRJNA552823) | activated sludge metagenome | isolation source: activated sludge from anammox sidestream of wastewater treatment plant... | place: USA: Virginia | collected 2017-08
GCGGATCATCAACGAGCCGACGGCGGCTGCGCTTGCGTATGGCCTCGACAAGCAGCGTGGCGACCGCAAGATCGCTGTCTACGACCTCGGTGGCGGTACCTTCGACATCTCGATCATCGAGATCGCCGAGATCGACGGCGAGCACCAGTTCGAGGTTCTCGCCACCAATGGCGACACGTTCCTCGGTGGCGAGGACTTCGACGCGCGCATCATCGGCTACCTGGCCGGCGAGTTCCAGAAGGAGACCGGTATCGATATCCGCAAGGACCCGCTGGCCATGCAGCGCCTCAAGGAAGCTGCCGAGAAGGCCAAGGTCGAGCTGTCGTCGCAGCAGCAGACCGAGATCAACCTGCCGTACATCACCGCCGATGCCAGCGGCCCGAAGCACCTCAACATCAAGATGACGAGGGCCAAGCTGGAGTCGCTGGTCGAGGATCTGGTCAGCCGCACGATCGACCCGTGCAAGGTCGCGCTGGCGGATGCCGGGCTCAAGGTGGGTGACATCGAGGATGTGATCCTCGTCGGTGGCCAGACCCGGATGCCGAAGGTGCAGGAGGCCGTGAAGGCGTTTTTCGGCCGCGAGCCTCGCAAGGACGTCAACCCGGACGAGGCCGTCGCCGTCGGAGCCGCGATCCAGGGCGGGGTGCTCTCTGGCGAGGTGAAGGATGTCCTGCTCCTCGACGTGACTCCTCTTTCGCTGGGTATCGAGACGCTTGGCGGCGTCATGACCAAGCTGATCGACAAGAACACCACGATCCCGACCAAGGCGACACAGGTGTTCTCGACCGCGGACGACAACCAGACCGCGGTGACGATCCACGTCCTGCAGGGCGAGCGGCAGCGGGCTGGTGACAACAAATCACTCGGCCGTTTCGACCTCAGCGACATACCGCCCGCGCCGCGTGGCATGCCCCAGGTGGAGGTGACGTTCGACATCGACGCCAACGGCATCCTCAACGTCTCCGCACGCGACAAGGCGACCGGGCGCGAGCAGAAGATCGTGATCAAGGCATCGAGTGGCCTGTCGGAGGAGGAGATCAAGCGCATGGTCGGCGATGCCGAGGTCCATGCAGAGGAGGATCGCCGCTTCCGTGAACTCGTGGAGTCCCGCAACAAGGCCGATGCGCTGGTCCACTCCAGCGAGAAGGCGCTGGCGGATCTCGGAGACAAGGTGCCAGGCAGCGAGCGTGCGGCAGTCGAATCAGCGATCGCAGCCCTTCGCGAGGCATTGAAGGGTGACGATCGCAGCGTGATCGAGACCAAGGCGGCAGCCCTGGCTGCGGCTGCCGGCGGCATCGCGCAGAAGGCTTACGGGCAGGGTCAGGACGCTGGTGCGTCGGCGGCCGGCACCTCCGATGGCGGCGATGCCGGCGTCATGGATGCCGAGTTCGAAGAGGTCAGGGACGACAAGGGCAAGACGGGCAAGACCTGACGCTCCGACCGCGCACGCTGGCGGCTGACATGGCCGCCCGCCTGGCAGATGCAACGCGGGCGCTCCCGGGGCCGGGAGCGCCCGTTAAACGTATGTGGATGCGATGATGAGCAAGAGGGATTACTACGAAGTTCTCGGCGTCGCACGCGGCGCTTCGGCGGAAGACCTCAAAAAGGCCTACCGACGCCTGGCCATGAAGTACCACCCGGATCGCAATCCAGACGACAAGGATGCCGAGTCCAGGTTCAAGGAGGCCAAGGAGGCCTACGAAATCCTCACCGATGCCGACAAGCGTGCTGCGTACGATCAGTACGGACATGCCGGGGTCGACGCCGCAGCCGCCGCAGCCGGGAGGCCGGGCGGTTTCGGACCGGGCGACGCCTTCGGCGATATCTTCGGCGACGTGTTTGGCGACATCTTCGGAGGTGGCCGGAGGGCCGGACGATCCGGCGTTTATCGTGGCGCCGACCTGCGCTACGAGCTTGCGCTGGACCTCGAGCAGGCTGTCTTTGGCGCAACCGTCAACATCACCATTCCGAGCGTTGTAGCCTGCGAGCCCTGCAAGGGCTCTGGAGCCGCACCGGGCACGAAAAAGGTCCAGTGCCGTCGATGCGATGGTGCCGGCCAGGTGCGGATCAGCCAGGGATTCTTCTCCATCCAGCAGACCTGCCCTTCCTGCCAGGGAACCGGCCAGGTGGTGGAGACACCCTGCCCGTCCTGCCATGGCAGGGGACGGGTACAGCAAAGCAAGACGCTGGCGGTGAAGGTGCCTGCTGGCGTGGACGAAGGTGACCGCATCCGGCTCACGGGCGAAGGCGAGGCAGGCCAGAACGGCGGACCGCCAGGGGATCTTTACGTGGAGATCCGCATGCGGCCGCATCCGCTGTTCGAGCGCCGTGGCGCCGACCTGTCCTGCGTCATCCCGGTCAGCTTTGTCACCGCGACGCTGGGTGGCAGCCTGGACATACCCACGCTCGATGGCGAGGTCACGCTCAAGGTGCCGCCGGAGACCCAGCCCGGAAAGGTCCTGAGGCTCAAGGGCAAGGGTGTCAAGCCCGTACGCGGTGGCGGAGTCGGTGATCTCTACTGCCGGATCGACGTCGAGGTGCCGGTAAACCTGACTTCGGAACAGAAGAAGCTGCTCAAGGCGTTCAATGACTCCCTGATTGCGGGCGGGGACCGCCACCGGCCGCGGAGCAGTTCCTGGAAGGAAGGCGTCAGGAAGTTTTTCGAGCAGCTGGGTTCCTGAGAGAATGCCAGCAACACAGGGGCGGATGGGGGGTGTGACTTGAGGATTGCGGTACTTGGGGCCACCGGGCGCATGGGGGCGGCGGTCATCCGCCTGATCGCAGGCAGTGGCGATCTTGCGCTGAGTGGTGCCGCCGCCGAGGCGGGGCATCCCGGGCTTGGCCAGGATGCGGGTGCCGCTGCGGGTGTCGGCGTACTGGGTGTGCACGTGACGGCATCGGTGACTGCGGCGGTGGCCGGGGCGGAGGTCGCCATCGATTTCAGCAATGCGGCCGCGGTGGGTAGCAACCTTGATGCCTGCCTGGCCGAGCGTTGCGCCCTGGTAATGGGAACCACCGGGCTTTCGCCGCTGCATCTCGGGCTGATCGAGCAGGCCAGCCGGCGCATTCCCATCGTCTATGGGCGCAACATGAGCGTGGGCGTGGCGGTGCTGACCGAACTCGCGCGCATGGCCACGCAGCTGCTGGGATCCGAGGCGGACATCGAGATCGTCGAGGCACATCACCGCAACAAGGTCGACGCGCCGTCCGGTACGGCGCTGCAACTCGGGGAAGCAGTGGCCGGGGTACTCGGGCGGCGCATCGAGGACGTTACCGCGCGGGACCGTTTCGTGCAGCGCGCGCCTCGCAGCCCCGGCAGCATCGGCTTCTCATCGGTCCGTGCCGGCCAGATCGTCGGCGATCACGAGGTGCTGTTCGCCCTCGAAGAAGAAACCCTCCGGTTGGAGCACCGCGCCCTGGACCGGTCCACGTTTGCGCGAGGTGCCTTGCGCGCCGCTCGCTGGGTCGCCGGGCGGACGCCCGGGCTGTATGGCATGACGGACGTGCTCGGTCTGGCGCGGCCCCAAGCCTGATTCCGTGCCGCGGCGTGATGTTCCGGTGTGCCGATGGTGTCCCGCCGGAGGCTCGTTTAGAATGACGCGGGTTCCAAGCAATTGGTGCCCGTGGCGGGAGGAATCCATCGTGGTTGCCTCCCGCCAGTCGTATACGCCTGTCAGAAATTCATGAGGGTGCAGGGGTGAATGAGCCCGCCGTACTGGCGCTGGAAGACGGCAGCCTCTTCAGGGGCATTTCCGTCGGTGCTTCGGGACGCACCATAGGCGAAGTCGTTTTCAACACCGCGATGACGGGGTACCAGGAAATCCTGACCGACCCGTCCTACTGCCGGCAGATTGTCACCCTGACTTACCCGCATATCGGCAACACAGGCACCAACACCGACGACCTCGAAAGCGACCGGGTCTTTGCGGCGGGCCTGGTCATCCGGGACCTGCCGGCGCTGGCCAGCAATTACCGCTCCGAACTGCCTCTCGGGGACATGTTGCGACGTGGCAACGTAGTGGCCATTGCCGAAATCGATACGCGTCGCCTGACACGCCGGCTGCGGGACAAGGGGGCGATGTCCGGCTGCATCATGACCGGGGAGGTCGATCCAAAGGTCGCGGTGGATCATGCGCGGCGCTTCCCGGGACTCGCGGGCATGGATCTCGCGCGTGTCGTCACCACCAGGGAGAGCTACCAGTGGAATCTGGGACGCAACTGGCCAGCGTCCTCTGGCGTCGTTCCCGGCAAGCGGGCAACGCCCTTTCTGGTGGTGGCGTATGACTTCGGCATGAAGCGCAACATCCTGCGTTTGCTGGTGGATCAGGGCTGCCGGGTCACCGTGGTGCCGGCCCAGACCACCGCGGAAGACGTGTTGGCCATGGAGCCGGATGGCGTCTTCCTCTCCAACGGCCCAGGCGATCCCGAGCCCTGCAGTTATGCCATCGAAGCCGTCCGCAAGCTGCTGGCAAGCGGCATTCCGGTTTTCGGCATCTGCCTCGGTCACCAGTTCCTGGCACTCGCCAGCGGGGCGAAGACCATGAAGATGAAATTTGGCCACCGCGGTGCCAACCACCCGGTCCTCGACATCGCCACGGCCCGCGTGATGATCACCAGCCAGAACCATGGTTTTGCCGTGGACGAGGCAAGCCTCCCGGCAAACCTGCGGGCCACACATCGCAGCCTGTTTGATAACTCGCTTCAGGGAATCGAGCGAACTGATTGTCCTGCCTTCGGTTTTCAGGGCCATCCTGAGGCAAGCCCCGGGCCACATGACATGGAGCCGCTGTTTGCGCGGTTTGCGGAAGCCATGCGCAGGGGCGTGCAGGCAGCCGCGGGGACCAGCGGACGCCCTGCCGTCTCCCGGAACTGAGTCGCCCGAACATGCCGAAGCGCAGCGACATCCAGAGCGTATTGATCATCGGTGCCGGGCCCATCGTCATTGGCCAGGCCTGCGAGTTCGACTATTCCGGAACACAGGCCTGCCAGGCGCTCAAGGAAGAGGGTTACCGGGTCATCCTCGTGAATTCCAATCCGGCCACGATCATGACGGATCCGGATTTCGCCGATGCCGTGTACATCGAGCCGGTCACCTGGAAGACCGTGGCGCGCATCATCGAGCGCGAGAAGCCCGATGCCCTGCTGCCGACCATGGGTGGGCAGACCGCGCTCAATTGCGCGCTGGACCTGGTTCGCGAAGGGGTGCTGGCGAAGTTCGATGTCGAGTTGATCGGTGCATCGCGCCAGGCGATCGATACGGCCGAGGACCGCGAGCTGTTCCGTGACGCCATGCAGGAGATTGGCCTGGAAGTGCCGCGTGCGACGGTAGCGCATACCCTGGAAGATGCGCTGCGGATCCAGCCGGACATCGGCTTCCCCATCGTCATCCGTCCGTCGTTCACGCTGGGCGGCAGCGGCGGCGGCATTGCCTACAACCGCGACGAATTCGAGGAGATCGTCAGCCGCGGGCTCGAGGCATCGCCAACCAGCGAGGTACTGCTGGAGGAATCGGTGCTGGGGTGGAAAGAGTTCGAGATGGAGGTGGTGAGGGACCGCAGCGACAACTGCATCATCATCTGCTCCATCGAGAATCTCGATCCGATGGGGGTACATACCGGCGATTCCATCACGGTGGCACCTGCGCAGACCCTGACCGACAAGGAGTACCAGCGCCTGCGTGACGCATCGATTGCGGTCCTGCGCCGCATCGGCGTGGATACCGGCGGCTCCAACGTCCAGTTCGCCGTCAATCCCGTGGATGGCCGCGTGCTGGTCATCGAGATGAATCCGCGCGTTTCACGCTCCTCCGCGCTGGCCTCGAAGGCCACCGGTTTTCCGATCGCCCGCGTCGCCGCGAAGCTCGCCATCGGCTATACGCTCGACGAGCTGCGGAACGAGATCACCGGCGGAGCCACCCCGGCATCCTTTGAACCGACCATCGACTATGTCGTCACGAAGATCCCGCGGTTCACCTTCGAGAAATTTCCCGGGGCCGATATCCGCCTCACCACGCAGATGAAGTCCGTGGGCGAGGTGATGGCCATGGGCCGCACCTTCCAGGAGTCGCTGCAGAAGGCCCTGCGTGGCATGGAAACCGGGATCGATGGACTGGTCGAGCGGCTGCCGCAGGAACCCTCCGCCGAGGACATGGACCACCTGCGCCATGAACTGCGCATGCCGGGGCCAGACCGGCTGCTCTACGTGGCCGATGCCTTTCGCCATGGCCTGTCACTGGCGGAGGTTGGCGAACTGAGCCGCATCGACCCCTGGTTCCTGGCGCAGATCGAGGATCTGGTGAGCTGCGAGGCTGCCGTGCGTGGTGATGGCCTGAGCGTGCTCAAGGCCGAACGCTTGCGGATGCTCAAGCGCAAGGGCTTTTCCGACAGCAGGCTGGCACGGCTCCTCGGGACCAAAGAGAGTGCCGTACGGCAGAACCGGCACAAGGCTGGTGTCCGGCCGGTGTACAAGCGCGTCGATACCTGTGCCGCCGAGTTCGCCACTTCGACGGCCTATCTGTACTCGACATACGAGGAGGAGTGCGAGGCAGAACCGAGCGACCGGCGCAAGATCATGATTCTGGGCGGTGGTCCCAACCGCATCGGACAGGGGATCGAATTCGATTACTGCTGCGTCCACGCGGCCCTGGCGCTCAAGGAGTCGGGGTTCGAGACCATCATGGTCAACTGCAATCCGGAGACGGTTTCCACCGATTTCGATATCTCGGACCGTCTGTACTTCGAGTCCCTGACGTTCGAGGACGTCATGGAAATCGTGGATCTTGAGAAGCCTGCTGGTGTCATCGTCCAGTATGGCGGGCAGACTCCGCTGAAACTGGCAAAGAGCCTGGAAGCTGCCGGGGCGTCAATCATCGGCACCTCGCCGGATTCCATCGACGTGGCCGAGGATCGGCAACGGTTCCAGCAGTTGCTCAAGCGGCTCAACCTGAAGCAGCCGCCCAACTGCACCGCGGGCAACGAGGATGATGCTGTCCAGCTTGCCCAGGAGGTGGGCTTCCCGCTGGTGGTTCGCCCCTCGTACGTGCTCGGAGGGCGTGCCATGGAGATTGTCCATGGCGAAGACGATCTGCGCGCCTACATGCGCAAGGCAGTGGCCGTGTCCCATGACAGCCCGGTGCTGCTCGACCGGTTCCTCGACCTGGCGGTAGAGGTGGATGTCGACTGCATCTGTGACGGAAATGACGTCTTCATCGGCGGCATCATGGAGCACATAGAGCAGGCAGGGATCCACTCCGGCGATTCAGGCTGCTCCCTGCCGCCGGCCACGCTGTCCCGCGAAGTACAGGAAGAGTTGTCACGTCAGGTGGCTGCGATGGCCCAGTCGCTGGGCGTCATAGGCCTGATGAATACGCAGTTTGCCATCCAGAACGGCATCGTCTACGTCCTGGAAGTCAACCCGCGCGCATCACGCACGGTACCTTTTGTCTCGAAGGCAATCGGACTCCCGCTTGCCAAGATTGCTGCTCGCGTCATGGTGGGGCAGAGCCTGGTGGAGCAGGGCATCACCACCGCCCGCGTGCCGCCATACTTCGCGGTGAAGGAGTCGGTCTTCCCGTTCAACAAGTTCCCGGATGCGGACCCCATCCTCGGACCGGAGATGAAATCGACCGGTGAAGTCATGGGAACCGGCCGCTCGTTCGCCGAGGCCTACGCCAAGGCCCAGCTGGCTTCGGGGGTGTTGTTGCCGCGGCGTGGTGTCGCGCTGTTGTCGGTGCGCGATCGGGACAAGACGGGCGTGGTCAAGCTTGGCCGCATCCTGCTGGAGCGTGGCTTTGACATCGTCGCCACCAACGGTACCGCGGTGGCGCTTGCCGAGGGTGGGGTGGCTTGCCGTCGCGTGAACAAGGTGCGGGAAGGTAGGCCCCACGTGGTGGACATGATCAAGAACGACGAGCTGTCACTCATCGTGAACACCACGGAAGGCAAGCAGGCGATCCGTGAATCCCATCCGATCCGTTCCGCGGCGGTTCGTCATCGCGTGACCTACTACACCACGCTTGCCGCGGCGGTGGCCACCACCATGGCGCTGGACCACCTGGACAATGGCGACGTCAATCGCCTGCAGGATCTGCACAAGGAGTTGTTGCAGTGAGGAAGATGCCCATCACCGCCCGGGGTGCCGAGCTGCTGCGCGAGGAGTTGCGGCGTCTGAAGACTGTCGAGCGACCCCGCGTCATCCAGGCCATTGCCGAAGCCCGCGGTCACGGTGATCTCAAGGAGAATGCCGAGTATCAGGCGGCCAAGGAGCAGCAGGGCTTCATCGAAGGGCGGATCCAGGAAATCGAGTCGCGCCTCGCCAACTGCGAGATCATCGAGGTTTCGAGGTTGACGAACACGGGTCGAGTGGTATTCGGTGCCACCGTCAGGCTGGTCGATGAATCGGACGGTCGGGAGGTTTCTTACCGAATCGTCGGTGAGGACGAAGCTGACATCGCCGCGGGGTCCATTTCCATTACCTCGCCCATCGCCAGGGCGCTGATTGGCCACAATGAGGGTGATGTGGCCGTGGTTGCCGCCCCGGGCGGGGAGCGCAGCTACGAGATACTCAAGGTCGAGTATATCTAGGCCGCAGATGTCCCCGGCATCACCCGCCCGGGCGCGTCGGTGGCGGGACGGTAGAGTACCGCAACGTTGCCGATGCGGGTAACGACGGCGGCATCGCACCGCAAGGCCAGCTCGGCAATCACTGCGTTGCGTTGCGCCCGGTCATCAGCCCGAACCTTGATCTTGAGGAGCTCATGGTGCGCAAGCGCGCCGTCGAGTTCCGCCAGCACGCCTGGCGTGATGCCGGCGTTGCCCACGTGGACATATGGACTCAGGTGGTGTGCGAGGCCTCGCAGGCGTCGCTTTTCGGTTTCGGTGAGTGTCATCGCGGCGCATTATAGCTGCGACGAACGGGGCGGTTTGCGCATACATGGCCAGGAAGTCATCCAGCGGCAGGTGGAAGCAGCGGCAGGCGAGCGATCCGTATGTCAGGCGTGCCCGGACCGAGGGCTGGCGATCGCGGGCCGCATTCAAGCTGATGGAAATCGATGACCGCGAGCGGCTGCTGCGTCGTGGCAAGCGGGTCCTGGACCTGGGAGCGGCACCTGGAGGATGGTCGCAGGTGGCCGCCGGGCGAGTGGGCCTCTCCGGCCGGGTCATAGCCGTCGACCTGCTGCCTATGGAGCCGCTGGAAGGCGTCGTGGTGATCCAGGGGGACTTCGTCGAGCCGGGCACACAGGAGCAGGTGCTGACCGCCCTGGGTGGCCTCAGGGCGGACCTGGTGATTTCCGACATGGCCCCCAATATCACTGGAAACAGGAGTGTGGACCAGCCCAGGGCGTTGGCTTTGGTGGAGGCGGTCTTCGAGAGTGCCGACCATTTCCTCGAACCGGGCGGAGCGGTGCTGGCCAAGGTATTCCAGGGTGAGGGATTCGAGGCCCTGGTGGCGGCTGCCAGGCGGGATTTTGGCTCGGTCCGCATCCGCAAGCCGGCATCGTCCAGGGCGGAAAGCCGTGAGATGTACTTGGTGGCGGGAAACTATCGTTTATAGTAGCGTCTAAACTTGTTGGATCCATATAAGTCGCTCATGCGACTGAAGGTTTTCCAGTGAACGACCTGGCCAAAAACATCATTCTCTGGATCGTCATTGCCATCGTGCTGCTGACGGTGTTCCAGAGCTTCGGTACCGGCGGGCGCCAGCCTGCGGCGGTCGATTACTCGACCTTCCTGGACTGGGTCCATGCCAGCCAGGTCGAGCGGGTGGTCTTTGAAGGTGACACCATCCGCGGAGAGCGCGTCACCGGCGAAGGTTTCGTCACCTACAGCCCGGAAACCGACAATACGGCACTGATCGGCGAATTGAAAAAGAGCCACGTGCAGATCAGCGCCACGGCCCCGAAGGGGCAGAACATCCTGGTCAGCCTGTTCATCAATTCCTTTCCGGTGCTGCTGCTGATTGGCGTCTGGGTCTATTTCATGCGGCAGATGCAGGGAGGTGGCGGTGGCCGTGGGGCCATGTCCTTCGGCAAGAGCCGTGCCCGGTTGCTTGGCGAGGACCAGGTCAACGTGACCTTCAATGACGTGGCGGGCGTCGAGGAAGCGAAGGAAGAAGTTGGCGAAATCGTCGATTTCCTGCGGGATCCGGCCAAGTTCCAGCGCCTGGGCGGCAAGATTCCCCGTGGCGTCCTCATGGTCGGCTCCCCCGGTACCGGCAAGACCCTGCTCGCCAAGGCGATCGCCGGGGAAGCGAAGGTGCCATTTTTCACCATTTCCGGCTCGGATTTCGTCGAAATGTTCGTCGGTGTCGGTGCGTCCCGGGTGCGCGACATGTTCGAACAGGCGAAGAAGCACGCCCCCTGCATCATTTTCATCGACGAGATCGACGCCGTCGGGCGCCATCGCGGCGCCGGCCTCGGTGGTGGCCACGACGAGCGCGAGCAGACGCTGAACCAGCTCCTCGTCGAGATGGACGGATTCGAGTCGAACGAAGGGGTCATTCTCGTCGCCGCCACGAACCGACCCGACGTGCTCGACCCGGCGCTGCTGCGGCCCGGCCGCTTCGACCGCCGCATCGTCGTCAACCGTCCCGACGTGAAGGGCCGCGAGGGGATCCTCAGCGTCCACACCCGCAAGATTCCGATGGCGGACGATGTGGATGTGTCGGTGCTGGCGCGTGGGTCGGCCGGTTTCTCGGGTGCCGATCTCGCGAACCTGGTGAAGGAAGCGGCGCTCAACGCGGCGCGCTACAACCAGAAGGTCGTGCGCATGCACGACTTCGAGTTCGCGAAGGACAAGGTCCTCATGGGCTCGGAGCGCCGCTCGATGATCATCAGCGACGCCGAGAAGCGCATCACGGCAATCCACGAAGCGGGACACGCGCTGCTGACGGTCTTCCTGCCGCACGCCGACCCGATCCACAAGGTGACGATCATTCCGCGCGGCATGGCGCTCGGCCTCACGATGCAGCTGCCGACGGACGAGAAGCACAACTACTCGCGCGATTACCTGCAGGACCAGATCGCGATTCTCCTCGGCGGCCGCATCGCCGAAGAGATCACGATGAACAGCCTGACGACCGGTGCCGGCAACGACCTCGAACGTGCCACCGAGATGGCGCGCAAGATGGTCTGCGAATGGGGCATGAGCGACGCCATGGGCCCGCTCACCTTCGGCAAGAAGGAAGAGCAGATCTTCCTCGGCCGCGAGATCGCGCAGCACCAGGACTACAGCGAGGACACGGCGCTCAAGATCGACCAGGAAGTGAAGCGGTTCGTCACCAGCAACTACGAGCGGGCGCACCAGATCCTGAGCGAGCACAAGGACGTGCTGCTGAAGATGGCCGATGCGCTGCTCGCCCGCGAAGTGCTGGACGCCGAACAGGTGCGCCGCCTGGCGGCCGGCCTCGAGGTCGACGAACCCAGGCCTGCCGCGCCGGTGGCGGCTGCATCGGAGGAAGACACGCGTCCCCGCCACAAGGAGCGGGCCCCGATCGTTCCGGCGCTGAACAAGCCGATCACCCAGGAATGAGCCAGACCGGCGGAACCGTGTAAGTGGGTGGAGCCGGTCGCTCGACCCGCCGTGTTTCCCGCGCGTCCTTCCTTCGTCGTCACCCTGCCCGGGGGCGGAGCGCTCGCACTAGGCGAGCGCCCGCTCGTCATGGGCATCCTCAACGTCACCCCTGATTCATTCGCCGACGCCGAGCATCTCGATGCCGGTCGCGCCATCGACGCCGCCCTGGCCATGCAGGCGGCTGGCGCGGACGTGCTCGACATCGGTGGCGAGTCCACGCGGCCCGGTGCGGTGCCGGTCAGTGCCGACGAGGAGCTGCGGCGCGTATTGCCGGTGCTGCGTGGACTGGCCGGGCGCCTCGCCATTCCCGTG
>WBZR01004255.1_pt1 | contig 11882 bp, 8 predicted proteins | sample 5204231 | NCBI WGS metagenome assembly WBZR01 (sample SAMN12412403, study PRJNA552823) | activated sludge metagenome | isolation source: activated sludge from anammox sidestream of wastewater treatment plant... | place: USA: Virginia | collected 2017-08
AATCTTCATCTCTATAGTTCCCCTGCGCAATGCATTCCTTATCTCGTCAGGCGTAACCTCTTCACCTGCGATATACTTCTCCATCACACTCTCATCACAATCCGCCAGCTTCTCTATCATCTTATCCCTGTATTCCTTAGCCATGGCACGCAGCTCATCAGGGATTTCATCAACCACATATTTAGCCCCGAGAGTCTCATCATCAAAGTAGACCGCCTTCATGGTGATCAGGTCAACCGGCCCCCTGAATGAATTCTCTGCGCCTATTGGAATCTGTACGGGCACCGGATTGGCGCCAAGCCTGTCTACCATCGATTTAACACTCTCAAAGAAATCCGCCCCGATCTTGTCCATTTTATTTATAAATGCTATCCTCGGCACGGAGTATTTATCTGCCTGCCTCCAGACAGTTTCAGACTGAGGCTCAACACCCTGGCCGGCGTCAAATATGGCAACTGCCCCGTCGAGGACCCTCAGAGACCTCTCAACCTCAATCGTAAAATCCACATGACCCGGGGTATCAATGATATTTATGCGAATATCCTTCCAGAAGCAGGTCGTAGCAGCCGAAGTAATTGTAATTCCACGCTCCTTCTCCTGCTCCATCCAGTCCATTGTGGCAGTTCCTTCATCCACCTCTCCAATTTTATATGATGCGCCGGTGTAATACAGGATACGCTCTGTTGATGTCGTCTTTCCGGCATCGATATGAGCCATAATGCCTATATTTCTGGTTTTATCCAAAGAATACTGCCTTGACACTTAATCCTCCGAACTCAGTTGAACTATTACCACCTGTAGTGAGCAAACGCCTTGTTTGCCTCTGCCATCCTGTGCGTATCTTCCTTTTTCTTCACCGCCCCGCCTGTCCCGTTTGCAGCATCCATAATCTCAGCCGCTAATTTCTCACACATATTGCGCCCTGACCGCGCCCTTGCATAGGAGACAATCCATCTGATTGCAAGCGCATTGCGCCTCGGAGTCCTGATATCTACAGGAACCTGATATGAAGCGCCCCCAACCCTCCTGGACTTGACTTCAACAACAGGCTTTACATTATCCATAGCCGCCCTGAATATCTTTACAGGGTCAACCGCTGCAGTCTTATCCTTGATTACATCGAGAGCACCATAAAATATTCCTTCCGCAACGCTCTTCTTGCCATCCTTCATTATTATGCTTACGATCTTTGAAACCAGGATATCATTGTACTTCAAATCCGGTTTCGATTCTCTTTGCTTAACCCATCCGTGTCTCGGCATTTTAAAACCTCTCCAGATTATTACTTGGGCGTCTTGGCCCCATACTTTGAACGGCCTCTTTTTCTGTTTTGAACACCTGCAGAATCAAGAGTTCCCCTCACTATGTGATACCTGACTCCCGGTAAATCCTTTACCCTTCCACCCCTCACAAGAACAATGGAATGCTCCTGTAAATTATGCCCTTCACCGGGGATGTATGCCGTTACCTCCATGCCATTTGTAAGCCGAACCCTTGCAACCTTTCTCAATGCCGAATTTGGCTTCTTGGGCGTCTGGGTGTATACCCTTACACAAACACCCCTTCTCTGGGGACTTGCCTTGAGCGCAGGGCTTTTAGTCCTGCTTTTTACCTTCGTCCTCCCCTTCCTGACTAACTGATTTATAGTCGGCACTATCTCTCCTTCTTGAATTTACACAATGTGGTGTTTCACACCAAAACTTTGCAATTTTATAAGAATGTAATATCTTTGTCAAGAGCTTTTTATGACATCACTAATTCTCTTTTGAGGCATCAGGCTCTCTTTTACTACCCACAGACATTAGATATGACTCCCTGTAAAACGGCAGTCCTGTACCTGCCGGAATCAGCCGTCCCACAATTACATTTTCCTTAAGCCCGAGAAGTTCATCAACCTTGCCGCTGACCGCCGCTTCCGTAAGCACCCTCGTGGTTTCCTGGAATGATGCTGCTGATATGAAGCTGTCCGTAGTCAAAGCGGCCTTGGTTATTCCCATAAGCACAGGCATGCCAATTGCCGGTTTTCCTCCGGACTTGACCACCCTCTCATTCTCCTCCTCAAAAGCAAACTTATCGACCTGACTGCCGATCAGAAAATCCGTATCGCCGGAATCTTCCACCTTGACCTTCTTCAGCATCTGTCTCACTATGACTTCAATATGTTTGTCATTTATAGTGACTCCCTGCAGTCTGTATACCTGCTGTATCTCGTCTACAAGATATTTCTGCAATTCTTTTGGTCCGAGAATGCTCAGAATGTCCTGAGGATTGGCAGAGCCATCCATTAAAGGTTCTCCTGCCATAACCCAGTCGCCTTCATGAACATTTATATGCTTACCCTTGGGGATATAGTACTCCTTGGTATCGCCAGTTTCATTTTTCACCATTACCCTTCTCATCCCCTTGACGTATCCTCCGAATTCCACAACGCCGTCAATCTCGCTTATTACCGCCTGTTCCTTGGGCTTCCTCGTCTCAAAAAGCTCAGCCACCCTTGGCAGACCGCCTGTAATATCCTTGGTTTTTGTAATTTCACGCGGTATCTTTGCCAGTACATCACCAGGATGGACTACATTGCCCTTCTCAACCACAATGTGGGCGCCTGTCGGAAGGAGGTATCTGGCAACGGCGCTCGTACCCGGAATCTTTACTGTCTTGTTCGCATCATCCTTTATTGAAATCCTCGGTCTTAACGAGGTCCCCTGGAAATCAACAATGACCTTTCGTGAAAGACCCGTAACCTCATCCACATCTTCCTTCATTGTGACACCATCCACAATGTCACCGAACGCAATCTTGCCGCCGACTTCGGTCAATATGGGCATTGAATGAGGGTCCCACTCCACGAGTTTCTGCCCTGCCTTAACCTTCTGATTGTCAGACACCTTTAACCTTGCGCCATATACAACAGAATACTTTTCCTTCTCTCTTCCCTCTTCATCATAAATAATTATCTTGCCGTTCCTGTTCATCGCAACAGAGTCGCCTTCCTTGTTCCTGACCGTGTTGAGATTCATATACTTTATTACACCGCCGTTTTTGGCCTCAAGAACGGTCTGCTCCACCACCTTGCTTGCGGTACCACCGATATGGAACGTTCTCATTGTCAGCTGTGTTCCTGGTTCGCCTATTGACTGGGCCGCAATAATCCCGACAGACTCACCTATATCAACAAGCGTCCCTCTTCCGAGGTCCCTTCCATAACACTTTTTGCATACCCCCCTCCTTGACTGACATGTAAGAACGGATCTTATAAGTACCTTGTCTATACCAGCCTCTACAATGGCCGCAACCCTCTCCTCATTTATCTCCTCACGCGCTGGAACTATCACGTCATTTGTAATCGGGTCCCTTATATCATCAACAGGGATACGCCCGAGAATCCTCTCCTCAATGGGCTCAATAATCTCACCGCCTTCCACAAGAGGAGTTACAAATATGCCATCCTGACTCTGGCAATCAATTTCTGTGATGATTACGTCCTGAGCGACATCCACGAGCCTTCTTGTCAGATAACCGGAATTCGCAGTCTTGAGCGCCGTATCAGCCAATCCCTTTCTGGCGCCATGCGTCGATATGAAGTACTGCAAAACCGTCAGCCCTTCACGGAAGTTTGCGGTAATAGGTGTTTCAATTATCTCGCCGGACGGTTTAGCCATCAGCCCTCTCATACCTCCGAGCTGTCTTATCTGCTGAGTGCTTCCCCTTGCGCCGGAATCAGCCATCATGAAGATGGAATTAAACGCCCTTTTTTCTTCGCTGCTCCCACCAAGTTCACGCATCATCTCGACAGTGACCATTTCTGTAACATGGGCCCAGATGTCTATGACCTTGTTGTATCTCTCTCCTTTGGTTATGAGACCCTCTGAGTACTGCTGTTCCACCTCAGCTATTTCCTTGTTTGCATCGCCGATTATTGCAGCCTTTCTGGCCGGGATATGCATATCGCCGATACAGATTGAGAGGCCCGATTTAGTCGCATACTTAAACCCGATCTCCTTTATTTTATCGAGAAATGCAACAGTATCCCTGTGCCCTGCATCCCTGTAACACCGGTCGATCAGTCTTGTGAGTTCCTTCTTATTCATAACCTTATTGGCAAGTGCAAATGGGAGTTTCGGCGGCAATATTTCACTCAGAAATACCCTTCCCACAGTCGTGTCTACAAGGCCGCCGTTATAACGCATCCTGATCTTTGCATGCTCCTCGACTACTCCTGCCTCATAGGCAACACGCACCTCAACAGGCGAAGAAAAGATCCTCCCCTCGCCTTTGGCGCCGTTACGTTCTTTTGTCAGGTAATAACAGCCCAGGACAATATCCTGGGTCGGTATAAGGACAGGCGCCCCATGGGCAGGCGAAAGGACGTTGTTGACAGAGAGCATCAGCACCCTCGCCTCAATCTGTGCCTCCACGGAAAGCGGCACATGAACTGCCATCTGGTCTCCGTCGAAGTCTGCGTTAAAGGCCATGCAAACCAGCGGATGGAGCCTTATGGCCTTACCCTCTATGAGGATTGGATCAAATGCCTGTATTCCAAGCCTGTGAAGCGTAGGCGCCCTGTTAAGAAGCACCGGATGCTCTTTTGTCACCTCCTCCAGGATATCCCATACCTCAGGCCGTTCCTTCTCCACCATCTTTTTTGCACTCTTGATAGTGGTTGCATAACCCTTTTCTTCAAGCCTGTGAAAACTAAAAGGTTTGAACAGTTCAAGCGCCATCTTCTTTGGAAGCCCGCACTGGTGGAGTTTGAGTTCGGGTCCCACAACTATGACCGACCGTCCCGAGTAATCAACCCTCTTACCGAGCAGGTTCTGTCTGAACCTTCCCTGTTTTCCCTTCAGCATGTCACTGAGAGACTTGAGCGGTCTCTTATTGGGTCCCCTGATGACCCTTCCCCTGCGGCCATTGTCAAACAGGGCATCAACCGCCTCCTGAAGCATCCTCTTTTCATTGCGTATAATGACTCCAGGGGCCTTTAATTCCATCAGCTTCTTCAGCCTGTTATTCCTGTTTATCACCCTCCTGTACAGGTCATTCAGGTCAGATGTCGCAAACCGCCCTCCATCGAGTGGAACCAGTGGCCTCAGCTCCGGAGGAATAACAGGTATCACACTCATAATCATCCATTCAGGCTTGTTGCCGGACTTGCGGAATGAATCTATGATCTTCAGCCTCTTGCTGAGTTTCTTCTTGACAGCTACACTGCTCGCTTCCTCAATCCTGGTCTTTACTTCACTGTAAAGCTGCTCCATGTCTATCTTTAAAAGAAGCTCCTTAATAGCCTCAGCACCTGTACCCGCCTTGAAGGCGTTCCCATGCTGCTGGAGCAGCCTTCTGTATTCATCTTCAGACAGGACATCCTTAACATTAAGATTGGCCGGTCCAGGGTCAATTACGATATAGCTCTCAAAATAGAGGACCTTTTCCAGCTGTCTCAGTCTCATATCAAGTACATTGCCTATCCTGCTTGGAAGACCTTTAAGAAACCAGATGTGCGCAACAGGCGCCGCAAGCTCGATATGGCCCATCCGCTCGCGCCTGACCTTGGACTGGATAACCTCAACGCCGCATTTATCGCAGACTATACCACGGTGTTTCATCCTCTTGTATTTGCCGCAATTACATTCCCAATCCTTGGTAGGACCGAATATCTTTGCACAAAACAGTCCGTCCCTCTCAGGCTTGAAAGAGCGGTAATTGATGGTTTCAGGTTTCTTGACCTCACCATGAGACCAGGATCTGATTTTCTCAGAAGATGCTATGCGTATCCTTATTGCATCGAATGAGACCGCTTCCTTCGGCTTCTCAAACAGGCTATATAATTTTTCCCAATCCCTGTTTTCGGATATTGCCATTTAGACCTCCTTAGTTACGGGCGCAATAAAATATATTTTGTCTATAACCATTTCTTAAACCCGAAAAGTGCCGCCTTCGTCAATGCGCGCACATTAGTTCCCATCTTTGGACTTCAGTAATTCCACATCAAGTCCCAGGCTCTGCAACTCCTTAACAAGCACGTTAAATGACTCAGGCAGTCCTGGAGAGAGGAAGTTCTCGCCTTTTACAACCGCCTCATACATCTTTGAACGTCCCGGAACATCATCAGACTTGACAGTCAGAAACTCCTGCAGTGTTGCCGCAGCGCCGTAAGCCTGCAACGCCCAGACTTCCATTTCACCAAGCCTCTGCCCTCCAAATTGCGCCTTCCCGCCTAACGGCTGCTGTGTAACAAGAGAATATGGTCCAATTGATCGGGCGTGAATCTTGTCATCTACCAGGTGATGCAATTTCATCATGTACATATAACCAACCGTTACTTCCCTGTCAAAAGGCTCTCCCTTCCGTCCATCATACAGCATCGCCTGACCTGTGACCGAGCAGCCTCCTTCCTTCAGAAGGCTTTTAATCTCATTCTCAGTCGCTCCGTCAAATACAGATGTTGTTACGTGCAATCCAAGGGCCCTGGCCGCCCAGCCCAGATGCGTTTCAAGTATCTGTCCAACATTCATTCTTGACGGAACACCCAGCGGATTGAGGATCATCTCCACAGGTCTTCCATCAGCAAGGTAAGGCATGTCCTCTTCCGGCATGATTACGGATACAACACCCTTGTTGCCGTGCCGACCGGCCATCTTGTCGCCGACAGCGAGTTTTCTTTTGATTGCGATATAAACCTTCACCAGTTTTATGACACCAGGCGGCAGCTCATCACCTTTTCTGACCCGGGCTATCCTGTCTTCATAAAAGGCCTGAAGTAATTCCGTCTGCTGCTGGGCATAGTTGCATATCTCCTCAAACTTATCCGTATCTTCCTGGCTTTCCAGCACTATATCTGCAAGCTCTTCATCCCTGATTTCGTTCAGAATACCTTCGCTCAGTTCCCTGGACCTGGGCAGGACAACCTTCCTGGTGGCTGGGCTTGTCACAGCCTTGCCGACAGTCTTTCCGATGAGAAACCTCCTGAGTCTTCTGTTTCTCTCATTTTCTATAATCCGCACCTCTTCCTGCTGCTCCTTCTGGAGTCTTGATACTTCGTCATTTTCTATACTCTTTGAACGTTCGTCCTTCTCGACGCCCTTTCTTGAGAATATCTTTACGTCAACTACTGTCCCCTCGATTCCCGGCGGCACAGTAAGTGATACATCTTTTACATCCCCTGCCTTTTCACCGAATATTGCCCTCAGCAGTTTTTCTTCGGGAGTCAACTGTGTCTCACCCTTGGGCGCAACCTTGGCCACAAGTATATCGCCTGGCACCACCTCAGCCCCGATGCGGACGATCCCGCTCTCATCGAGGTTTCTGAGCAATTCTTCGCTGACATTCGGGATATCTCTTGTTATTTCCTCTCTTCCGAGTTTTGTGTCCCTTGCCTCAATTTCAAACTCTTCAATATGGATAGACGTATACCTGTCATCCTTTACAAGCCTCTCGCTGATTATAATTGCATCTTCAAAGTTATAGCCCTCCCACGGCATAAAGGCAACAAGGATGTTCTGACCCAGGGCAAGCTCTCCCACGCTTGTTGCAGGCCCGTCTGCCAGGACTTCACCCTTCTCAACCTTCTGACCGGTGGTGACTATAGGCTTCTGATTAATGCATGTATTCTGATTGGAACGCTTAAACTTTGTAAGATTGTATGTATCGAGGCTGATTCCCTCTGAAACTGGTTTTTCCTTCTTTGACTTTGCATCGTGTTTCGGTTCCTCTGCCCGCACAACAATACGATTTGCATCCACATACTCAACTACACCGGCCCGTTTGGACAGGACCACACGGCCAGAATCCCTCGCTACAATCTTCTCCATTCCGGTGCCTACCAGCGGCGCATCCGTATGTATAAGCGGCACCGCCTGTCTCTGCATGTTTGATCCCATCAATGCCCTGTTGGCATCATCATTTTCAAGAAACGGTATAAGAGACGTCGCAACACTTACAATCTGCTTTGGCGAAACATCCATAAACTCGACTTTATCCGAAGAGACGGTTACAAAATCACCGCCAAAACGGGCGGATACGGTCTCCGATACGATCTCCCCTGTTGCATTGACAGGAGTATTTGCCTGTGCAATGTAATACTTGTCTCCATCAATGGCTGAAAGATACACGATATCATCAGATACCCTGCCATTCACGACTTTTCTGTACGGCGACTCGATAAAACCGAATTCATTAACCCTTGCATAAGTGGACAGAGATGTGATAAGACCGATGTTCGGACCTTCCGGCGTCTCGATTGGGCAGATTCGTCCATAGTGTGTCGGATGAACATCTCTTACCTCAAACCCTGCGCGCTCCCTCGTTAGTCCACCAGGACCAAGGGCGGAAAGTCTCCTCTTATGCGTAATCTCAGACAATGGGTTAGTCTGATCCATAAACTGGGAAAGCTGGCTGCTTCCGAAAAACTCCTTTACAGCGGCAATTACAGATTTTGCATTAATCAGGTCATGCGGGAGGGCACTCTCAAGATCCAGAATGTTCATGCGCTCTTTGATGCTTCTTTCCATTCTGGACAGTCCGATCCTGAACTGGTTTTCAAGCAATTCGCCCACGCATCTGACCCTTCTGTTTCCAAGATGATCAATATCATCTATCTCACCCTTATTTGATTTCAGATTTACGAGATATCTGATTGTCTCCACTATGTCCTGGGGTGTGAGAGTGCGCTGGGTCAATGGCACATCAATGCCAAGTTTCTTGTTTAACTTGAGCCGGCCGACGGGTGCCAGGTCATAGCGCCTCGCATTGAAAAATAGATTATCAAATATTATCCTGGCCGTATCCGGCGTCGGACTCTCTCCAGGGCGCAGCCTCTTGTATATTTCAATGATTGCGCCTTCCTGCGTCTCTATATTCTCATGTGAGAGGGTATCCCTTATTATTGGGAAAATCTGATAATTATCTATGTAAAGGAGGTTGATTTTTTCGATTCCGGACTGTGCTATCTTATCAACAAGGGCTTCTGTCAATATTGTATTGCTGACGACTACCACCTCGCCTGTTGCAGGATCCACCACATCATCAAATATAATCCGGTCAACCAGATCATCAGCAGCAACCGGCACCTCTTTTATGCCCTGATTATCAAGCTTTTTTAATATTCCATAGGTGATTCTGTTGCTCTTCTTAACAACGACCTCTCCTGTCTGTTCATTTATAATGTCATACGGGATCCTGCTTCCGTTAAGAACTTTTGCATCAACCCTGCTGTAGAACTTCCTGTTCCTGATTACCACATCTTCAACAGGATAATATATTTTCAGGATATCATGCGTTGAATAACCTATAGCCTTCAGCAATATGGTAACAGGAAACTTCCTGCGCCTGTCGATCCTCGCATGCAGGATGTCCTTTGTGTCGAACTCGAAATCAAGCCATGAGCCCCTGTATGGAATTATCCTGGCTGAAAACAGCACCTTTCCACTAATGTGAGTTCTCCCCTTGTCGTGCGTAAAGAAGGTCCCCGGCGACCGCTGAAGCTGACTTACAACAACCCTTTCCGTCCCATTGATGATAAATGTTCCATTATCCGTCATAAGGGGCAGCTCACCAAGATAGACCCACTGCTCCCTCACCTCTTTCGTACTCTTGGCGCCGCTTTTCTCATCTTTTTCAAGTATCTCAAGATTCACCCTGATCTTGAGCGGTGCAGCATATGTCATGCCCCGCTCAATACATTCCCATATCTCATATTTGGGTTCACCAAGGGAATATTCGGTAAATCTCAGGATAGCGGTGCCATTGAAATCTGAGATCGGGAAAACACTGTCAAACGCAGCCTGTAGCCCCATTTCCTCCCTGTGTTCATGGGCGATGTCCTTCTGCAGAAACTTTTCGAAAGATTTCTTCTGAATCTCCAGCAGTTCAGGAATCTCGATATTTGCAGGAAGTTTTGAGAAATCTTTTCTCTCTATGCTACCCTTAATAATGGGATTACTCATTTTTTTGGTTACCCCCTGATTAAATGTTAAACCATCAAATAAAAGACTGATTATTTTATTTCCACCTGCGCGCCCTGCTCTGCCAGCTTGGCCTTGATAGTCTCTGCCTCATATTTTGATACACCGGTCTTCAGTGTCTTTGGAGCGCCATCTACGAGATCCTTTGCCTCCTTTAGTCCCAGATTGGTCAGTTCCCTCACGACCTTGATTACCTGGATCTTCTTATCTCCTGCACTGCTCAGTATTACATCGAAGCTGGTCTTTTCCTCAACTGCTGCCGCTGCACCACCGGCTGCTGAAACACCTGCAACTGCAACAGGAACTGCCGCTGCAGCAGAAACGCCATAACGCTCTTCAATCTTTTTTACAAATTCAGCCAAATCCAAGACCTTCATATTGTCTATAAAAGTAAGCACATCATCCATTGTTAAATTTGCCGGCATTTTATTCTCCTTTGTTTATTGTGTTTTTTCCTTAGACTGTTTCACTGCATTTACAACATACACAAACTGTCTCAATACCCCATGTAAAGTGGACGCTAATCCGAACATGGGCGATTTCATGCTGCCAAGAGCCTTGGCAAGCAGGACTTCCCTTGAAGGAAGATTTGCAACGTCTTTGATCATAGCAGGGTTGAGCACGGCCCCATCAAGCACTCCCGCCTTGATCTTGAAAGGCTCAAGCTTAGCTGCATAGTCAAGCAGGGTTTTCATGGGTGCGACTATATCGCCATAACTCATGACCACGCCTGTAGTGCCAGTAAAGTAATCATGAAGGTTCCTGACATCGGTGCCCTCGGCAGCACGAAGTGCAAGGGTGTTTTTCACTACCTTGTATTCTGCACTGCAGCCCCTCAGACGGTTCCTGATCTCAGACAGGTCCTTCACAGCAAGGCCCTTGTAATCAGTAACTATAACTGAAGTTGCACGGGTAAACTTCTCATTAAGATCTTTGACTAATTTTGCCTTTTCGTTTTTTCCGGATTGTACCGCCAAGATTTGTCCCTCCTTTCTCTGTAGAATAATCATCTGCCGAGAAAGGATAACAGAACTTCCGTTACTTTAGTCTCGGCAGGCAGGACCAATTGGTCCTATTAAGTCAAAAGACACCTACGGTCTCAGACAATTACGGTATACAGGCTGAAGACTCAAGGTATGAGATAATTGCCTTCAGCCTTCTTATTCAAACAGATTTCCTACTGCCACAGGATCTACTTTGATACCGGGCCCCATCGTAGAAGACACAGTGATGCTCTTTAGATAACGCCCTTTGCTCGTGGCCGGTTTACTCCTGACAATAGATTCCATAACAGACATGGCATTTTCGAAGAGTTTTCTGCTGTCAAATGAGACCTTCCCGACAGGGACATGAACAATGGCAGTCTTATCAACCCTGTACTCAACCTTGCCAAGCTTTATATCGCGGATCGCCTTGCCTACATCAAAAGTTACAGTACCAAGTTTGGGGTTTGGCATCAGGCCACGCGGTCCCAATATCTTGCCAAGTTTGCCAACAAGCGCCATAATATCCGGGGTTGCGACTGCAAAATCAAAATCAAGCCATCCATTGGTAATCTTGTCAGCAAGATCCTCGGCACCGGCAAAGTCGGCCCCTGCATCTCTCGCCTCCCTCTCCTTCTCACCCTTTGCAAAGGCTACAACCCTAACGCTCTTTCCTGTTCCATGAGGGAGCACTACCGCCCCCCTTACCATCTGATCAGAATGCCTTGGGTCCACCCCGAGACGGACTGCCAGATCAACAGACTCATCAAATTTAGTCCAGGCCACCTCCCTGGCAGCATTGATTGCCTCCTCCAGGGTATATAGTCTGTTCCTGTCTATCTTCTCAAGACTGTCAGAATATTTCTTTCCCATTTAACAGCTCCTTTATTGTTGATCGGAAAAGGCTACGCAACATCTATCCCCATACTCCTCGCCGTTC
>WBZR01004258.1_pt1 | contig 11871 bp, 8 predicted proteins | sample 5204231 | NCBI WGS metagenome assembly WBZR01 (sample SAMN12412403, study PRJNA552823) | activated sludge metagenome | isolation source: activated sludge from anammox sidestream of wastewater treatment plant... | place: USA: Virginia | collected 2017-08
GCCGGACATATGCCTGTGCTTCAGGCATCAAACGGAACAGTTCAATCATACAGAACACAAGGACTTGGTGTTGGTATTGAAAGAGGAATAGTTTTCGAGAAGTCTCTGGTAGAAGAAGAAGTAAAGTTGCTGCCGGGACAAATATATGCTTTCTTTACTGATGGTGTTACTGAAGCAATGAATGAGAACAGCGAACTGTTCGGTGATGAAAATCTGAATTCAATTCTCAAGAACAAATCCAAAGCAAGATCAACCGATATCGTTAACGAAATCTGGTCATCAATAAAATCTTTCCGCGGAGAAGCCGAAGTCAACGATGATATGACAATGGTTGTGGTGAAGGTGAAGTAAGAGAATCTTTTTTCTCTTCTGGCTATTTCAGAAATATTTTCTTGTCTAAATAAAAATCTTTTTGTTTATTTTTATACAATAAAAATTAATCAATCTCTCACTCTTTTCTTCTATGCCTAAAATTTATGATAATATTGAGAACTTTTTAACGAACGGTCTTAAAGACACTTTAGACCTTTCGCATCGTGCAGATTTTTGCGTTGGCTACTTTAATCTCAGAGGTTGGAAAGAAGTTGCTGATAAAGTTGATAAATTCACAGGTGATAATGGCAATTATTGCAGGTTGCTCGTTGGTATGCAGCGACATCCGGAAGAAATTCTTCGTGACTTTTTCGCCAATTACACCGAAAGTGAAATTGATAATCAGGCGGCCATCAAGCTAAAAAAAGAATTAGCACAAAAGTTCAGAGAACAACTTACGATTGGTATTCCAACTGAAGATGATGAAAGAGGATTAAGAAAACTTTCCCAGCAGATAAAAAATAAAAAAGTAGTTGTTAAACTTTTTCTCCGCCATCCACTACACGCAAAATTATATTTACTTTTTAGAAACGATAAAATTAGTCCACTTGTTGGTTACGTTGGCAGTAGTAATCTTACACTCGCAGGTTTAGCTAAGCAAGGTGAATTAAACGTTGATGTCCTCGAACAGGATGCAGCTCAAAAACTTTGTAAATGGTTTGAGGACAGATGGAATGATAGATGGTGCATTGATATTTCAAATGAGCTTGCTGATATAGTAGATCATTCTTGGGCTTCTGAGGAACCGTATCTACCATATCACATTTATCTGAAAGTTGCCTACCATCTTTCTCGTGAGGCAAGAGCAGGTTTATCTGAATTCAACATCCCGCGTGTATTTCAAAATGAACTTTTAGAGTTTCAGCAAAAAGCTGTACTGATAGCTGCTCACCACTTGCATCGTCGGGATGGTGTCATTATTGGTGATGTTGTTGGTCTGGGTAAAACATTAATTGGGAGTGCTCTAGCAAAAATTTTCGAAGATGATTTTTATTTAGAGACTTTGATTATATGCCCCAAAAACATTGTTAAAATGTGGAAGAAGTATGCTCACAAATATCAACTTCGGGCAGAAGTATTATCGATTTCAATGGTTCAGAATGAATTGCCTGATATGCGTCGATACAGAATCGTAATTATTGATGAAAGTCATAATCTTAGAAATCGTGAAGGTAAAAGATATAGAGCTATCAGGGAATACATTCAATTAAATGCAAGTAAAGTAATATTCCTTACCGCAACACCATATAACAAAACTTACACTGACCTTTCTAATCAACTTAGGTTGTTTATAGACGATGAGCAAGACTTAGGCATTTCTCCTGAAAATTATATTAAAGAAATTGGTGGCAAGTTAGAGTTCATATCAAAGTATCAGTATTCTGAACGTACACTTTTAGCATTTGAGAAAAGTGATTATGCTGATGATTGGCGGGAACTAATGCGTCTTTATATGGTTAGACGAACCAGAAGTTTCATAAAAGAAAACTATGCCTTATATGATTCTGTTAAGAAAAGAAAATACTTGCTGTTTAGTGATGGTCGTAAATCTTATTTCCCTGATCGTATTCCAAGGAAAGTTGAGTATGACTTTAATCCAAAAGATAAAAATGATCAATATGCCCGTCTGTATTCTGAAGAAGTTGTTTCAACACTTAATCAATTAAACTTACCTCGCTACGGTTTAGGTAATTATATTTTAGATCCTTTGCCTGAAAAACCTACTAAAGAAGAAGAAATAGTAATTACAAACCTTTCAAGAGCTGGTAAAAGACTAATGGGTTTTGCTAGAACAAACCTGTTTAAAAGGCTGGAAAGCAGCGGTTATTCATTCTTGCTATCCGTTAGTCGACACATTTTAAGAAACAATATTTATCAATATGCACTTTCACACAATCTTCCATTGCCTGTTGGTAGTCAGGAAGCAAACCTTCTTGACGAATTTTTAGACGACAAAGATCTTGACGAACAGAACATTTCAAATAACATTGTCTTTGAAGAAAAAGCTTTCAAAAATTTAGCGAAAGAAGTTTATGAACTTTTCTCCGGAACACAGAAAGACAAGTTTGAATGGATTCGTTCAGAATTATTTGAGACAAGCTTGTTGGAAGAACTTGAAAGTGATAGTCACAAGCTCATTTCAATTTTACAACTTGGTAAAGACTGGAATCCAAAAGAAGATCGTCAGCTTAATGCATTATATGATGTTTGCACAAAGAAACATCCAACAGATAAAATCCTTGTCTTTACTCAATTTGCTGATACAGCAAACTATTTATATAATGAACTTCAAACTCGTGGTTTAACGCAATTAGAAGCTGTTACTGGAGACTCAGAAGATCCAACAGATTTTGCTAACCGATTTAGTCCTATAAGTAATGAAATCCCGCAGTTAAGAGGAACTGATAAAGAAATCAGAGTTTTAATTTCCACGGATGTTCTTAGTGAAGGTCAGAATTTACAGGACGGTCATCTTGTTCTAAACTATGACCTTCCTTGGGCTATTATCAGGCTCATACAACGTGCAGGTCGTGTTGATAGAATTGGTCAGGAGTCTGACAAGATTATTTGCTATTCATTTTTACCTGAAGATGGAATCGAAAGAATTATCAGACTCAGGCAAAGACTTTCTCAAAGAATTGAAGAAAATGCTGAAGTAGTTGGTTCTGACGAAACTTTCTTTGAAGGTGATCCTATTAATATATCTGATCTTTATAATGAAAAGGCCGGAATTTTAGATGATGAAGATGAAACAGAAGTTGATCTTGCTTCATACGCTTTTCAGATATGGAAAAACGCACTTGATAAAAACCCTGAACTTGAAAAGCTAATCCCATCTTTACCCGACGTAGTCTATTCAACTAAACAGGAAAAGAAATCAGAAAAATCAACTGAGGGTGTTGTTGTATATGCAAAGACCTATGAAGATAATGATGTTCTTGTATTGGTAAATCAAAGCGGTGAACTAATTACACAGTCTCAATATGCAATCCTAAAAAAGCTGGAATGTGATTCAGCCATTAAACCTATACCTAAATTTTCTAACCATCATAAACTTGTCGCGGATGGATTAGAATTTGTGAAAGTTTCTGAAAAACTTCTCGGCGGTCAACTTGGTAAAAAAACAAGTGCTCGCTTCCGTGTTTATAGTAGACTTAGCAGATATTACGAAGAAAATAAAGATACTCTTTTCGCTAATGAAGCACTTAAAAGAACGATTGAAGATATCTATAAGTATCCTCTTAAAGAATTTGCAAAAGAAACGTTTAACCGTCAATTAAAAACTGGTATTGATGATGACGATCTTGCTGCTCTTGCTATATCACTACGAGAAGATGATAAACTTTGTATCATTAACGAGGATGAGATAAAATACAGAGAGCCAAAAATAATCTGCTCAATGGGACTGAAATATGGCTCTTGATAAAACCCGCTTCACTGATCTTATAAAAAATTTCAAATTTAAAGAATTGTTCAACGAGCTTGGATGGGACCACTACGACACTGAACAATTAATATCAATAGAAGATCAAAAATTCAAACTTAAAGCTGTTTCAGAGAAAAGAGGATTTGTAGTTTTTATCTGCTCACCAGATTCAGCAAGTAAAATTCCTCCTTACAACTTTCGGAAACAGATAGATGCTAAAATCACCAAGCTTTATTTTGAACATTTAATTATCTACACTGACAAAAGTAACTCCCAGCAAATATGGCAGCTTGTAATTCGTGAACCTGATAAACCCGTTGTCGTAAGAGAAACTCCTTACTTCCCGTCTCAGCAGCCTGATCTTTTATTTCAGCGACTAAGGGGTATTTTCATTTCGTTAGATGATGAAGAAAAAATTACTCTTACTGATATTGGCTCAAAAGTCCGTGAACAGTTTAATACAAACGCTGAAAAGGTTACAAAGAAATTTTACCAGGAGTTTAAGAATCAGCATACTGCGTTTCTGAAATTTATTGAAGGTATTGAAAGTGTAGTGGATAAAGAATGGTATGCTTCTTTAATGCTCAACCGATTGATGTTCATCTACTTCATTCAGAAAAAAGGTTTCCTTGATAACAATATCAACTATCTCAGTGATAAGCTTAGAGAGACGAAAAAGAAAAAAGGTGAAAACAAATTCTATAATTTCTACAGGAATTTTCTTCTGGTTCTCTTCCACAAAGGTTTTGGTTTACCTGAAAATGAAAGAACCAAAGAAATAATCAAAGAGATTGGTAAAGTCCCATATCTCAATGGGGGATTATTCGATGAACATCAACTCGAAAAAAATTATGAAATTGAAATCAAGGATAGAGCATTTGAAAAGATATTCAATTTCTTCGATGAATATAACTGGCATCTCGATACAAGAATTACAGCTACAGGTCGTGACATTAATCCTGATGTAATTGGTTACATCTTTGAAAAATACATTAACGACCGTGCTGCGATGGGTGCTTACTACACCAAAGAAGATATAACCGAATACATTGCAAAAAATACAATCATTCCTTATTTGTTTGATGAGGTAAAAAAAGGTTGTGCCGAGGCATTTAAAGATGACAGCAGCTTATGGAAAATGCTTCGCGATAATCCTGACCGTTATATCTACGATGCAGTCAAACACGGCATTTATGAATCTGTCATTGCGAGTCCCGATGAAATCGGGACGAAGCAATCTCAGTTAACAGTCCGTGAACTTCCAAAAGAAATCTCAATCGGTCTCGATACAACCAAACCAAACCTCCTCGAGCGCCGTAAAGAATGGAACAAAGCAGCACCTGAAGAGTATGCTTTACCTACTGAAATCTGGCGTGAAGTTGTGGAACGGCGTAAACGCTACTTTGAGATAAAATCCAAAATAGAAAATAGCGAGATAATAGAAATTAATGATTTTATTACTTACAACCTTAACATACGTCAGTTTGCTCAGGATGCTATTGAACAGTACGAAGGTTCTGATTTTATTACAGCTTTTTATAAAGCAATTAAGAAAATTACAATTCTCGATCCGACTTGCGGTTCCGGTGCTTTTCTTTTTGCTGCTCTGAATATTCTTGAACTATTTTATGAGGCTTGCATAAGCCGTATGCGTGGATTTATTGAGCAAGATAATCTTGCAAGCGGTAAAAAGTTTAAAAACTTCCGTGACGTTATTGAAGAAATAAAGATCCACCCAAACGAAAAATATTATATCTACAAATCCATAATTCTCAATAACCTTTATGGCGTTGATATTATGAACGAAGCTGTAGAAATAGCAAAGCTTCGTCTCTTTCTTAAGCTTGTTGCTGAAGTAGAAGATTTCAACCATCTCGAACCATTACCCGATATTGATTTCAACATACGTACTGGTAATACACTAATCGGTTTTGCAACTCGGAAAGAAATAAACGAATTGGAAGGTTTGTTTGTTACAGAAAAAATGAAAACAAAAATATTTGAAGAATGTGAATTAGTATCGAAGGCATTTAAACATTTCAAGGAAATTCAAATATTACAGCACGATGATAGAAAAGAATTTGTTTCAGCAAAGGATAATTTAAATACTAGATTACTTTCTTTAAAAAATGAGTTGGATAAAATATTACATAAACAGCTTTACGAAGGAATTGAATACAATAAATGGCTTAACACTCATCAGCCCTTCCACTGGTTTGCAGAATTTTATGAGATAATTGAATCAGGTGGTTTTAATATAATAATCGGGAATCCACCTTACGTTGTATATAGTGAACAAAATTTTATTTATCAGATAAAAAATTATGTAACATTGAGTTGCGCAAATCTTTATGCATTCGTTTCCGAGAGGTCTCTAAAGTTATGTAATACTTTTGGAAAATTCGGAATGATATTGCCCAATAGTAGTATATCGGCAGATAAAATGGCAGCGTTACAAAAGATATTCTATTCGAATAGCGGTGCTTGGATATCCAACTTTGCATGGCGTCCTTCTAAACTGTTTGAAGGAGCAAATATGCTCTTGGCAATTATTATTTTGTCACATAAAATTAGGACTGTGCAAACTTCCAAATATTTAAAATGGAGTAATGAGTACAGGATTAATCCATTGTTGGGTAATATTTTATTTGACACAATCTCCTATTCTGATATCACAAATATTATTACTCCTGGTTCTATACCTAAATTACCAGGCGAGTTATACAAAAAAATCCAACAAAAAATAGATTCCAACAATAAAACCATCTATAACTTTATTTCATCACGTTCCACAAAATTCGTTCTCTATTATTTTAGAGCAGTATTATACTGGATAAAAATATTAGATAAAAAACCATTCTTTAAAGAAGATGGAAAAACAGCGGAGACAGGCGAAATGAAACCGATGTATTTCAATTCTGACGAAGAAAGATATTTATTCATTAGTCAACTTTCGTCCTCATTATTTTTTACATATTATGTTACTTGGTCAAGTTGTCAGGTGATAAATAGTAGGGACTTTCAAATGGGAATCGATATAAATTTGTTAGACACAAAACGAAGGCAAAAGTTAATCCAACTTGGGAAAAAACTAGAGGAAGATTATCAAAGAAACAGTGCCATAATAAAAAGGAATTATTCAAGCAGGGGCCGTAGCTTTTTAATGGAAAAACAATATTTTTATTTAAGATATTCGAAGAATATAATAGATGAAATAGACAAAGTCTTAGCCGAGCATTACGGATTCACAGAAGAAGAGCTGGACTTCATCATCAACTACGATATAAAATACCGTATGGGCAAAGAGTTGGAGGAGGAAGATTGATTTATGCCGTATCTTGTAAAAGTAGGTTATGAGAGAAAGAATACACATTTAATTACTTCAAAAGGTTACTTCATTAAGCGGAGTGACACAAAGATTTATACAGAATGGGGTGCAATAGATGTAATTGGTTTAAAACGTAAGAAATTTTGTTGGCATCAAAACATTTCTTCTAAAGTTCACAGGTTTAGATCAGTTGAAAAAGCAATAGCCTTTAAAAATTGGAAAATTGATTTTCTAATTCGTCGGGGATACAACAAACTTCCACCAAACTCTAAAATTTATAGAAGAAGAATTATTGAATGACTCCCGAAGAAGCTATTAGTCTCATCACTGAGTTTAAAGGAATCGATCTTACATCAAAGCTCGGTGAATTGAAAAATAAGTTGAAAGGTAACACAAAAATAAGCGTGCTAGAATTAAATAATGTCTTCGAAGCTGCTTTAGAATTAAAGAAAATTAGTTCACAAGTAGATGAAATTGTACACGCAACAGGTATAATTAAATGTTTACCTAAGATATTAATGGATGGAGAAACTATTATAAGTGTATCACTCGCTGCTGGATCAGATGACGAAGGTTTTGATCTTGTAACAGATAAAAGAATTGCAGAATTCAAATTTGCACTGTGGCAAGAGAAGGGACCTAATGGGAGTCGTAGAAGAGACGTATATAAGGATTTTGTTAACTTGTTGATATATGAAACCGACAAGTCCAAAGAATTATATGTTTTTAATCCAAGCAAGATTAAAAGGTTTTTGAGCAGTAAAAAGGCACAATGGAAAAATGTTCTTTCAAAAAGCGGTGGGGTTGAGAAAAAACTTGCAGAGTTTTTACACCACAAATCTGTGAATGGAATCTTTTTAGCTGATGTTTATTCGTTGAGCACTATTGAAATTAAGGATATGAGTAAATATTTATAATTGAGAATGAATAATATGGAAGCTCTTTATACATTAATTGGTGTTTTATTTGGTTCTATCATTACCTATTTAATCTTTCGTACCGAAAGAAAAGATAAATTAACACAAGCTTCAAAAGAACGACAGGACAAATTTAGATTAGTAGCTATTGAAAAAAGGTTAGAAGCACATCAGCGAGCACTCAAGCTTTGGTATGAATTAAAAACTGTCATTCATTCCCCGGACGGGGATCAACATAAAACTGAAGTTTTAGAAGCTGCACGTAATTTCTGGTATGAAAATTCTTTATACCTTGAAAAACAAACCAGGCATAAATTTCAAGATGCTTTTTGGATTGTGTCAAATTATAAAATGTGGCTTGAAATGCGTCGCGAATATGATGATCCAAAGGAAAAAGAAAAACATACTAAATTCTATACGGATCAATGGAATGAATTCCATAAATTATTTGAGATTATTCAAAAGGAAGTTGAACTCGAGCCAATAAAGCCTGAAGAAGATAAAACTCCAGAAGGTGAAGTAATTAAAAAGGATATTAAAAAATAAAATGATCAAACGAAATATGAAGTCCATAATTGGCAAAGAGTTAGGTGAAATTTGAAAAAAATCAGCTACGATGATCAATTTGTGATTTCTAAGTGCAAGGAGCTACTTAAGTCAATTATCACAAAATATCTCAGATATGATATTCCGCCGGTAGGTATAGTTGGTTTAACCAAAGCACTTTATGCAATTTCAAACTACCCCCAAAAAGTAATCGATGGTTATATAGATATAACTGTTTCTATCCGCGGTGATGGTGGTATGGATTATTGCTCCATAATGATCGCATCAAATAAAATTGAGCTTTCTACTGGTGGTTCAGTTTATAACGAAGGTGTTGGTAGTGATTCCTTTTCTGACTTATTTTATAGCACATCAGTATCCTCTGAACACGACGTCGAATTAGAAATTTATAACTGGATAGATATATTTAATTCTTACTTAGATGACACCGATGGCAAACTTTCAATTGAAGATGAAGCGGTATTTATTGATGAAGAAGAAATGGAGGAGGAGGAATGAACGAAAATTTCAAACCAGATTTCGGTTTATTTTTTAAAGAAAAATTTGGTGATAATGCAACGAACCACTTTTACAATGTAATGATTTTCGAGATCAGTTTGGTTGGTCATAATCTATATTCATTTACTTCAAACGTAGTTTATTCTGGCAATGAGTTTGCTGCTTCTTTTGATTTTACTACAGATAAATTAAGAACAATCATTGAACAACTTGTTAATAAAGAATTCGCAAAATTTTTGTCAGATTCATTATTAAAACCATTTACTCAACCAGTGAAAGTCGATTTAACATCAACTCCAATCCAATTGGATATTACTGCCGTTTTAGGTCAACCGGTTAAAAGTCTTTACGAAGAATTTATTCCGTTTATTGTAGAGGACATAGCAAATGTTAAAATGGATATTTTGAGTTAGTGGAGATTGTTCAGTGAAGCAAGAATCAAATTTTACTGACATAAGATTTATTATAATTATACTATTTGTGATGTTTTTATTCGTGGTAATAATTTACCTTCCTAAAATTTTAACCGAATCAGAAACAATACCATCCTGGGATTTTCAAAATACTGGACCATTTGGGGATACATTAAATGGGATTATGGCACCATTTATCGCTATGCTTGCGGCGATCTTAACATTTATAGCTTTTTGGGTACAATATAAAGCTAACGAACAGCAGAGAATGGATATAGAATTTGAGCGATTTCAAATTAAATTTTTTGAATTATTAAAAATTCATAAACAAAATGTCGATTATATAAAATCCAAATTTAAACGTGATTATTTTTCAGATTGTGTGGAAGATCTAAGAAAAATTTATATGTTATCCGAAAAATTCTATCTGGATTATCTAAACAGAACCCATCTCCAGAAAAAATATGATTCTGAAAAATATGATGAGAATCTCATCAGGGTAGCTTATCATGTTTTCTGGTTAGGAATAAGTAATGAAGCCCGTATATCTATAAAAGATATGATGAAAAACGATTTTGAACCCCAATTTTTTGAACAACTTTTTAATTGGTATCAGAATGTTGCATTCAAATTTTTTGATTATTCAATTAGTAAGAATAAAAATAAGCGAAAACCAATGTTTATATATAAAAATAGATATGATAATATGAATTTGATTACTATTGAAAAGATGTTATTTATTGATCGAGCTAGCTTATTAGGTCATTACTATAGACATTTATATCAAGTTGTAAAATATATTGATGATCAGGATGATTCTATTATTGATGAAAATTCTAAATATGAATATGTTAAAAATGTAAGAGCTCAACTAAGCAATAATGAACAAATTCTACTTTATTTCAATTCGTTGACTAAATTTGGTGCACCTTGGATTAAATTACATAGCGAGGATATATTAAGTTGTTACCTCATTAAATATAAAATGATAAAAAATATTCCATTACCGAATGTAAATTTTAGCGTCAGACCAGAAATTAAATTTGAAAGAGAAATAGAAGAACTTCATCGAAGGAAACCTTCTGAAGAATTGTTCGAATGGCATGAAATGGTAAAAAGAAATTAAAAAGAGAATTAAATGCCTGAAGATCAAAACATAGAATACAAGCAATCCTGGCAGGAAGATAACCTCAAAACTGTTTGTGCGTTTGCTAATACAACTGGTGGTAAATTGTTTGTTGGAAAGGATAATGATGGTAATATAGTTGGGGTACTGGATTATACTCGTCTTATGGAAGATCTACCTAATCGTATTAAAAATATTCTTGGAGTAACCGCGGAAGTTAATTTACGGTCTGAAAACACCAATCATTTTATAGAAATTATAATTCCTCCCTATTCAGTTGCAATTTCATTACGCGGAAGATATTACATTCGCAGTGGCAGTACAAACCAGGAATTAACTGGTGTTGCTTTAAATGATTTTCTCCTACGTAAATCCGGTAGAACCTGGGATGATCTTTTTGATGATCGCTTCTCGACTAATGACCTTGATATAAATACTGAAAAGAAATTTATTTCTGCAGCAAATAATTCTGGCCGCATTATTATTGAAGAAGATATATCAGAAATTGATTTACTTGAAAAACTTAGACTTTATGACAATCAAAAAATTAAACGTGCCTCAGTAATCCTTTTTGGTGAAGACCCGGGCAAGTTCTATCCGAATCTTTCCGTAAAAATAGGTCGCTTTGGAAAGTCGGATGATGATCTGAAATTTCAGGAAGTAATTGAAGGAAATCTTTTCAAGATTCTGTTTGAAGTACCAGAAATGTTAAATAATAAATTCCTTACAAAGAGAATCGATTTTGAAGGACTTCAACGAATTGAAAAAGGTGAATATCCTGTCGCAGCTTTGCGTGAAATGCTTTTAAATGCTTTGGTACATAAAAATTATTCCGGTGCTCAAATTCAACTTAGAGTTTACGATGACAAAATCAGCATCTGGAATGAAGGCTCATTACCTGAAGGTTTATCCTTTGAGGCATTAAAACGGCAGCATCCTTCCCGTCCTCGTAATCCTCTTATTGCTGATGTCTGTTTCAAAGGTGGTTATATCGATGCCTGGGGAAGAGGCACATTAAAGATTATTAATTCCTGTAAAGAAGCTGGCTTACCAGAACCAGAATTTATCGGGATTGACGGTGGTGTTCGTGTTACTCTTTTCAAGGATATTTATTCAGAAGATCAGTTAAAAAAATTAGGGTTAAACGAACGACAGATTAAAGCAGTATTATTTGTTAAAGAAAATGGTAAGGTTACAAACAAAGAATACCGTGATATGAATAA
>WBZR01003062.1_pt2 | contig 11863 bp, 11 predicted proteins | sample 5204231 | NCBI WGS metagenome assembly WBZR01 (sample SAMN12412403, study PRJNA552823) | activated sludge metagenome | isolation source: activated sludge from anammox sidestream of wastewater treatment plant... | place: USA: Virginia | collected 2017-08
AAGTCGAATCAGGGCTATATCGGGCCGGACTCGTTCTCGTACCGACTGACCAAGCCAAACCTGTCGCCCAGCACCGCGACGATCTCGATGACCGTACAGCCCTAAGATTACTCGACCGGTTTCGACCAAACCGTCCGATTGACGTAGTGGGTGTAGCTGAGAATGACGCGGACGACCTTCTCGCTCACGTTGTCCCATGTGTAGTCGGCGACTTCGTGGAGGAGCCTGTTCGCGCCACGAGGCTGATCTTCAAGCACCTTCAGGCACCTCAGCACGTTCGTGCGCGAGAGGCCGGACAGCATGACCGAGCCTTCTTCCATCCCCTCGGGCCGCTCGTGGGCCTCGCGGATGTTGACTGCGGGGAAGTTCATGATCGAGCTTTCCTCGGTGATCGTCCCGCTGTCGCTCAGAACCGCGTAGGCGTTCTTCTGAAGCTTGTTGTAATCGAGGAATCCGAGCGGTTTCAGGTTTTCGATGAGCGGATGGAGGGTGACGCCCTCCCGGTCGATCCTCGCCTGCGTCCGTGGGTGGGTCGAGAAGATCATCCGCTTGCCGTACGCCTCGGCTACGCCGTTGAGCATGTCGACGAGCCGGTCGAACTGTCCCAAATCGACGTTCTCTTCGCGGTGGGCGCTGATCACGAAATAGCCCTCGGGCTCGAGACCAAGTCGCGACAGAACGTCCGACGCGTCGATCTTCGGGCCGTAGTGCTTCAAGACCTCGTACATCGGGCTGCCGGACTTGATGACACGGTCGGGCGGGATTCCCTCACGCAGCAGGTACTCGCGCGAAATCGTGCTATAGGGCAGGTTGACGTCGGCGATGTGGTCGACGATGCGACGATTGATTTCCTCAGGCACCCGCTGGTCGAAGCACCGATTCCCGGCTTCCATATGGAAGACAGGGACCTTTCGCCTCTTCGCGGGATAAGCCGCGAGGCAAGAGTTTGTGTCCCCAAGGACGACCATCGCCTCAGGCTGGACCTCCGCCAGGACCTCGTCAGTGCGCACGAGCGTGTTCGCGATGGTCTCGATCGCGGTCTTTCCGGCGGCATCGAGAAAATGGTCGGGCTTGCGGATCTCGAGATCGTCGAAGAAGACCTGATTGAGCTCGTAATCGTAGTTCTGGCCAGTGTGAACGATGACGTGGTCGGTCTCGCGATCGAGCGCGGCCATGACCCGCGAGAGACGGATGATCTCGGGACGCGTGCCCACGACCGTCATCACCCTCAGGCGGCTCACTTGGGAGCGACCTCGACGAAATAGGTGTCCGGGTTGTTCGCGTCGAACGGCTCGCAAGCCCAGAAGAGGGTCACCAGGTCGGTTGCACCCACGTTCTGGATCGAATGGGTGTAGCCGACGGGAATGTCGACCACTCGGGGGCTCATGCCGTCGACCGGAAACTCGAGGACTTTGTCCGACTCGACGTGACGCATCCTGACCATCCCGCTGCCTTCGACCACGAGGAACTTCTCGGTCTTCGTGTCGTGATAGTGGTTGCCTCGGGTGATGCCTGGCTTCGTGCGGGAGATGAAGATCTGGCCGCCGGTATGCCAGCGAAGGACCTCTACCAAGAACCCTCGATCGTCGGTCTTGACGTCGAGCCCATAGGCGATGTCGTCGGCCGGCAGATAGCTGAGGTAGGTCGCGTACAGCTTCTTGACGAACCAGTCGCCAAAGTCAGGGGTGTAAAGGGTTTCGCGGAATGACCTGAACGACTGGATCAGAGTAGCGAGTTCCGCGACATTCATCGTTCGCGTTGGACCCGCTTCCGCACGGTAGACCGCCGGCGCACCCTTCACGTCTTCGACCGCCTTGAGGAAGGCCGCAACGACATCGTCCACGTGGATCAGGCACACCGTGTGGGCTGGGTTGTGGATCTCGACCGGCAGCCCGTTCGCGATGTTGTGGCAGAAGGTCGTAACGCCGGAGTTGTAGTTTGGCCGCGCCCACTTGCCGAAGACGTTAGTGAGGCGGAAGATCACGACCGGGCAGAGATCGCCGAGTTGCGAAAGAGCGTTCTCTGCACCCAGCTTGCTCTGGCCGTACGGGTTGTCGAGTTCCGCCTGAGTCGACGACGCGAACACGATCGTGGGCGACTTGCCGGAGCTTCGGATCAGTTCGACGAGATCCTCGGTGTAGACGCGATTACCTGAGTCGTATTCCGTCAGGTCCTTGGGCCTGTTGATTCCGGCCAGATGGAACAGGACGTCCACCTTCGCGAGCGCTGCCCGAAGCTCTGAGGGGTCAGAGTCGACGTCGATCCCGATGACCTCGTGACCCTGGCGCTCGAGGACCAGCCGCAAGTTCCGGCCGATAAAGCCGTTGGAACCCGTAATCAGCGCGATCAATCTGGCACCTTACCCTTGAGGGCGTCCCTGACGATCTCCAGTTCGAGCAGCTTCTCGATCATGCCCTCCTCATCGAGTCGGGTGGTGTTGTGCGAGTGGTAGTCCTCGGCGGCGGAGAGCCGCTTCTGGCCTTCTTCGTAGTACGCTTTGTAGTTCAAATCGCGATGGTCCGCCCCGACACGGTAGTAGTCGCCGCAGTCATCGGCCTGGGACATTTCCTCGCGGGTCAGAAGGGTCTCGTAAAGCTTTTCGCCGTGCCGGGTGCCAATCACCGTGACCGGGTGATTGGGGACGTCGAACACCTTCTTGATCGCGGCGACAAGGGTAGTCAAAGTCGCCGCGGGCGCCTTTCTGACGAACAGGTCACCGGGGCGAGCGTGTTCGAAGGCGTAGAGCACAAGATCGACCGCGTCCTCGATCGACATCATGAACCGTGTCATCTCAGGATCGGTGACCGTCATCGGCTGGTGCAGGAGGATCTGGCGCACGAACAAGGGGATGACAGACCCGCGCGAAGCCATGACGTTTCCGTAGCGGGTCGCCGACAGCACGGAGTTTGTATCGCGCGCAAAACGCGCCCGGGCGACCATGAGCTTCTCCATCATCGCCTTGGAGATGCCCATCGCGTTGACGGGGTAGGCGGCCTTGTCGGTGCTGAGCACAACGACGCTGCCGACCTTTTTGTCGACCGCCGCTCGCATGACGTTATCCGCGCCGACTGCGTTGGTCTGGACCGCTTCCATCGGGAAGAACTCGCAGGACGGGACTTGTTTGAGGGCGGCCGCGTGGAAGACATAGTCGACCCCGACCATGGCGTCGTGACAACTCTGGGAGTTGCGGACGTCCCCCACGAAGAAACTCAGCTTCTGATTGCGGAAGCGCGTCCGCATATCCTCTTGTTTCTTCTCATCTCGACTGAAGACCCGAATCTCGCCGATGTCGGTGTCGAGGAATCGCTGGACGACGGCGTGCCCAAATGTGCCCGTCCCCCCGGTCACAAGCAGTGTCTTGCCGGCAAAGGCCGACGAAAGCGAAAATTCTCCCATACCCACAGCGCTCAAACGCCACCGATATTGTACTTGATTGAACCTGCGAGACCCTTCGCCGAACCTAGAAGCCGGTCTCGTCCGGTGTGGCGTCGTCTGCTGGAACCGGGCTCGTGCGCCAACTGGCCCGATGGGCCTCGACCACGCGCCAAGCCCAGATCGCGGAGATCAGGCCGATCACCCCGAAGCCCACGGCGATCCCCATCGACCCGTACCAACTGGCTCCGACCCCTGCTACCAGGATCGCCACGAGGCCGGTCAGGAGGTTCATCTTCATGAGCGGCTCCCGCTTGAACGCCCGGCTGTAGTAGACGTAGCACAAGGCGAGAACCTGTAGCACCGTTCCCACTGCGAGAATCGACAGCTCGGGCATGTCGAGAATGCGAACTCCCAACCAGTGTCCGCGAGCTTTCAAGATTCCCACGATCAACAGGGCGCCGACAGAAGCAACCACGGAGGTCACCATCGATTGCTTGATCGTCTTGCGGAACTCCACGTCGAGGTCGTCGTAACGATGCTGGGCGACGAGGCGCCCCATTGGCGCGGCATGGGTGACGATCCAAGCCGAGCCGGTAGTCAGAATCAGGGTCACCATTTGGATCGCCATCCCGACCCGTCCCGCCACGATCGCACCCAGGTAGTGGTGGGAGACCGGCGTCAGGGTCTGCGTCCTCAGGAACTGGGCAATCGACGAAGCGGCAACGCGATTCTGGAACTTCCAGAAGCCCTTGATGAACTCCCTCGCGCCCTCCGGCTCCGGAAGGCGGAGCATCTCGCGGAAGAACCGGTTGTATTTGCCGAAGATCCAGAGCGCGGCGGGCACGCCGAAGAAGAACACATAGGCGCCGTTGGCGTACAGCTTCAGGCCCATCAACAGGAAGACCCAGGTCGCCAATGACCCAGACACGCCCATCACCATGCGAAGTCGATAGGTTTCGTCGATCTTCCCGCATCCCTCGAGCAGGAGATTGAAGGGCGAGGAGAAGAGCGTGAACCCCGACGCCACCATCATCCAGATCCACGGCCCGAGCCAAGTGACCTGATCCGATGCATCCGCGGTTCTGAAGAATAGGACGCCCGCCAAGAAGACCGTCACCATGTAGATGAGGGCAACCGTTCCGTAAAAGCGCAGCGAGAACCTGACGAGATGGCCAAGTCGCCTGAGATGCGGCTCGCTGCCCGTCATCGTCCGCCCGGGAGTCCAATCGAGGTGAGCCGCCTCGTGGCTCGCGAACTGGAGGACGACCAGGCGGAACCCGAGCTCGAACAGGTTCTCGAGCGACTGGAAGCTGAAAAACGTGTAGTAGAACCCTTGTTCCGCGGGTGTGAGCCGCTTGGCGATCAGGGCGATCGTGACGAGTTGTGCGGCCGCGATCCAAAATCGCCCGAGGAGCTGGGCGCCGACCGCCTGGCGCATCCCGATTTTGCGGAGGACCGACCTCATGGGCTAGCCGGAGGCCAACTCGCCCCCTCGACGCTGGAGATAACCGATTGCGAGCCACAGCATCGGAGTCGACAAGAACGTGGCGCTCGTCAGCGTGGTCACCATCAGACCGAAGGCAACCACCGAGTAGATCGCATCTTGCCGGGTCCAGCCGAACTCTGGAAAGACGAAGGGGCGCACCGAGGCGAACATCGCCAAGATCCAGAGGAACAACCCCACCACTCCCAACATGAAGGTCATAAACAGCGGCTGGATGTGAATCGTGTCCGCTGAGCGCCCAACGACTCCAGGAAGCGCGGCCCCAAGCCCGAGTCCCGTCACGAAACCGAAGGGCTCGTAGCCAAGCTGACGGATCGCGAGGTCGACCTCGAGGCTTCGGTTCGCGGTCACCTCTGCCCCCGAGCGATCGGTCAGAAAGACGTCGAGGCGTGAACGCATCCCGTACGGCAGGCTCTTCAAGAGCCCACTCGCCGCATCGCTGGAGAACGTGACGACGACCGCCATGAGTGCGAGCAGCGACAGCGCGATCGGCTTGCGCGCCCGCTCGAACGCCAGGTGTTTCGTTCGCACCATCAGCAAGACGCCGTAAGCCACCATCGCGGCCGAGGCGACATAGTTACCGCGCTTGCCAGAGAAGATCAGGAGGAGGATCGCGCCGCCTAGCAACACCCACTTCGACCAGCGCCCGGGCTTGCGCAACGAGTCGTCCGCCATCGCCACGAACGCAAGGGTGACGAGCAGGCTCTCGCTGAAGATGCTGATGACCGCGCGAAGTGGCCCGAAAACGCCGAGCGGGTAGAGAATCAGAATCGCGAGCGCGATGCCCCACGCCGCCGCTTTCGCAAAGCTGAGGAGGAAGGACTTCGCGGTCTCGACATCGAGAAGCTGGCGCCCGACCTTGTATGCCGCGAAGGCCATGACCAGCCGCAGAAGCTTGCCGAGGATGTCGACCCCATCTCCTCCGAAACGCAGGGTGTGGATGACACCCCAGAAGACGGTGAAGAGCATGAACAGCTCGGTGGCGTCGAAGCGGCGGACCCGATCGTCCTTCTGAACCGCCAGCGCGAGCGCAAAGACGCCTGGCAGGATGAGGAACGAACCGTAGAGATAGGCGAGCCACAGGGGCTGGCCAACCCGCATCAGGTTCAGGGTGTTGAAGACGGGCAGGAGGACAGCGTGGGCACAAGTCACCCAGAGCGCCAGCTTAAGGCCGGTCCTGGCTCGGATCTCGGCCCGGTCCGTCCCAATCGCGAGGCTCATCGGCTCACAGCTCCCGCAGTGTCGTTCCGCGCGAGCGCCGGCCAACGGGAATGAACAGGCCGATCGCCAAACCGATCATCAGGCCCATCGCCCCCATACGGCCAAGCTTCTTGTTAACCGGCTCGTCGAGGACGAAGGGGTCATCCACCAACGCCCACTTGGCATCTGCCACCTGCGCGTCGACCTTGGCAAGTTCGTATTGGGTGATCAGGCCGTTGAGGACGTCAGAGCGCGCCTTGACTTCGCGAGCGAGCTCCATCGAGCGGATCGCCTCGTCGGGAGCGACCGCGGCAAGGTCCTTGTAGCGAGCAACCCGCGACTCCAGGACGAGCTTCTGGACCGTGAGCGTCGCGATTTCCTCATCCAGATTGCGGCTGACCGAGTTGAGATACGCCTTGAGCTCTTGGGTGTACTGATCTTGGGCAGACTTGATGTCACGCTTGAGCTTCTGAACCGTCGGGCTCATCGGCCCTTGCGTGTTCTGGGCGGTTAGCAGGTCGTACTCGAGCTTGTCGAGGATCGCGCTCCACTTCTTGGAGGGCGGCAGTCCGCTTGGGATGTTCGGGTTGGCTCCGCTCTCACGAATGACCTTCAACCGCTCGTCGAGCTGGGTCTTAACGTCGGCAAGGTCGAGTTCAGCCTGCTTTGCCTGGCGCTGGTAGTCCTGAACCGTGCCCGGATCGTCAGGTTTGGTCGGCGCACGGCGGCGCTTCTCAAAGTCGGCCGACCGCCGGGACGCTTCGGCAAGCAGCCGCCTATTCTCGGCGATGGAGGTCTCCAACGACGCCGCTTTGTCGCGGGCGAGGGAGAAACCGGTCTTGCGACTGACGCTCTGGAGCGCCTTATGGGCCTCGGTCACCGCCTTGAGCGCAAACGACTTGTCCTCGTCCTCCGCCGCCAAGATGATCTGGCTGTACTCGGGGTGGGTTTCGAAACGAATAACCTTGTCGACGTCGTCGAGCTTCTCGAGCTTCATGACGTTCTTGACCCAGAGCCGCACCGAGTTCGATTCTAGCAATCCGGCCGCGTTGTTGAGTTCCTCATTGCTCCCGAGGCCGATCGCGATGGGCAGTGAGAGACCCGCCGACGCCTCGTCGGATTTGAAGAAGAGCCGTGCCTCGGCGCGATAGACCGGAGCCCGGAAGATCGTCCAAGCGATTGCGGCGCCGGCGCCGAGGATCGAACAAACGATCATCGCGGTCCAGCGGGCTCGGCCCGAGGGGAGAAGGCTGGAAAGGTGCATGCCGTCCGAACTCAACTAAGCCGAACCTCGATCGGAGTGCCGCACAACTGGGCGAGTATACACGTCCGCCTCGGCGAACGGGCGTGAATTTCGACGCCGATGAGGCTCGAGCGAGCTAGGCGCGCTTTCGGCGGCGCAGGAACGCGCCGATTCCGATCGACAGAGCGGCGATCGACGCCGGCTCGGGCACGCCCTCACCTCGCGAATCGAGGCCATTGTCCTTGGAGGGCGGAGCGAGCTGCGCCCGGACCTCGGATCGAGCCGGAGTGATGGTGATTCCTGGTTTAGCCGGCTGCGAGGTCACTGCGCGCCCGCCAGCAATCAGATCTGAGAAGTGTGCACCCAACTTAACCTTGCCTTGGGCAAACGTCGACGCGGTGAACGCCGCAATGGTGAGGGTGGTCGCGAGGTGCTTCATTCGATAAGGCTCTCCACGCTTTCTCGCCACATGGGTCGTGCCGAACACCCAAAGTGGGGACAAATCATGCAGGTTTGCCAGGATCGCGTGCCAAGAGCGATAAAATAAGTGCCGTTTCAGCGTAGAGAACATTGGCGCATGGCGCACGAACGACACGACGACCTGTTCTGCCCCGTCTTGGCCACCCTGGATCTGTTGAACCAGAGGTGGAACTTGCACATCGTGCGGAGCCTCCTGGGCGGCAAGAAGCGATTCAATGAGCTCGGCCGAGAGAACGGCATCAACCCACGGACGCTCCGCGAGCGTCTCCTTGCCTTGGAACTCGAAGGCGTGATCTCCCGGACGGTCGTCAGCAACATGCCGCCGAATGTCGAGTACGCCCTGACCGAAAAGGGCCAAGCCCTGAACGACATCTTCGAGGCTCTGGGTTGCTGGGGTCGCCGTTGGATGAAGCCCCGTGCGGACTGCTGCGAAGAGGCGCATCGGCGGAACGCGGACGTCGTCGAGGTGTAGGTTCGCACCCGACTGGGATACACTCCACCGCCATGGATCCGGCCCTGGAAGCCCTCTTGGACGGCGTGATCGATTACGCCGGGCTCTATCCTCCGGCAAGGCTCGACATGCAGCCCGCCGTTCGCGAGTATTTCCGACACCTCGGCGGGCCTGACAGCCTGATCGTCAATCGATTCGTCTGCCCAGCCTCGAGGCTCGCGGAACTGGGCGACGTCCTCGACAAGTTTCACCCGGACGTGATCTTCGCGATCACCGCGACCGGCGCGGGGATCGACCAGATCGACGCCGACCGAAGCGCCCTCGAGGCCCATGCCAAGCGGTTCGGCAGCCATTTCGAAGTCGAAGCATTCGAAACGAAGTCGCTCGAGGATGTTCAAGCGTCCCTTCGCGCGCTGAAGCCGCTCGCCCACCTCGATCTCTACTTGGAGATTCCCTTAGACGACCGCGTCGAGGAGTCGTTGCACGTGATCGCCGACGCCGAGTTCGCGAGTGCCAAGGCGCGCACGGGCGGATTGGAGCCTGCCGCGTTTCCTCCTTCCGCACGCTTGGCGAGCTTCATGCGGGAGTGTCTCGACCTCAATCTCGCCTTTAAGCTCACCGCCGGGCTCCACCACCCAATCCGCAAACTCGACCCAACGACAGGGGCCACCGCCCACGGATTCCTCAACATCCTCATCGCGCTCGCACTCGCCGAAGAACACGAGCTGAATCGGGCCGAGATCACCAGGATTCTCGACGACGAGAACGCCCACAACTTCATTATCGACGGCAACGAAGCCGGCCACGCAGACCTGCGAGCCGGACTTCAGTCGATCGATGCCGTGCGAACCCTCTTTTCTGGCTTCGGCTCGTGCTCGCTCGACGACCCAGTCGACGATCTCAAGGCCCTCGGTCTCTGGTAACCGCTCATGGAACGCTTCATCGTCCCCGCCGACGCCCGCAGCTGGATCGAAACCGGTCCCGAATCTCACTTCCCGATTCAGAACCTCCCGTTCGGAGCGGGATTCCGTCTTGGCAGCGACGAAGATGAGATCGAGACCGTCGAAGCGGTCGCCATCGGCGACTACGCCCTCGACCTCGCCGTCCTCGCCGAAGAAGGGCTGATCGATTTCGAGCCCGGCCCCGTCCCCTTCGCCTGGGTCACGTTCGACGGGCCCGAGGGCATCGTCGCCCTAAGGCGTCAGGTGTACGATCTGCTCCGCGCCGACAACTCCGCCCTGCGGGACCGGGAGGCCCTCCGCAAGGAGTGCCTGATCCCCATCGACGAGCTGCACATGACCCTGCCGATGCCGCCACGGGCGTTCGTCGACTTCTACAGCGGCATCCATCACGCCGGCAACGTCGGCAAGATGTTCCGGCCCGACCAGCCGCCGCTGCTGCCGAACTATCGCCACCTGCCGGTCGGCTACAACGGCCGCGCGTCGAGCGTCGTCCCTTCCGGCGAGCCGATCGTTCGCCCGAGCGGCCAGCAGAAGATCGGCGACGACGTCGTGTTCGGCCCGACCAAAGAGCTCGACTTCGAGCTGGAGCTGGGCTACTTCACCGGTTCGGAGAACCTCATGGGCGAGCCCGTGCCCATCCATGAGATCGAGGAGTTCATCCTCGGCTGCGTGCTGGTCAACGATTGGTCGGCGCGGGACGTGCAGCGCTGGGAGTATCAGCCGCTCGGCCCGTTCCTCGCCAAGAGCTTCGCCACAACCATCAGCCCGTGGATGGTCACTCTCGACGCGCTCGAGCCGTTCCGCGTCGAAGGGATGCCTCAGGACCCCTTGCCGCTGCCCCACCTGAGAAACCCCGGACCCTCTCACTACGACATCCACCTCGAAGTCTCAATCCAGACCCCAAAGATGAACCGCCCGCAGGTGATCTGCCGATCGAACTCGCGCAACCTCTATTGGTCGTTCGTCCAGCAGCTCGCCCATCAAGCGTCCAACGGCACCCCGATCGAGGTCGGCGACCTGTATGCGACGGGGACGATCAGCGGGGAGACGCCCGACTCGTTCGGCTCCCTCCTCGAACTCACCTGGCGAGGCCAACAGCCGCTCCAACTCGAGTCGGGCGAGACCCGGACGTTCCTGCAGGACGGCGACATCGTCACGATGACCGGCTGGTGCCAGGGGGACGGCTTCCGGGTCGGCTTCGGCGAGTGCTCCGGTGAGGTCGTCGCCTACGTCTAGCCAGGAGGAGGCGATGGAGTTTGTCTCCGCCGAGCGGTGCAGGCTGGATCGGTTCTTAGCTGGCGCCCTGCCGGCTGAGAGCCGGACGCGTCTCGCGAAGTGGATTACGGAAGGTCATGTTCGGGTCGACGGACGTGTTGAGAAACCCTCGTTCGTCGTATTGCCCGGGATGAGGGTGGCCGTCGAGACCCTGGAACCCACCGAGGCTCACGATCTCACCCCCGCCGACATCCCGCTCGACGTGCTCTTCGAGGACGATCACTTGCTCGTGGTGAACAAGCCGCGGGGCATGGCGACCCATCCGGCGGCATCGCTCAAGGAGCCGTCGCTCGTGAACGCCTTGCTCGGGCGCGGTGGCGCGCTCAGCGAGGGGTCGGCGACCTATCGGCCGGGAATCGTGCACCGGCTCGACAAGGAGACGACCGGGCTCCTGGTGATCGCCAAGACCGACGCCGCACATCGCTCGCTCGCTAAGCAGATCGAGGAGAAGACGGCCCACCGGGTCTACCTCGCGATCGTCGGCGGTGACCTTCCCCTCCCCCCAGCCCCCTCCCCGCGACACGGTGCATTCGCGGAGAGGGGGAGTTCGGAGTTCACGATCGACGCCCCGATCGCCCGCGACAAGCGGAATCGACAGAAGATGGCGGTGGACCCCCAGGGCAAGCGGGCGGTGACCCACGTTCGCGTGGTCCGCAAAGTCGATGCGGGGACCTTGCTCGAATGCCGCCTGGAGACCGGGAGAACCCATCAAATCCGGGTGCACCTGCGCTCGATCGGGTTGCCGGTCGTGGGCGACACGGTGTACGCGCCCAAGGAGTTCCACACCGCCCCCCTCCAGCTCCACGCGTGGAAGCTGGCGTTCGAGCATCCGGCTTCGCACGAGTGGATGGAGTTCGAGGCGGATCCTCCGACCGATTTTCTGGCCATCAAGCGCCGGACAGGTGAAGATTGGGAATCAACCACTTTTGCCGATGTCCGATGAATGCGACGTACAATATCGCTGATCGCCCTGCACGCGTTTCCACAGTCTGGAGTGGAGTGAACTACTGGATGCCAGGTCGGTGGTATCGATGAACCGGTTTATTTACCTTTGCGCCATCCCCATCCTGATCGGCTGCGCTGACGAAGGAATCTCGGACGCGAAGGCAAAGTCCAAGGCAGTTCAGATAGCTAAGAAGTTGGGCCTCCCTTCTGCGAACCCTGTCATCCAGATGAAGGGAAAGCGCCTGACCTTCGTGAAGATCGGTCATGCCCGGTTCGGACTAGATCCGAAAACCGGGCAGTTGCAGGTCATGAATAACACCCCGATCGAGGCGGCCTCCTTGCCATCGGTGGCCAAGCCGATCCGCAGTGAAGAGGACGCTTGGAAGCGCTCGGACGCGGTGGTTAAGACGCTGGGCCTTGCCGTCTAC
>WBZR01004262.1_pt1 | contig 11860 bp, 10 predicted proteins | sample 5204231 | NCBI WGS metagenome assembly WBZR01 (sample SAMN12412403, study PRJNA552823) | activated sludge metagenome | isolation source: activated sludge from anammox sidestream of wastewater treatment plant... | place: USA: Virginia | collected 2017-08
CGCGAACACGAAGGGAATGATCGCCGCGATGGAGAAAGCCGAGATCGACAGCCCGCGCGGCCGCTGGCGCATGTCCAAGGCCCACAATCCGGTGCAGGACCTCTACCTGCGGAAGGTGGTGGGCACGGAGAACAAGGTGATCGGGGTCGCGGCGAAGGCGCTCGACTATCCGCCGGCGAGCCTCTGCAAGATGGCCTGATCCGGTTCGCACCGGCGCGGGCCGACCCCCGGCGGGGCGTCGGCCCGTTTTTCTGAGCCATGGAGCTCGACACGTTTCTCATCCAGGTGCTGAACGGCGTTCAGTACGGGCTGCTGCTCTTTCTCGTCGCGAGCGGCCTGACGCTGGTGTTCGGCATCATGGGCATCATCAATCTCGCGCACGGCAGCTTCTACATGATCGGGGCCTATCTGGCCTGGTCGCTGTCGCAGCACCTCGGCAGCCTGGCGCTCGCGATTCTCGCGGGGGTCGTCCTCACCGTGTTGATCGGCATGGCGCTCGAGTGGCTCCTGATCAACAAGCTCTACCACCGCGACCATCTCTATCAGGTGCTGCTGACCTACGGCCTGATCCTGGTCTTCGAGGAGCTGCGCGGCGTGATCTGGGGCAATGACGTGCACGGCGTCGCCATTCCCGAGTGGCTCGGCGCGTCGATCCGGCTCACCGACACGCTCGCCTACCCGGTCTACCGGTTGTGGATCTCGGCGGTGTGCCTGGTGCTCGCGGTGCTCATGTATCTCCTCATCCAGCGTACGCGCCTCGGCATGATGATTCGCGCCGGCGCGGCGAACCGCGAGATGGTGCAGTCCCTCGGGATCAACATCCAGCTCGTGTACCGGGTGATCTTCGCGCTCGGCGTCGCGCTCGCCGCATTTGCCGGGATGATCGCGGCGCCGGTGTCCTCGGTGTTCCCCGGCATGGGCAACCAGGTGCTGATCATCTGTTTCGTGGTCGTGGTGATCGGCGGGATCGGGTCCATCAAGGGTGCGATGGCCGGCGCCATCCTCATCGGGCTGGTGGACACCTTCGGCAAAGTCGTCGAGGTCGATATCGGCGGCTTCCGGGTGCTCCCGGAGCTCGCGGGAACGACCATCTATCTCCTGATGGCCGTCGTGCTGCTGTGGCGGCCGGAGGGCATCTTCGGCAAGAGGCTCTGAGGTGGCGAGTCGCGGCGTGCGGCTGGCCGTGCTCGGCGCCCTCGCCGTGGCGCTCGTCGCCCTGCCGTTCGTCGCCGACAAGTTCTACGTCCAGCTCGCCACCAAGGTGTTGATCCTGGCGATCTTCGTCATGAGCCTCGACCTGCTGGTCGGCTACACCGGGCTTGCCAGCCTCGGGCACGCCGCCTTCTACGGATTCGCGGGCTACCTGCTCGCGCTCATCACGCCGCAGTACGAGGCCGCCAGCCTGTGGACCTCGCTGCCGATCGCGCTCGCGGGCAGCGCGCTGCTCGCGCTCGTCATCGGCACCATGGTCTTGCGCACCTCGGGGATCTACTTCATCATGGCCACGCTCGCCTTCGGCGAGATGCTGTTCCACGTCTTTCACGACACGAGCATCGCGGGGGGCTCCGACGGGATCTACATCTACGTGCGCCCGGTCGCGACGATCTTCGGATGGCTGCCGTTCGATTTCGAGAAATTCACCCATTTCTACTTCGTCGTCCTCGTCGCCACGCTCGGCGTGTACGCCGTGCTGCGCAACATCCTCGATTCGCCGTTCGGCAGAGTGATCGTGGGCATCCGCGTGAACGAGCAGCGCATGCGCTCGCTCGGGTACCACACGTTCCGCTACAAGCTCGCCTGCTTCGTGCTCGCCGGCACGCTCGCCGGGCTCGCGGGTTATCTGGCGGCAGTGCAGTTCGGCGTCGTCAACCCGGACATGCTCGGGTTCCACCTGTCGGCTTCCGGGCTCATGATGCTCATCCTCGGCGGCATGGGAACCCTCGTCGGCCCGGTGATCGGTGCCGCCGCGATGATGGTCCTCGAGCTCGTGTTCCAGGGGATCAGCGAACACTGGCTGCTCCTGATGGGCGGATTCATCGTGCTGGTCGTACTCGTGCTGCCGCATGGGCTGATCGGGATCGTGTCCAGGCGCGGCGCCCGCGAGGATCCGCATGGCTGAGCCCGGCGCTCGCGAGAGCGTGCTCAGCACCGAGGCGCTGTCGCGCCGCTTCGGCGGGCTCGCGGCCGTGGACAGGGTCAGCATCGAGTGCCGCATGGGCGAGGTGCACGCCGTGATCGGACCGAACGGCGCCGGCAAGACCACGCTGATCAACCTGCTCTCCGGCGATCTTGCGCCCTCCGGCGGCCGCGTCTTTCTGCGCGACCGGGAGATCACGGGCCTGCGGCCCGACCAGATCTCGCGGCTCGGCGTCGGCCGCAGCTACCAGAAGACCAACGTGTTCCTGCCGTTCACGGCGTTCGAGAACGCACGGCTCGCGGCGCAGTCCCGGCTGCCGACGTCCATGCGCTTCCTTCGCTCCGCGCGGACGTACCGGGAGGTGAACGAGGCGGCCGAGCGCGCGCTCGCGCAGGCCGGGTTGCGGGGACGCGAGGGCGTGCCGGTCGCCGCGCTGTCGCACGGCGAGCAGCGGCAGGTGGAGATCGCGATGACGCTCGCCACCGGGCCGAGCCTGCTCCTGCTGGACGAGCCGCTTGCCGGGATGGGTGCGGAGGAGTCCGCCCGCATCGTCGAGCTGCTGCGAAAGCTCGTCACCGATCACGCGATCCTGCTGGTCGAGCACGACATGGACGCGGTGTTCGCGGTCGCGAGCGTGCTCACCGTGATGGTGAACGGGACCGTCCTCGCAAGCGGGACGCCCGCCGCGATCCGCGGGAATGCGGAGGTGCAGCAAGCCTATCTCGGCGCCGAGGAGCCGCATTGAGCGGACGAGCCATGGCGAGCGAAGTCCTAATCGAGGCGAAGGGCATCCACACCTACTACGGCGCGAGCCACATCCTGCACGGCGTGGACTTCAGCGTGCGGCGCGGAGAAACCGTCGGGCTCATGGGCCGCAACGGCATGGGCAAGTCGACCCTGCTGAAGAGCATGCTCGGCCTGGTGCGCCCGCGCGAAGGCGAGATCAGGGTGAAGGGCCGCGACATGACCCGTGCCGCACCGCACGCGATCGCGCGCGCCGGAATCGCGTACGTCCCCGAGGGCCGCGGGATCTTCCCGAATCTGAGCGTCCGCGAGAACCTGGTGATGGCGGCGCGGCCCGGCTCGGATGGAAATCTGGACTGGACGTTCGCGCGCGTCGCCGAGACTTTTCCGCGGCTCGCGGAGCGGATGCGCCACGGCGGAGGACAGCTCTCGGGCGGCGAGCAGCAGATGCTCACGATCGGACGCGCGCTGATGACCAATCCGGACATCCTCGTCCTCGACGAGGCCGCCGAGGGGCTGGCGCCCCTCATCTCGCGCGAGATCTGGAACATCATCCGCCGCATCAAGGAGGCGGGCATCGCGACCGTGATCGTCGACAAGAATTTCAACGCGGTTTCCGCGATCGCCGACCGCACGCAGATCCTCGTGAAAGGGGCGACCGTCTACGACGGGCCGAGCGCCGAGCTGCGCGCGCAGCCGGAGCTGCGCGCGCGCTATCTGGGCGTGTAGCCGGGCGGCTCGAGCGGGCGCGGCTCGGGTAAGCTTGCACCGTGCTCCGCATCCGCGCGCTCGCCAAGCGCTACGAAGGCCCGCGTCCACGCACGGTCCTCGCCGGCATCGACTTCGATCTCGCTGCCGGCGAGTACGTCGCGGTGATGGGCGAGTCCGGCATCGGCAAATCGACCTTGCTGAACCTGATTGCCGGTCTCGACCGGCCCGATGCCGGCTCGATCGAGCTCGAGGGACGCGACCTCGCTCGGCTCGACGACGATGCGCTCACGGTACTGCGGCGCGCCCGCATGGGTTTCGTCTTCCAGGCGTTTCACATCCTGCCCTATCTCTCGGTCGCCGAGAACGTCGCGCTCCCGCTGGTGCTGCTCGGCGCGGCGGCCGGGGAGGGCCGCGCGCGCGTCGACGCAATGCTCTCGGAGGTCGGGCTCAACGGGCGCGCCGCCAGCCGGCCGAGCGAACTCTCGGGCGGCGAGCTCCAGCGCGTTGCGATCGCCCGCGCGCTGGTCCACCGTCCGGCGCTGGTGCTGGCCGACGAGCCGACCGGCAATCTCGATCCGGACAGCGCCGCGCAGGTGCTGGCGCTGCTGCGCGACGCGGTGAAGGGCAACAACGGCGCGGCCATCCTGGTCACGCACTCGCGCGCCGCCGCGGCGACCGCCGATCGCGTCTATACGCTCACCGCAGCGGGGCTGCGGGCGGGCGGGGCACGGGACTGAGCGTCGATGGCCCACGTCCCGGCGCCACGCCTGCGGGGGACGTTGCGTGCGACCGCGGGCGCGCTCGCCGGCCACAAGGGACGCGTGCTTGTCACCATCGTCGCCATCGCTCTCGGCGTCGCGCTCGGTTACGCCGTGCAGCTGGTGAACCGCGTGGCGGTGAACGAGTTCGGGCAGGCGGTGCAGACGTTGTCCGGTACGGCCGACCTCGCGATGCGCGGGCCGCGCGGCGGCTTCGACGAGCATCTCTTCGGCGAGATCGCGCGCCTCCCCGAAGTCGCGGCCGCGAGCCCGATCGTCGAAGTCGAGGCGCGCATCCCCGGCCGCGACGACGCGCTCCGGGTGCTCGGGCTCGACGTGTTCCGGGCGGGCCTCATCCAGCCCGGGCTCGTTCCGGAGGCAGCCGAGTCGCTCGACACCTTGCGCGACGACACGATCTTCCTGAACGCTGCGGCCATGGACTGGCTCGGGGCCCGCACCGGCGACCTCGTGCCCATGCAAGTCGGCACGCAAGTCATCCGGCTGCGGGTCGCTGGAAGCGTTCCTGCCGAGGGCCATGCGCAGCCGCTCGCGGTCATGGACATCGCCGGGGCACAGTGGCGGCTCGCCCGGATCGGCCGGCTGACCCGGATCGAGGTGCGCGCGCGTCCCGGCGCGGACGTCGCCGCGCTCGAGCGCCGCGTCGCTGCGATGCTGCCGCCGGGTGTGGCGGTCGAGCGGCCCGCCGCGGCCATCGAATCGACACTGCGCCTCTCGCGGGCCTACCGCGTGAACCTGAACGTGCTGGCGCTCGTCGCGCTCTTCACGGGCGGGCTGCTCGTCTTCTCGACGCAGGCATTGACGGTCGTGCGCCGCCGGCCGTACCTCGCGTTGCTGCGCGTGCTCGGAGTGACGCGCGGCGGCCTGGTCGGGCTGCTGCTGGTGGAGGCGTCCGCGATCGGCGCCATCGGTGCGCTCGCCGGCCTGCTCGGCGGTTACGGCCTCGCGCAGCTCGTGCTCGAGATCGTCGGGCCCGATCTGGGCTCGGGGTTTTTCCGCGGTCTGGCGGCGCGGGCAACGTTCGAGGCGGCGCCCGCAGCGCTCTTCTTCGCGCTCGGCGTCGCGACCGCTCTCTTCGGGAGCCTCGCCGCGGCGAGCGAGGCGGCACGCACGGAGCCCGCCCAAGCCCTCAGAGCAGGCGACGAGGAGCGCGCGTTCGGCCGGCTCGCGCCGACCGCGCCCGGAATCGGGTTCATCGCGCTCGGCGCTCTCCTCACTGCGGCCCCGCCGGTGAGGGGGCTCCCCATCTTCGGCTACGTCGCGATCGCGTGTCTGCTGGTGGGCACGATCCTGCTCATCGCGCACATCGCGCGCGCGGCGTTTCGCCGGATGCCCGTCGGCCGCAACCCGCCCGCGCGCCTCGCCGTCCTCCAGCTCCGCGGCGCGCCCGGGCAGGCGACCGTGAGCCTGGCCGCCATCGTCGCGAGCGTGAGCCTCCTCGTCTCGATGGCGATCATGGTTGCGTCGTTTCGCCAGTCGCTCGACGCGTGGCTGGAGCACGTGCTCCCGGCCGATCTCTACGTCCGCGCCGGGCGCACCGGCGATACCGCCTTCCTGCCGCCCGATGTCCAGCAGGCGATCGCGGCGCTGCCGGGCGTGCGGCGGGTCGAGTTCCTGCGCAGCGAACGGCTGCTGCTCGATCCGGAGCGACCGCAGATCGTGCTGCTCGCGCGCGCGATCGACGCGACCACCGCGCCGCTCCGGCTGCCGCTCGTGCGAAGCGCGGACCTCCCGGCGGGCGGGGCGCCGCCCGCGTGGGTGAGCGAGATCGCGGCCGATGTCTACGGCCTCGCCGTCGGACAGGAGATCGTGCTTCCGATCGCGGGCCGGCGCGTGCGCTTTCGCGTGGCCGGCGTGTGGCGCGATTATGCCCGCCAGCAGGGGGCGGTCGTGATCGAGCGCGCGCTCTACGCGGAACTCACCGGCGACCGCGATGCGAACGACGCGGCGATCTACCTCGAGCCTCACGCATCGCCGGACGCGGTTATCCGCGCGCTGCGGGCGCGGATCCCCGGCGCCGCCGAGCTCGAGACCGCGCTGCCGTCGGAGATCCGGCGGCGCTCGCTCAAGATCTTCGATCGCACGTTCGCGGTGACCTACGCGCTGGAGGCCGCGGCCCTGGCGATCGGGCTGATGAGCCTCTCGTCGAGCTTCGGCGCGCTGGTGCTCGCGCGCCGGCGCGAGTTCGGCGTGCTCCGGCATCTCGGCCTGACGCGTACCCAGGTGGGCGCCATGCTCGCCACCGAGGGCGCGATCGTGAGTGCGCTCGGTCTGGCCGTGGGCACCGCGCTCGGCTGGGTCATCAGCCTGATTCTGATCCACGTCGTCAACCGGCAATCGTTCCACTGGAGCATGGACCTGCACGTGCCCTGGACATCGCTCGCCGCGTTCACCGCGACGATGCTTGCGCTCGCGAGCCTCACGGCGCTGGTGAGCGGGCGTCAGGCCATGGGCGCCGGCGTCTTGCGCGCGGTCAAGGAAGACTGGTGAGGAGCGAGAGGTGACGGAGGAGAGCATCGGTCGCTCGTTCGCAGCCGGGATCGTGGGCGTTCTTGCAATACTCGCGTCCTGCGCTGCGGTTGCCGCGCCCGAGTATGCGGAGGTCAGACCGGGCGTTGCGCTCGTGTTCCCGCGCGACGACGGGGCCCATCCGGCGTATCGCACGGAGTGGTGGTACATCACCGGGTGGGCGCGCGATCGGTCGGGCCGCGAGCTCGGCGTCCAGGTGACCTTCTTCCGCAACCGGCCGGGCGTGGCCGAGGCCAATCCGAGCGCGTTTGCGCCGCGCCAGCTCCTCTTCGCGCACGCGGCGGTCGCCGACGCGCTGCATGGCCGGCTGCGGCACGATCAGCGCGCCGCGCGGGCCGGCTTCGGGCTCGCCGGTGCAGCCGAAGGGCTGACCGACATCGCGATCGGCGATTGGTCGCTGCGGGCGACCGATCGCGGATATGCCGCGCGCATTCCGGCGCAGGGGTTCACGCTCGATCTCGCGTTCCGCGTCACGCAGCCCCCCTTGCTCCAGGGCGCGGGCGGTTATAGCCGCAAGGGCCCGGCACCGGCACAAGCGAGCTACTACTACAGCCGCCCGCATCTCGCGGTCTCGGGCACCGTGACCATCGACGGCGCGCCGATCGCGGTCGAAGGCGAAGCGTGGCTGGATCGCGAGTGGTCGAGCGAGTACCTCTCGCCGGAGGCGGAGGGCTGGGACTGGGCCGGGATCAATCTCGCCGACGGCGGCGCCCTGATGGCTTTCCGGATTCGCGACCGGCACGGCGGCACGCTCTGGGCGGGTGGAACCCTGCGCCGGGGCGACGGCACCGTGCGCACGTTCGCACCGCATGAGATCGCCTTTACGCCGCTCCGCAGTTGGCGCTCACCGCGCACCGATGCCGACTACCCGGTCGCCATGGGCGTGCGCGCGGGCGATATCGAGCTCCGTCTCGAGTCGCTGATGGATGACCAAGAGCTCGATTCGCGCGCGACCGTGGGCACGGTGTATTGGGAAGGGGCAGTGCGCGCGACCGGCGGCGGGCGCACGCTCGGGCGCGGTTACCTCGAACTGACGGGCTACTGGCGGCCGCTCAAGCTCTGAATCGGATACACTGACGCGCCCCCGCCGGGGCGCGCGCAGAGCCCCGATCCCCGTGCAGTCCTCGTTCGTCACCATCCAGGGTCGCAAGATCGAATACCGGCGCATCGCTGCCGAGCGTCCCGACACGCCGGTCCTCGTCTTCCTGCACGAAGGCCTCGGCTCGGTGTCGCTGTGGCGCGACTTTCCGGACCAGGTGGCGCGCGCGACCGGCTGTGGCGCCGTGGTTTACTCGCGCTACGGCTATGGCCGCTCCGACGTGCTGCAGTCCGCGCACCAGGTGGACTACATGTATCGGGAGGCGCGCGACGCGCTGCCCGAACTCATCGACAAGCTCGGCATCGTGGATCCGCTGCTCGTGGGTCACAGCGACGGCGCGTCGATTGCGATCATCTATGCCGCGGCGCACCCGGGCATGCGGGGCCTCGTGCTCGAGGCGCCGCACGTCTTCGTCGAGGAGATCTCGGTGAAGAGCATCGCGGCGGCGAGGACCGCGTTCGAGACCACCGACCTCCCGCGGAAGCTCGCGCGCCACCACGCCGACCCGGCGCGGACGTTCTTCGGCTGGAACGACATCTGGCTGCACCCCGACTTCCTCGCGTGGAACATCGAGGCGTACCTGCCGTCGATCGCGTGCCCGACGCTCTTGATCCAGGGGCGCGATGACGAGTACGGCACGCTGCGTCAGCTCGATGCCATCCGGCGGCAGGTGAAGGGCAGGGTCGAGCGGGTGACGCTCGATGCTTGCGGGCATTCACCGCACCGCGATCAGGCGGAGGCGACCCTAGCGGCGATGGTCCGCTTCATCCGCGCCGTCGCGCCCGGAGCGATCCAGGCCGCGGAGGCTTGACGGCGGGAAGGTTGCGCGGTCCAAGCCATCGGCCTGGACGAAACGGCCGCGCCCGGTAGCGCGCGCGATCCAGACAGCAGGCGGGCGCTCGCGCGTCGAGCGGAGCGCGACGGCGAGCGCTTCCTCAGAATGCGTGCGCGAGCCGTGTGCCCTGGTCGAACGCGCGGAGCGCATCGAGCTCCTCCGCACGGTCCGCGCCGCCGATGAGATGCGGGCGCACGCCGAGCGCGCAGAGCTCGTCGTAGAGCTCGCGCGCCGCGAGCTGTCCGGCGCAGAGGACCACCGTGTCGCACGGGAGTACGTGGACCTCGCCTTCGTGCGTGTAATGCAGCCCGGCATCGTCGATGCGCTGGTATTGCACCCCCGCGAGGATGCGTACGCCGCGCCGCGCGAGCTCCGCCTTCAGCGCCCAGCCCGTCGTCACGCCGAGCGTGCGGCCCGGAGGCGTGCTCTTGCGCTGGAACATGGTGATGCGGCGCTCGGTCTGCTCCGGCGTGGGCGGTGCAAGTCCGCCCCGCGAGGCGCCGCTCGTATCCACGCCCCAAGCCGCGAGGAAATGTGCCGTCTCCGCGGCAGCCGCGGGGGCGCTGAGGTACGCCGCCACGTCGAAGCCGATGCCGCCCGCGCCGATAATCGCCACGCTCGCACCGGCCACACGGGTCCCGGACAGAATCTCGTCATAGCGGGCAACCTTGGGATGATCGACTCCGCGCAGCTCAGGTACGCGCGGTCGCACGCCGGTGGCGATGACCACCTCGTCGAATCCGGCGGCGGCCAGGGCGGTTGCATCGGCAGGCGATCCGAGGCGGAGCTCCACAGCCGTCTCCGCGATGCGCGTCTCGAAGTAGCGCAGCGTCTCCGCGAACTCCTTTCCCGGGATAACGCTGGCGAGATTGAGTTGCCCGCCGATGCGGTGCGCGGCCTCGAAAAGCGTGACACGATGGCCGCGCTCGGCCGCGGTCACGGCGCAGGCGAGACCCGCGGCGCCGGCGCCCACCACCGCGACCCGCTTCGACCGCGCGGCGGGCCCGGTCGGAAGCTCCGTTTCCCGGCACGCGCGCGGATTCACGAGGCACGTCACGGTCCGGTTCGAGAAGAGGTAATCGAGACAGGCCTGGTTGCAGGCGATACAGGTGTTGATCGCCGCACTGCGGCCCGTGCGGGCCTTGGCGGGGAAGGCGGCGTCGGCGAGGAACGGCCGGGCGAGCGAGACGAGATCGGCGACACCGGAGGCGATCAGCGCCTCGGCGCGCTCGGGCGTATTGATGCGGTTGGTCGCGATGACCGGGATGCCCACCGCGTCCTTGATCCGCTTCGCAGCGAAGGCCCACGCGGCGCGCGGCACGCCGTAGGCGATGGTCGGCACGCGCGCCTCGTGCCAGCCGATCCCGGTGTCGAGGATGTCCACGCCCGCTTCGGCGAGCGCGCGCGCGAGCACCGTGGTGTCCGCGGCGGTCGCGCCGTCGTCGACGAGATCCAGCGCGGAGATCCTGAACACGAGCAGGAAGTCGCGACCGGCCCGGGCACGGGTGCGCCGGACGATCTCGAGCGGAAATCGCAGCCGGTTCTCGAGGGATCCGCCCCAGCGATCGGCACGGTTGTTGGTCCGCGGGCAGGTGAACTGCGTGACGAGATAGCCCTCCGAGCCCATGATCTCCACGCCGTCGTAGCCGGCTGCCCGCGCGAGCTCCGCGCAGCGCGCGAAGTCCTCGACGGTCTGCGCGACCTCGCCGTCGGCGAGCGCCCGGATCGCGCGGCGATTGATCGGGGAAGGAATGTCCGAGGCGCCGACCGGCGCCGCGATGCGCGCATAGCGGCCCGCGTGCAGGATCTGCAGGCAGATGCGACCGCCTTCGGCGTGCACCGCGTCGGTCACCGTCCGGTGGAACGCGCCGCGCGCGGAATCGTCGAGCACGTCTGCATCGTCCTCCAGCAGGCCGTCGCGATTGGGCGCCACGCCGCCGGTGATGATGAGGCCGGCGCCGCCCCGTGCACGCTCGGCGTAAAACGCCGCGAGCCTGCGCGCGCCGTCGGCTTCGCTCTCGAGGCGGGTGTGCATCGAGCCCATGACGAGGCGGTTCGGGAGCCGGATGAAGCCGAGATCGAGCGGCGCGAAGAGTCGTGGAAACGGAAGCGCGGGCGGGTCGGGCTGCAACGGGGATGCTCCTCGGCGGGCGTGTTCGACGCTGGCGATTATCGTCGCTCACGGTGCGCAAGCTCAAGATCCCCCGTGCGGCTCGACAAGCGGTGCAGGGTGTGGCGTCCGTCGCGCGAGGCGGACGTCCTGCCGACGCGAGCGGCACGGTCCGCTATAATTCGCTCGTGCCGCGACCAATACCTCAATTCGAGCGCGCAGGCAACGCCTCCGCGGCCTTGCGGTGACCGCTGCGTCATCGCTCCGCACCGACGTCCGGGTGATCAGCCTGGTGGCCGTCGCCCACGGTGTCTCGCACTTCTTTCAGCTCACGATCCCACCGCTGTTTCCGCTGCTGAAGGCGGAGTTCGGCGTGAGCTACGTTGCGCTCGGTTCGGTCATGGCAGTGTATTTCGCCGTCTCCGGCGTCATGCAGACCGTCGCCGGATTCGCGGTGGATCGCTACGGGGCACGACCGATGCTGATCGGCGGCCTCGTGCTCGCGGCGCTCGGCATCGCGCTCGCGGGTCTCGCGCCCTCTTTCGAATGGCTGTATGGCGCCATGGTGATCGCCGGGCTCGGCAACAGCGTGTTTCATCCGGCCGACCTGGCGCTCCTCAATGCCAAGGTCGCGCCGCGCCGGCTCGGCTATGCCTTCAGTGCGCACGGCATCGCCGGGTATCTCGGCTACGCGATCGCGCCGCTGATGTCGGTCGGGATTGCCCACGTCTGGGGCTGGCGCGGCGCCGTCGTCGCGGCGGGCCTCGTCGGCGCCGTAGTCGTGGCGTTCATCGCGACGCAGCACGTCCTTGCCGCCGGAACCCGGCTGACCCAGCGCGCAGCCGAAGGGGCGCCGGGATTCCGCGGCGATGCCCGGCTCCTCCTGTCGACCCCGGTGGTGCTCTGCTTTTCGTTCTTT
>WBZR01004263.1_pt1 | contig 11857 bp, 8 predicted proteins | sample 5204231 | NCBI WGS metagenome assembly WBZR01 (sample SAMN12412403, study PRJNA552823) | activated sludge metagenome | isolation source: activated sludge from anammox sidestream of wastewater treatment plant... | place: USA: Virginia | collected 2017-08
CTTCGCGTTGCATCGAATTAAACCACATACTCCACCGCTTGTGCGGGCCCCCGTCAATTCCTTTGAGTTTCAGTCTTGCGACCGTACTCCCCAGGCGGCGAACTTAACGCGTTAGCTTCGACACTGAGCACCTAAGTGTGCCCAACATCCAGTTCGCATCGTTTAGGGCGTGGACTACCAGGGTATCTAATCCTGTTTGCTCCCCACGCTTTCGTGCCTCAGCGTCAGTACTGGTCCAGATGGCCGCCTTCGCCACGGGTGTTCCTCCCGATCTCTACGCATTTCACCGCTACACCGGGAATTCCACCATCCTCTACCGTACTCTAGCCCGCCAGTATCCATCGCAATTCCCAGGTTGAGCCCAGGGCTTTCACGACAGACTTAACGAACCGCCTACGCACGCTTTACGCCCAGTAATTCCGAGTAACGCTTGCACCCTTCGTATTACCGCGGCTGCTGGCACGAAGTTAGCCGGTGCTTATTCTTTGGGTACCGTCATCCCCGCCGGGTATTAACCGACAGGATTTCTTTCCCAACAAAAGGGCTTTACAACCCGAAGGCCTTCTTCACCCACGCGGCATGGCTGGATCAGGCTTTCGCCCATTGTCCAATATTCCCCACTGCTGCCTCCCGTAGGAGTCTGGGCCGTGTCTCAGTCCCAGTGTGGCTGATCATCCTCTCAGACCAGCTACGGATCGTCGCCTTGGTAGGCCATTACCCCACCAACTAGCTAATCCGACATCGGCTCATCTTGTCGCGTGAGGTCTTGCGATCCCCCACTTTCACCTTACGGTCTCATGCGGTATTAGCGTAAGTTTCCCTACGTTATTCCCCACAACAAGGCAGATTCCGATGTATTCCTCACCCGTCCGCCGCTCGCCGCCAGGGTTGCCCCCGCGCTGCCGCTCGACTTGCATGTGTTAGGCCTGCCGCCAGCGTTCACTCTGAGCCAGGATCAAACTCTTCAGTTGAAACTTCAGACCTTGCGGTCAAACTTCCGAGCGTGAACCAAGCACTGTAAAGCTTGCTGCTTTGACGTTGCTTGGACGCGCTTGATGTATCGATGGACTTGCATCCACCTCAAGGCGCCCACACAAGTTACCTGCGCACACTGTCAAAGATCATGAACTTGCGAGGTTTTGTTGACCTCGCGTCCCAGGACATTTCGTCGAAGGGAGCTCGCTACTATACAACAAATTTCCAGTTCGTCAACACCTCGGTGCGAGATTTTTTGCACTTCGGTGTCCGTCCGGGGCCGCTGCTGCCGCCCCGCCTGCGCGGGACGCGAGTGCGTCTCGTCGAAGGGGCGCGCATCTTACATCCGATTCGCGATCCGTCAACAGCCTTGACGAAAAAATTCCTGCGCGCGCCGCCCGGGCGCCGATGCACGTGCCGCGCCCGACCCGACGGCCGTGCGCGGCTCAGTCCGTCGCGACCAGACGAACGCGTGCGAACGCGCGCTTGCCGACCTGCAGCAGCAGTTCGCTGCCGGGCGTGAGCACGAGTTCGCGGTTCTCCACCACCTGGCCATCGATGCGCAGGGCGCGCTCGGCGAGCTTGCGCATCACTTCGGAGTTGCTGCCGGCCAGTCCGGCCGCGACGAACAGCGGCCCCAGCCGCAGGCCCGAGGCGGGCGCTGCCACGTCCTGCAGCGGCAGGTCGACATCGACGCGTTGCTCGCGCACCAGCGCGATCCACTGCGACACCGCGTGCTCGGCCTCGGCGTCGCTGTGGAAGCGCGCGGCCAGTTCCCGGGCCAGCGCGAGCTTGGCGTCACGCGGATGCAACGTGCCCGCGGCCACGTCGCGCTGCAGCTGCGCGATCTGCGCCGAGGAACGCTGCAGGCTCAGCAATTCGTACCAGCGCCACATGAGGTCGTCGCCGATCTTCATGGCCTTGTTGACGATGTCGATCGCGGGCTCGGCGATCCCGATGTAGTTGCCGAGCGACTTGGACATCTTCTGCACGCCATCGAGCCCTTCCAGCAGCGGCATGGTCAACACGATCTGTGGTGCCTGGCCGTGATGCTCCTGCAGCGCGCGCCCCATCAGCAGGTTGAACTTCTGGTCGGTGCCGCCGAGCTCGACGTCGGCCTTGAGCGCGACCGAGTCATAGCCCTGCACCAGTGGATACAGGAACTCGTGGATCGCGATCGATTGCTGTGCCGCATAGCGCTTGGCGAAGTCGTCGCGTTCGAGCATGCGCGCCACCGTGTGCTGTGCGGCGAGCCTGATCATGTCGGCCGCGTTCATCGCGCCAAACCATTCGGAATTGAAGCGCACCTCGGTACGGCCGCGATCGAGCACCTTGAACACCTGCTCGGCGTAGGTCTGCGCGTTGGCCAGCACATCCTCGCGCGTGAGCGGCTTGCGCGTGACGTTCTTGCCGGTGGGGTCGCCGATCATGCCGGTGAAGTCGCCGATCAGGAAGATCACCTGGTGACCCAGATCCTGGAACTGCCGCATCTTGTTGAGCAGCACCGTGTGGCCCAGATGCAGGTCGGGCGCGGTGGGATCGAAACCGGCCTTGACCCGCAGCGGCCGGCCGGACTTGAGGCGCGACTCGAGGTCCTCGCGCTTGATGATTTCGTCGGCGCCACGACCGATGAGGTCGAGCGAGGCGGCTGGATCTGGCATCGTGGTGGGGATTCCGGATGTAAGACGCAGGCGTCCGCGGCACGCGCGGACCAAGGGTGGGCGCGTCGCGGCGCGTCCTCGGGTTAATAATTCGTTAGATCGTGATTGCGCGCAAGTTCTTGTCAGCATTCGCGTTGACGCCACTTGCGCACGGCCGCTATGGTACGGCGCGATTGGCCGGAGCCGCGAGCCCGTGAACGATTCTGCCGCACCGCACCCGACGCCGCACCGGTACCGCCGCGCGACGATTCGTCGCCATCTGCAGCGACGCTATTTCCGCCTCTACCAGCGCGTGTCGCGCTGGACCTTCCTGCCCGCGCCGTCGCGTTGGCGCCCCGGGCACTGGATCCTCGGCGGCGTGGTGGTGATCGTGTGCGCACTGGTGGGTGTCATCGCACCCGGGTTTGCCAACGCCACGCGCCACGAGGCGATGCCGTTGACGACGCTGGCGCTCGAACTGCCGCCACTGCCGGCCGATGCTGCGATCGGCGCCTACGCGCACACGAGCGGGCCGGACTGGCGCATCGTCACCGTGCGCCCGGGCCAGACCCTGTCGGACATTTTCCGCGAGCAGGGTTTCGCACCCGCCGACCTGCAGCGCGCGCTGGATTCGCAAGCCGACGCCACGGCGCTGCGCCGCATCCGCCCGGGCCAGGTGTTCGAGTTCACCACCGACGCCACCGGCACACTCGCCGCGATGCGCTTCGAACGCGGGGACGCCACCCGCGTCGTGCTGCAGTTCGACGCCGGCAAGGTCAGTGAGCAGGTCGAGGACCGCGCGGTCGAGCGTCGCGTGCACATCGCCCATGGCGTGGTGACGCGCTCCCTGTTCTACGCGGGCGAGCGCGCCGGCTTGAGCGATGCGATGGTGCTGAAGCTGGCCGACGCGTTCGGCTACGACATCGACTTCGCGCAGGACCTGCGCGAAGGCGACAGCTTCAGCGTGGTCTATGACGACCTGTACCGCGACGGCGAACTGCTGCGCGGCGGCGACATCATTGCCGCCACCTTCATCAACGACGGCAAGCGCTACACCGCGGTGCGCTACACCAACGCGCGCGGCGAATCGATGTTCTACAGCGAGGATGGGCGGCCGCTGCGCAAGTCGTTCCTGCGTACCCCGGTCGAGTTCACGCGCATTTCCTCATTGTTCTCGACCGGCCGCATGCACCCGATCCTGGGCAGGATGCGCGCACACAAGGGCGTGGATTACGCCGCCCCCAGCGGCACGCCGATCCGCGCCGCCGGCGATGGCAAGATCGTGTTCCGCGGCTGGAAATCCGGCTACGGCAATTTCGTGATGATCCAGCACAACGCGCACATCACCACCGCCTACGGCCACATGTCGCGCTTTGCGAAGGTCAAGGTCGGCCAGCACGTGGCGCAGGGCCAGGTCATCGGCTATGTCGGCATGACCGGCCTCGCCACCGGCCCGCACCTGCACTACGAGTTCCGCGTCGATGGCGGCCATCGCAACCCGCTCAAGGTGACCCTGCCGCCACCCGAACCGCTGCCCGCGGCGGAGCTCGCGCAGTTCAAGGCTGCCACCGCACCGATGCTGGCCAAGCTCAAACTCGCCGACGGCATCCAGCTTGCCCACGCCGGCCGCTGATGCGCATGCGGGCCTGTACCTGGGCCTGATTTCCGGCACCAGCGCCGACGGCATCGACGCCGCATTGGTCCGGTTCGCGCCTGAAGGCGCCACGCCGCGCCTGATCGCCGCCCGCACCCAGCCCTACCCGGCGCCGCTGCGCGAGCGCGTGCTGGCACTGGCCCAGGGCCAGGACACGATCGCGCTCGACGACTACGGCGCGCTCGACGTGGAGGTCGGCGGCTGCTTCGCGCAGGCCGCGCAGGCACTGCTGGACGCGGCCGGGGTCGCTGCCACGGATGTGGCGGCGATCGGTTCGCACGGCCAGACCGTGCGCCATCGCATCGGCGATGCACGGCGCTTCACGCTGCAGATCGGCGACCCGAGCGTGGTCGCCGAGCGCACCGGCATCGTCACCGTGGCCGACTTCCGCCGAGCCGACGTGGCCGCGGGTGGCCAGGGCGCGCCCTTGCTGCCCGCGCTGCACGCGGCGGTGTTTGCCGCGCCGGCGATCCCGCGCGCGGTGCTCAACCTCGGCGGCATCGCCAATCTCACCCTGCTCGCACCGGGCGCGGCCGTGACCGGCTTCGACACCGGGCCGGCCAATTGCCTGCTCGATGCCTGGGCGCGGCGCCATCTGGGCCAGCCGCAGGACGCCAATGGCGCCTGGGCGCGCAGCGGCCGACCCGATGCGGCCCTGCTTGGGCAGCTGCTGGCCGATCCGTACTTCGCGCTGGCTCCACCCAAGAGCACCGGCCGCGAGCACTTCAACCTCGCCTGGCTCGACGCGCGGCTGCCCGCCGGCATCGCCGCAGCCGACGTGCAGGCGACACTGCTGGACCTGAGCGCGCGTTCGATTGCCGCGGCACTGCGTCGGCACGCGCCGGCCACGCGCGAGCTGTATGCCTGCGGCGGCGGCGTGCACAACGCCGCGCTGATGGCCGCGCTGCGCGCACAGCTGCCCGGCATCGCGCTCGCGAGCACCGCGGCGTTGGGCGTGGATCCCGATTATGTCGAGGCGGTGGGGTTCGCCTGGCTGGCGCGCGCGCGCCTGTGTGGCGAGCCCGGCAACCTGCCCAGCGTGACCGGTGCCCGTGGTCCGCGCCTGCTCGGCGCGGTCTACGCCGCGCCTTCCTTGCCGATGTCGCGATAACGCGGCCACAGCCACACCAGCAGCACGGTCGCGGGTACCAGCGCGCATACCGTGATCACGAAGTAGGCGCCGTAGCCGACCGCCGTCGCGATTCCGCCCGCGAAGATTCCCAGCACCTTGCCGGGCAGGTTCACCAGTGAGCTCAGCAGCGCGTACTGGGTCGCGGTGTGGTCGCGATTGACCAACGCCGACAGGAACGCCACGGTGGGCGGTCCGAGCATGCCCAGCGTGAGGTTCTCGGCCGAGATCACCGCGGTGAGCACCCACAGGTTGCCCGGCCACGCGATCAGCAGCAGGTACAAGAGGTTGCAGCTGCCACACAGCAGGATCATCGCGCACAGCGGCTTCCACGGCCCCCAGCGCACCACCATGGCGCCACCGAGGAACGCGCCGGCGATGCCGATCCAGATGCCGTAGATCTTGGTGATGGCACCGATCTGGGTCTGTGAAAAGCCCATGTCGCGGTAGAACGGGCCCATGATGCCGCCGATGGTGGCCTGCTCGGGAATCTTGAACAGCAACAGGAACGCCAGCGTCAGCAGTGCCAGCTGCAGGCCGTAGCGCCGGAAGAAGTCGGCGAACGGGTCGAGCAGCGCATGGCGCATCGCCACACTCCAGCGCAGCGCCGGCTGCGCCGGAGCGGCCGGTTCCAGCGCAAACAGCGTGGCGAAGATCGGGACCAGCATGGTCGCGGCCAGCAGCAGGTACACCTGCGACCAGGCCACGTGGTCGGCCAGGATCAGCGCGAACGCGCCGGCCACCATGAGCGCGATGCGATAACCCAGCGAGTAGGTCGCCACCAGCGCCCCCTGCTGGTCCGGTGGCGCGATCTCGATGCGGTAGGCGTCCACCGCGATGTCCTGAGTCGCGCCGAAGAACGCCACCCACACCGTCGCCGCGATGAATGCCGGCAACTGCGTGGGCGTGCACCACGCCATCGCCACGAGCCCGGCGACCACTCCACACTGCGCCGCCAGCAGCCAGCCGCGGCGGCGGCCCAGACGCGCCAGCCCTGGCAAGCGCCAGTGGTCGAGCAGCGGCGCCCACACGAACTTGAACGCGTACAACATGCCCGCGCTCGCGATCACCGTGATTTCCTTGAGCACCACGCCATGCTGCTTGAGCCAGTACGACAAGGTGCCGGCCACGAGCAGGAACGGCAGGCCCGAGGAGAAGCCGAACAGGAACATCGTCCACGCCGCCGGTTGCGTGAAGGCCTGCCACAGTGATGGCTTGCCCGCGCGCGCCACGCTCACGCCGCACCCATGGCGTGGTCATAGTCGACCCGGTATGGCGCGTGGTCGGAGAAGCGCGGCTGTGCCGCGATCGCGCATGCGCGCGGGCGCAGCGATGGCGTCGCCAGCTGATAGTCGATGCGCCAGCCGACGTCGTTGGCGCGCGCGGCGCCGCGATTGCTCCACCAGGTGTAGTCCTCGCCCGACGGATGCAGGCTGCGGTAGGTGTCGACCCAGCCCGGCACACCCGGCGCCATGCCTTCACCGCCACCGTCGGCGCCGATCAGGCCGTTGAGCCAGGCCCGCTCGTCGGGCAGGCAACCCGAGTTCTTCTGGTTGGAACTCCAGTTGCGGATGTCGCGCCGGCTGCGCACGATGTTCCAGTCGCCGCACAGCACGTAGTCGCGCCCGGAACCCAGCCAACCCGCGAGGATCGGCCGCAGCCACGCCATCACCTCGAACTTGAACGCCTGGCGCGGTTCGCCCGAGCTACCCGACGGCAGGTACAACGACACCACGCTGAGGTTGCCGTAGCGGGCTTCGAGGTAGCGTCCCTCGTCGTCGAAGGGCGCCCATCCCAGCTGCGTGCGCACCTCGTCGGGCTCGCGCCGCGAATAGATCGCCACGCCCGAGTAGCCCTTGCGCGTGGTCGCATCGCGATAGAAGCAATGGTGGTCGGCCGGGTGGAAACAGGCATCGGCCAGCTGCTGCCGCTGCGCCTTGGTCTCCTGCACGCACACCACGTCGGCGCGTTGCCCACGCAGCCAGTCGAAGAACCCCTTGCCCGCGGCCGAGCGGATGCCATTGGCGTTGAACGAGATGATGCGCATGCGCGGGATGTGTGGTCACGGCGGCGGGAGCGCGGCACGATCGCGCCGCGCGCCAAGCCTAACCGATGCGCACTGGCGCCGCGCGTTGCACGCGGCGGGTCGGCCATGCGACCTTTGCGCCCCCGCCCGCGCCGGCCCCACGCCATGCCGCCCAGTCAACGCGCCTTCCTTGAACTTGCCGTGGCCCGCAACGTGCTGCGCTTCGGGCAGTTCACGCTCAAGTCGGGCCGTGTAAGCCCGTACTTCTTCAACGCCGGACTGTTCGACTCGGGCGCCGCGCTGGCCACGCTCGGCGCCGCCTATGCCGATGCCGCAGTGCGCTCGGGACTTGCCTTCGACATGCTGTTCGGGCCGGCCTACAAGGGCATCGTGCTCGCCGCCGTGACCGCCACCGCACTCGCGCAGCAGCACGGCCGCGACCTGCCGTTCGCCTACGACCGCAAGGAAGCCAAGGACCACGGCGAGGGCGGCGTGCTGGTCGGGGCGCCGCTGCGCGGCCGTGTGCTCATCGTCGATGACGTGATCACCGCGGGTACTGCGATCCGCCAGTCGATCGCGCTGATCCGCGCGGCCGGGGCCGAGCCCGCCGGCGTGCTGCTCGCGCTCGACCGCGAGGAACGCGGCCAGGGCGAGCTGTCGGCCAGCCAGGACCTGACCCGCGAGCACGGCATCCCGGTGGTGGCGATCGCCCGCCTGCGCGATCTGCTCGCCTGGACCGCCGACCACCCAGAACTGGACCGGCATCGCCCCGCACTCGAGGCCTACCGCGACCGTTACGGGATTTGACCATCGCCCCACATCGTCCGCCGCGAGGCTGGCCTATACTCGGCGCAGGAGGAATCCCGCCATGCATGCACGCCCCATCGTCGCCCTCGCGCTGGCGTTGACCGCGACCTTCGCGCTTGCCGCCGGCGCCACCAGGTACAAGTGGCGCGACGCCGAGGGTGCGCTGCATTACAGCGACTCGTTGCCGCCCGAAGCCGCCAGGTTCGGATACGAGGTCGTCAACGGCCAGGGCGTGGTCATCAAGCGCGTCGAGCGCGCCAAGACCGCCGAGGAACTGGCTGCGGCCAAGGCCGCCGCGGCCAAGGCCAAGGCCGAGCGCATCGCAGCCGAGCAACAGGCGCGTGACGACGACCGCATGCTGTCGAGCTATCCCGAGGAAGCCGACCTCAAGCGTGCCCAGCAGGAGCGGCTCGACGCGATCGACCAGGAAATCAAGACCGCCAAGATGAGCCTGCGCGCGCAGGAGCAGACGCTCGCGCAGATGCTCGACCATGCCGCCGAACTCGAGCGCGCGGGCAAGGCGCTGCCCGCGCCACGTGCGCAGCAACTGGCGACCCTGCGCGGTGAAGTCGAGCAGCAGCAGCAGGCGATCCGCCGCCGCGAACGCGAGCGCGACAGCACGGTCACCGGCTTCCAGGCCGAAATCGCCCACTACCGCGAGGTCAAGGCGCAACGCGCCGCGGCGGCCGCACCCGCCGCGCACTGACCCGGGCGCGCGTCACAGCCAGAACGGTGCGCATCGCGCGCGGCCTGCGGGCGCAAGCCATGATGCACGAACCAGCGCGGGCGTGAGCGGCGCACCCCGAACCGGGCCACGCGCCCGCGATACGGGTGGAGCGCTCAGAACGGCAGCTTGAGCGAGGCATCGACCGAGACGATCTGCTGGCGGAACACGGACTGGATGCGCTCGAGCGCCGCGGCGTTGTCGGCATCGAAACGCAGCACCAGCACCGGCGTGGTGTTGGATGCGCGCACCAGGCCCCAGCCATCGGCCCAATCGGCGCGTACCCCGTCGATCGTGGTCAGGCGCGCGCCCTCGAACTGCGCCTTGTTGCGGAACGCCTCCATGAACCGGTGGTGCTCGCCCTCGCGCATGGGGATCTTGAGCTCGGGCGTGGACACGCCCTTGGGCAGCGTCGCGAAGATCTGCTCGGGCGTGCGTTCCTCGATGTCGCCCGCAAGGATCTCGAGCAGGCGCGCGGCCGAGTAGATGCCATCGTCGAACCCGTACCAGCGCTCGCCGAAGAAGAAGTGCCCGCTCATCTCGCCGGCCATCGCGGCGTCGGTCTCGCGCATCTTGGCCTTGATCAGCGAGTGTCCCGTGCGCCACATCAACGGGCTGCCGCCCTGCTGCAGGATCAATGGCCCGAGATGACCGGTGCACTTGACGTCGTAGATGATCGTCGCGCCCGGATTGCGCTGCAGGATGTCACTTGCGAACAGCATGAGCAGGCGGTCGGGATAGATCATCTCGCCGCTGGCCGTGACCACGCCGAGGCGGTCGCCGTCGCCGTCGAAGGCCATGCCGAGATCGGCCTTCTGGTGCCTGACCACCGTGACCAGGTCTTCGAGGTTGTGCGGATCCGACGGATCGGGATGATGGTTGGGGAAGGTGCCGTCGATGTCACAGTACAGCGGCACCACCTCGGCACCGATCACCTCGAGCACCGCAGGCGCGAAGGCTCCGGCGATGCCGTTGCCGCAATCGACCACCACCTTGAGACGCCGCCCCAGCTGCACGTCGTCGGCGATGCGCTGCACATAATCGCCCCCGACGTCGATCTGCTGCACGCTGCCTTCGCCCGAGCTGAAACGCTGCGCCTCGATGCGCCGGTACAGGTCCTGGATTGCGTCCTCGGCCAGGGTCTCGCCGCCGAGCACGATCTTGAAGCCGTTGTAGTCGGGCGGGTTGTGGCTGCCGGTGAGCGACACACCGCAGCCGGTGCGCAGGTGGAAGCACGCGAAATAGGTGACCGGCGTGGGCACCGCACCGATGTCGAACACGCGCATGCCGGTGGCGCGCAGGCCGTCGATGAGGCCGGCCGCGAGGTCCGGTCCCGACAGGCGTCCGTCGCGACCGACCACGATCTCCTCGAGGCCGCGCTCACGCGCCTCGCTGCCGATCGCGCGCCCGATCAAACGGGCAACCTCGGCGCTGAGCGATTTTCCGACCACGCCGCGGATGTCATAGGCCCGGAACATGCTGCGGTCGACGCTCACCGGGCCCGATGCCGCCTTGGCAGGCGCTGCCGCGACCGCCTTGGCCGCAGCCGGCTCGCTCGCGGCGGTCGCTTCGGCCGCCTGCTCGCGCAGGGTCTGGGCCAGCGTGGGCGAAGCCGGCTCGTCCCTGGACTTGCGCTGCAGGCGCTCCAGGGCCTGGCGCATGCCCACATGCCGCACCCATAGCGCAGCCAGGCCCGCAAACGTGGCCAGCAGGCCCAGCAGCAACAGCACCGCGAAGCTGCGCGTGAGCGGCAGGAAATACTCGGCCTCGCCCTTGCCGACACGCAGGCGCGTGCCCGCGATCGACTCGCCCAGGTCGCCGACCGACGTCGCGTTGGGCACGCCGACGCTCGCGATCACCACATCGCCACGCCCATCACCCTGGCGCAGGTCCAACCGCGCATCATGCACACTCGCGCCCCGGAAGGTCTCCAGCACCGGAGCAAACGATTCCTCGACCACCACGAAGCCGACCACGCGGTCGTTGACGTGCGCGGGCATCGCGATCATGAGCCGTTCCTTGCCCTCCGGATCACGGCGCATTTCGGCCAGCGGCTGGGCCGGGTTGATCTTGGCCTGCATCAGCGCGGCCGCCTTGGCATAGCCGATCGCGCGCAGGTCGCCCTTGAGGATTTCGTCGAGATTGGGCGTGAAGAAGGTCACATCGAGCGCATCGGGCACGAGCTGCTTGAGCGCCACCGCGGCCGCGTCGAAGCCGCCATCCTCCGCGCGCAGCGCGTCCTGCACCGCAGGCGCCTGCAGGGCCTGCGCAATGGCCTGCTGCTGGCTGCGCACCTGCTCGGCGATCGCGCTGATCACGCGATTGCGCGCTTGGTCGGCTGCGTCCCAGCCGCTCCGCACCTGCCACACCAGCCACGCCTGCCACAGCCCGAACAGACCGGTCACGAGCAGCACCGCGGCGAGCCCGAACGACAGCACCGGGGACCACGAAACCTGTTGCCAGGGCTTGCGCTTGGGTGGCTGCGGCGTTGTCGCGGTATCACTCATCTGCTGTCCCCGTCGCGGCCGCGTCGCTGGTGCACGCCCGCAGAGCCTGTTGAAAACCGCACTTCCCGCGCAGCCTTCCCTCGCGCGCGCCGGGCGCATGCCCGAACGCAACGCCGCGAACCAGGCACTGCAAGCACCCGCTTCGCATCCGACCTTCCGTGGCCGGCCCCCGGGTCCGGATGCCGCCCGCGCTCAGTGTCGCCCGGAACTGCCAAACCCACCCTCGCCGCGCCCGCTCGGCGCAAACTCGGCCACCGTCTCGAAACTGGCCCGCACCACCGGCAGGATCACCAGCTGTGCGATCCGCTCCCCGGGGGCGATGGTAAATGCCTCGCCCGAGCGGTTCCAGCACGAAATCATCAGCGGACCCTGGTAGTCGGCATCGATGAGACCGA
>WBZR01004266.1_pt1 | contig 11847 bp, 8 predicted proteins | sample 5204231 | NCBI WGS metagenome assembly WBZR01 (sample SAMN12412403, study PRJNA552823) | activated sludge metagenome | isolation source: activated sludge from anammox sidestream of wastewater treatment plant... | place: USA: Virginia | collected 2017-08
ATCTGCTCCAGCCGTGTTGTGCTAAACTCCATTTGAGCCTCCGAGTTCGGGTTTATGCTTGTCCAAGCCCAAGCCTATCTCAGAGGCTCCTTTTTGAAAACTCATCTACAAACTTTGAGTGCACCCACTTTCTCCCGCAATTCAACCAACGGGGGAAACTGCTATATAATGGATAAAGACACCCAAACGGAACAGGAAACTTCCCCACCCCAAAATCCGTTAACCTCTCGAAACCAATCTCCAATCTCCAGTCTCCACCAACCCAATTCTCCTCCGTCACGCCTCACAACTTGAAACCTGAAACGTGACACCTGAAACCACCATGACCCAACTCAAAATCACCGACGACCTCGACGCCCTCCTCGACGTGCTGCCCACCAACATCCGTCACTCTGTGGAAGAGGCGAACAATAGCGACCTGCTCCTCGAAATCATCCTCGACCTCGGACGCGTTCCCTCCGCGCGCTTTGTCGAAAATGAAGTTGTGCTTTCGGGCGCGGAATTGACGCGCGCCGAACTCGACCACGTGGTCGAGCGCATCGGCACTTTCGACGCGGACAACCGCGCAGGCATCGAGCGGACTCTCCATCGCATCTCCGCCATTCGCAACCGACGTGGCGCGGTGGTGGGATTAACTCTCCGCGTGGGTCGCGCCGTCTATGGCACAGTGGACATCATTCAAGACATCATCGAGACGGGCAAGTCTGTGCTTATCCTCGGGCGCCCTGGCGTTGGCAAAACAACATTGCTCCGCGAGTCGGCGCGTATCCTCGCCGAAAACAAACGCGTCATCATCGTGGACACATCCAACGAGATCGGCGGCGACGGCGATGTGCCTCATCCCGCAGTGGGCAAGGCGCGGCGGATGCAAGTCAAAGTGCCGACGCACCAGCACGAGGTCATGATCGAAGCGGTCGAGAATCACAATCCCGAAGTCATCGTCATTGACGAGATCGGGCGCGAACTCGAAGCCCTCGCGGCGCGCACCATCGCCGAACGCGGCGTGCAACTCATTGGCACGGCGCACGGTCAAACGCTCGACAATCTGCTCCTCAACCCAACCCTCAGCGATCTCGTCGGCGGCATCGAAGCGGTCACGCTGTCAGACGAGGAAGCGCGTCGAAGGGGCACCCAGAAAACGGTCCTCGAAAGACGCGCTCCGCCCACGTTCGACGTCCTGATCGAGATCCAGCATCGCGATCGTTTTGCGGTCCACACCGACATCATGTCCTCTGTGGATTCGCTGTTGCGCGACGCGCCCCTGCCTCCCGAAGTGCGGATGCGCGACGCCGAGGGAAAAATCCAGATCGAGAAATCTGCGCCGCCCGCAAAGCCAAAAGCGGATGTGAAAACGCCTCGTCGCGGACTTCGGTCTGCTTCAACAGCGGAGGCTTTACCCACGCCTCAAGCGACTCCGCCCATTGGCGCGGCATTACAGACTGTGCGCGTGTACGCGTATGGCGTCGCGAAGAATCGACTGCAACAAGCCGCCAAGCGACTCGGCGTGCCAGCCGTCGTCGTGCGCGATGTGAGCGAAGCCGACGCACTCGTCACCCTGCGGACGTATTATCGCAACCGCCAGCAGACCGTGATGGAAGCCGAGCAACGCGGTATGCCGATCTATGTTCTGCGCGCCAACACCGTCGCGCAAGTGGAGCAGTTCCTCAGCGACCTCTACAACCTGAGCGCCGCGCCCACCCGCGACAACATGGAAGACATCCGCCACGAAACACAACAAGCCATCTCAGCCGTCCTCAACGGCGAACGCTGGGTTGATTTGCCCCCAGGTCCGTCACTTGTAAGACGCCTCCAACACGAAATGGCGCGGAGTGCGGAGCTGGTTTCACATTCTTACGGCAAAGAGCCAAGAAGGCATGTGAGGATTTTTAGGGAGTGATGGAGTAAAATCAAACCATGCAAAAAAACTTTGTTGAAAAGCGCGGAAAAATTGAACAGATGGACAGGTCGTTTGACTTGAAGTTTTGGCAGGCGCAACCCGCAAAAGCCCGCTTCGACGCTTCGTGGGAATTAATTGTCCATTATATGAAGGTAAAAAAGCGCGATGTTCGTCAACTCCGACTTCAACGATCTGTTACGCATTTTCAACGACGACAAAGAGCCGCGCAGGCATGTGAGGATTTTTAGGGAGTGATGCCGTACGAGGCAGGTAGACAAGGAAACAGGTACACAAGTAGACAGGTGGCTTGTGTGCCTGTTTTTGTTTGCCTGCTTGATTTTCTAGTCCCGCTTGTTTGGATTGTTCCATCTCAATTAATAATAGCGCAATTCATTTCGATATGAAATTCAAAACATCGCTTTGTTATAATCAAAACCAGAGAAACCCATGCGTAATCTTCTTCAGTGGGAAAACTATTTACGCCCGTACTTCCAGCATCATTTGCGATTGATTGGGGAAATTCCTTTGAGTCGCCGTGATTTGGAAGATATGGCTGATTCTTTGCGCGATCTGATCCAGAGTGAAACCATCACACAAGCTACAGAAAACCTTATAAAGATATATCCACATGTTTTTTTGACGTTTCTTACGGGTTTTGCGGCGCACAATTTAGAGCGCGATTTCTGGGGGCAGGTTGCTCAAAGGCTAAACATACAGCATATCCATAATCATCATTGGCATCGCCATTATGTCGATTTAGTTAAACAACGCGGATTACGTTGCTTTTCAGGCGATGAGACTTCACGCCAATACGTTACAACCATTCGTTTCCATGGAGGTATTCCTGCATATTCAATGCCAGATTTTATTAATTCTATTCTCTTGCCATCCGTTGAGCGCCCTACTCTTGCCGAACTTCCAGCAGATGAAGCGCTCAATTTAATTCTCCAAACAGTTTATAACGTTGATGCTCCTGTTATCAATTTCTTGACCAATAGCGGTGAACTTGGAGTGGAATTCTTTAAAGCTTGCCGTGAAATGGCTTGGTCCTATTTAAAGGAAAAAGAAATTCCTGCACCTGAGATTACCGATCTTCCTGCTTATGTGATTGAATCTTTTTCAAACTACATGGAAAGTAGCCAGGAGCAAGGGCTTCATCTTCGCAAGCCAGTTTTATTTTTTGATCCTTATGATGAACCACATCTTCGCTTGCACCTTCCTTAGGAGCAAATTCCATTGCGATATGTGGAAGACCAATTGCTTTGGCAGGTAACCTGGGAAGGACAACAAAGCCTAATTTCACACAAGCCCACAATTCATATGCAGCGAGGGGATGTTATTCTCCGCGAGAATTATTTGCCGCTAGATGTTTCTTCAAAACTGATAAAAGTCTCTCTCATCCGCAATGGAACTGATAGACAGGAGCCTATTCGCCGCTGGAATTTATCTTGTTTGCCTCTTGAAAATTTTCCTTTGTTGGTATTCCGTCAAGTTGGGCATAGCTCACAGTATATTTGGCAAATGGTAAACAGTGTTCTTGCACTTCCTGCCTCATCACTGTTGCTCCTCTTTCCATCAGATATGACTGTAAAAGGCGATGGGGATGCTCGATGCATTGAACACAGCAATTCATATTTAGGTGGGCAATGGAAAGGGTGGAATGCCGAAATCTGGGACTTACAAAATGCTTCAGCTATACATTTACTGCGTGATGATAATGATATTAGTCCGCCGATTCCTTTGGTGCCTCCTATACAAGATGCGCAATTAGGCGGCATTGTCAGCACCTATAGTGATGACCCCAGCGGCATTCCACTATATGCTGGACACACACCAATATTGAAAATCCCAATTCGTCCTGGCAATCCATTGAACGAAGAACTACGTCAATGGGTAATTGATTTGCGATCTGGCGAGGAAACCTTTCCCTATTTACGTTTAGAAACCGACCTTTCCGTTTATGCAGATCAGGTCAAGCAAGTGGAAGGTAACTTTGCAGAATTGGACTTGGGAATTTTATTCGACCCTGAAGCATTTGGGACATTCAAGTTGCGCGTGCGTGGAGCATTTGAAACTGAAACGGAATTTTCATTTCGCCTATTGAAATCCCTTTATGTATTCGATCTGCCCAAATTCATTTTTCCTTCTCCAACTGGCGCACAACCTGTCGATTTTAGTTTACGTTTACCTGAAGACATATCTTGTGAGGTTCAACTTGGCACAAGCGATGTTACAGTTGAATCTGGCTCGATTGCCACAAAAGTAACAGTTCAGCCCGAATCAACCCATGCAAATTTGTACTTTGTCAGATCTTTAGATCAACGCGAGAGCATAAGAATTCCAATTTATGTTCCATTATCTCGATTGAGTTGGTCGCTCCTGCTTGGGGCAATAGAAGATGACATTCAGTGGAGAAGCAACTTTGTTCAAATTCCAATCGACACGGTGTTGCAAGCGCCATCTGCGTCTTTGCACCTTCGCCTGCGTGGTTTGCAAAATATATCAGAGCGCATCAGCCTTTTGCTGATAGACCCTAATAATCCTAATGAAATTATTCAAGAAGAACGCGTACGTACTAATCCGATAAGCACCGATTGGTTGCGGATTCCACTCAGCCCGTTTCGTACTACGCTCAGCCGTTATGAACAGGCGTCTCAGCTTGAATTACATTTTCAATATCGCGCTTATCGCCAAGAAGAAATAGTTCGTTTGCCGTTAGCTCTTTTCACCAGAAGCCTTGACATTCAAAATGTTGCATTACAGCCTATTGGAGAATTGACATGGCTACTTCAATGGGACGAACCTCGACCTCTTCATAATCGCCGTGTGCTAATCGGTTCAGATTGGCAACCTTGGCAAGATCCCTTTGAGTTTCAGATACCAGATCGCGCTCAAGGAAAATTTGTTATCAAAGATGTTGGACTTTTTCCTCTGCGATATAAAGTTCACTTTTATACTATTCCTACATATGAGCTACCAAAAACAGAAATACCCCCAAGTGATTTTTTTGAAATCCCTATTGTTGCACCTGAAGCAAGGCTTGCCGAATTAACTGAACAAAAACATCATAATCCTATCCACGAATTCTTGATAAACTTTGAACGGGCGTGTATTCTTGCCGAAATAGGAGAATCAATTAGTTCCCCTGTCAATATTTGTATTGAGAAAGTCAAGAACGGACAAATCACTAACTTTGCCTACCTGATTAGATTTCACGATTGGCTCTCTCTTCAGCCCGACCAGCAACCTAATGCAATAGCCGTCCGTGCCTGGATGTTTAAACCTGATCTGGTTCGCCATGCACTAATGGACTTTCGCCCCGAATCCCTAGAGCGCCGCGCTTATGTTTCCTATGTAACAGCGAACAAACTTCTTCATACTGAAAGTGCCGTACTTTTTGTTCAACATGAGAATGATCCTGTTGTAATAAATTATTGTTTGAAAGAATTGATTAGGCGACACAAGGAACCGAATGGGCTTCCAATAGAGAAAATTGTAGCGTTGCTTATGGAGATGATAGAAATGGATCGCCTTTCGAGCCGTGACGCTGCTGATTTACTCTTCAAGGATTCGCAAGCAGCGCTTCAAGCATTGGTTTCTGTGCCAGAAACTGGCGTTCGTGATAATCTTGTGGAACACTTGACTAACCTGTTGAATTTGAACTCAAATGGCTTGTAGATGGTAATACCGCGCATAATTGACGAGAAGGAATCTGTTCATGTCTATTCACCCTATTGAAACCACTCGAAAAGTCCGCGATGCTTACTTGCGGTATCTCAAGACCATAAAACCCTTTCAAGACGATGAGTTACGCGCCGAATTCGCTGAGGCAATTGAAAAGCACGAGATGCTAGTGAAGGGACCCCTGATTGAGATTTCCCAACCATATAAGTTTGATGATGAGATCAAAAGCATAAAGGATTTGGTGTCTCGCGGGGTACTATCGCCTCTATTCGCTAATTTGTGTTCGGAAGTGTTACCATACGAACGAAATTTATATTCTCACCAGGTGCGTGCAATTCAAAAGGCGGCGACGGAAAAACGGAATCTGGTTGTCTCAACTGGTACAGGAAGCGGAAAAACCGAAGCATTTCTGATTCCCATTCTCAATCACCTTTTGCGTGAAGAGGAGTATGGAACTTTATCCCAACCTGGCGTTCGCGCCTTATTACTCTATCCAATGAATGCCTTGGCAAATGATCAGATGAAACGTCTGCGAAAAGTGTTAGGAAAATATCCGCAAATTACCTTTGGGCGTTATGTTGGTGAAACCGAAGATAAGAAAGCAGACGCTGAAAGAATCTTTAGGCAAAATTACCCTCAAGAGCCCAATGTTTCAAATGAGCTCAAGAGCCGCGAAGAAATGCATGAAAAGCCGCCGCATATTTTGCTTACAAATTATGCGATGCTGGAATATTTACTCCTTCGCCCTGCGTCGTCTCCATTGTTCGATAATGAAACGGGAAAACACTGGCGTTTCATTGCTCTCGATGAAGCTCATGTATACGATGGGGCTAATGCAACCGAGATGGCGATGCTGTTACGCCGTTTGCAAGATCGGGTGGCGGGGCAGGATTTCGAGCGTATTCAAATAATCGCAACAAGCGCAACACTTGGAAAAGTTCCTGATGATTTACCAAAGGTTGCTGAATTTGCCAGGAATCTATTCAATCGTCCAAATGGATTTCATTGTGATGAAAATGATCCTGAAAATGGAGACATTATTACTGCCTCTCGTTTACCAATAGACTCGTTAGGAGATGTATGGGGCTTAGGTTCACAAGATTTCTATTCTGAACTACATGCCGTTATAAACGATGAAAACCTTGACGATTCAGTCGGACTCAAAAACCTTGAAGTCGTGTCTAAAAAATACGGCTTGCCCGATTCCGTGATTGCGAATGCTCGTTCCGAAGCATTGAAAAGCGATAATCAGATAATATCTCGATACCTGTACGCCGCTTTGAGAGGAGACGGAAAAATCCGCGCATTTCTGACCGAACTGCAATCTGAGCCTGCCCTTCTTACAACAGTTTCCAAAAGAATTTTTCCAGAAGCAAGCGACCCTGACAAAGCCTTGGTTGATTTGGTCGCGTTATCTGTTATGGCTCGCGCCAATCCTGAAGATATGCCACTTCTGCCAGCGCGCTATCATGTGTTTGCGCGCGCTTTGGAAGGAGCATTTATCTGTCTGAACGAAGATGCGCACAAAAATCCCGATGGCTCAACTGCGCCGCGAATGTTTATGCACAGGCAGAAGTTTTGTCCGCATTGTAATAGCCGCGTCTTCGAGTTGGCGAATTGTACGCGTTGCGGAACCTCATACTTAATTGGACAGGAAGTTGGCGGAAGCGAGCTGGATGAAGAAGGCGCAAAATTCAATATCAATCCCAGAAACGAATATCTACTACAAGACAGCAAACTATACCTAGCCGAGTCCGCCCGACAAACAAGCTATTACGTTATAGCAGATAAGGTTGCTTTGCCCGATGAAGATGAAATCATCAGCATTGGCGAGGCTGAAACCGATGACAATGCGGCACAACCTGTATTGGATGAATATTACCTCTGTACAGAATGCGGTCAAATTCAGCAAGTTAATCTTTCTCGTCAATGTCAATGCAAGGCGACGTTGAGGCAAATAAAGAAAGTAAATATTGGTCGCGCCAAAACGCTCAGACGATGCGTCAGTTGTGCTACTCGCTCGAATAGCGGAGCGGTTTATCGCTTTTTAACTGGACAAGATGCTCCTGTAAGTGTTCTGGCAGAGGCTCTATACCTCAACATTCCTCCCGCGAAAGATGAAAGCGCCGAATATCCTGGCGAAGGTAGGAAGTTGTTGAATTTTACGGATAGTCGCCAGAACGCTGCTTTCTTTGCGCCCTTTTTAGAGCGGGCGCACGAACGCACTCTGCGACGTGGACTTTTCATTAAAGCGATGCGTTCTACACAAGGAGCAATGAAGGGCAATTATCGTCTGCAAGATATATTGCCAAGTATGGTTCATCATGCCAACCAGTTGGGGCTGTTCTCAGAACGAGAATCTGAACCAAGCAGGGAAGAAAAGATCGCTGTATGGCTGATGCAAGATTTTACGCCTCTTGACAGACGTATCAGTTTGGAAGGACTAGGTCTGATTCGTTTTGAGCCAGAAGTTCCCAAAAATTTTGAATTGCCTCTTTCATTACAAAACGCCTCGTGGAATCTGAACAGGAAAGATGCTTTTGCATTAATAAGAAATCTACTAAACACATTGCGCTATCAAGGGGCAATCACGTATTTGTTACCTGATCGCAATCTGCACGCAAAAGAAGCCTTTCAGCCCAGAGACAAGATTTATTACATTCGTGAGACCAACAGCGACCCAAAGAAGCACATTTATAGCTGGATGCCTTCTTCTACGCGGCGAGGAAATGCGCGTTTGGATTATCTCAAACGCATTTTATTCGCGCGGCTTGATGATGAAGGCAAAGCGGAAGAACTTGCAAAGGAAACACTTCAAGACATTTGGAATTACCTGACTGATAAATCCAGTCCTTGGAGGAATGTTTTCGTTGGTGAAACGGTCAAAGGGCTTGGGGTTGTGTTTAGAATTTCGCATGAAATGTGGAATATCGTCCCAACATTCGACAATCTCGATGGTTGGTATATCTGCAATCGCTGTAAGAATATTTACCCATCAAGTATAGATGAATGCTGTTTGACATACGGCTGTTCTGGAAAACTAGAGCCATTGCACAATCATCAAAACGAAATAGAAAATAATCTGTACCGCCAGAATTATCTAACTGGAGATCTAATACCTCTGGCGGCGGAAGAACACACCGCGCAGTGGACACCCCAAGCAGGCGCACGAGTTCAAAATAAATTTATCCAAGGCGAACTCAATGTTTTGAGTTGCTCCACAACCTTTGAATTAGGTGTAGACGTTGGTGACTTGCAAGCTGTAGTCATGCGGAATGTTCCGCCAACGACTGCAAACTATATTCAGCGAGCAGGGCGTGCTGGTCGCCGAACCGATTCTGCGGCATTTGTTCTAACCTTTGCTCAAAGACGGTCACATGATTTAAACTACTATGATACTCCCGAAAAAATGGTGGCAGGGCAAATGAAGCCCCCCTACGCGTCATTGAACAACGAAAAGGTTATTCGGAGGCATTTGCACTCGGTTGCCTTTTCTGGCTTCTTTATTTGGGCAAGAAACAAGGGGCATGAATTCAAAAATGTTGGTAACTTCTTTATTCCTGAAGAACAGCAAACAGGACAGGAATTGATGCGTGAATTCCTTGAATCTCGTCCGCAAAATGTTTTCACATCCCTAAAGAATATTATCCCTGAACGATTGCAGTCAGAATTTGGAATCGAAGAATGGAGTTGGATTCCAAACCTTACAAACCCAGATAACACTGGGGTGTTGGATTTGGCGGCAGATGACATCACAAGTGAATTCAGTTTCCTTTCTAACCTATACAATGAGGTTATGAAACAGTTGATGAGTCCGCAATCGCCGTCAAAACAAATAGAGTTACATAGGGATGCCCAAAGGTATCCAAGGATTCAAAATCAAATTAAGCAACGAGAAATTCTTGGCTTTTTAGGTGTTCGCAATGTTCTTCCTAAATATGGTTTTCCTGCGGATGTAGTGGAACTTAAAACTGACCATCTTTACTCCATCGATCAGGCACAGGATGTAGAATTGAGTCGCGATTTACGAATCGCAATATCGGAATTTGCTCCTGGCAGTGAGGTTATCGCAGCAAAGAAGGTTTGGAAGAGTCAAGGCATTCGTATTCTGCCTCATCGCCATCCAGAATCTTTCGTGTACGCTATTTGCAAACATTGCCAAAAATTCCATTACGGAACAATTCCGCCAGTATGCGAATGTGGTGAAACTTTAAAACCCAAAGGAGAATTCATTAGCCCTGAGGATGGTTTTGTTGCCGCCAACCGAGTCTCGACAACAGGCGAAGAACCCCCAAAACGAATTTATGCAAGCCGTGTGTATTTTGCCAATTACAACGAAGAAAAAGCATTACTGAATCATGAAATCACAGAATACGTGATAAAACCTGAAATCCGAATCCCTACATCTATTCGTTATTCGCGTTATGGCTGGCTTGCTGTTGTGAATGATGGTTATCAGAGGGGATTTAGAATCTGCATGACTTGTGGTTGGGCAGAACCTATTCAACAGCAAAAGGTGGGCAATCATGAAAACCCAATTACTAACAAGCCATGTCGAGGTACTTTAGACACTTATCACCTCGGTCATAGATTTATGACGGATGTACTGGAAATACGTTTATCGGGGACACAATTTCTACTGCGTAAATCTCCCGCCATGTACAGTTTGATGTACGCTTTGCTAGATGGGGCAAGCGAAGAACTTGGTATTCGTCGCAACGATATCGATGGCACATTGTATTTTCATCAATTTGACGAACCTCCTTCAATTATCATCTACGATAATGTACCTGGTGGTGCTGGACACGTTGAACGTGTCAAAAAGAATTTGCTTGAAGTTGCCGAGACAGCGTTTCAAAAAGTTGACAATTGTAGATGCGGCAAAAATACGAGTTGCTACAATTGCCTTCGTAATTACAACAATCAATACTTTCACGATGAATTGCAACGGGGATATGCTTTAGAACTTCTGGGTTTAATGCTTGGCAAACCTTGATTAGCATATGACTTTTCTAACGGATTGCAAGCCAAGACGCTTCTTCTCTTAAGCCAAAATTCCGAGACAACGTCTGGAGTTTTGATTACAAAAGCCTCTCCCTGCGTTTTTCTTCCATCAAAGCTTTCAAGAGACCTTTCCCCTTCAAGGAGCCTCTCAATCTTTTGAGCGTATCCTCAATTGATTCTTTTGAATCGTTTGACTTGCCAGACTCAGCAGTGTTCTCGTATTCCTTGAACCACGCGCGGAAACGAGCCAATTTGTCGGGCGATAGTTCCGTAATTGCCTTGCGTAAAATAGCGATTGTTTCAGATGATAATTTTGTCATTTGGTATCCTCCTTATATCCAAGAAACCCTGATTTCACCTTCCAGCGGCTTGAACTCCTTGTCGCCAGTGACTAACTCCGCCTTCTTCAATTTTGCCAACGCCGCCGCGAAACAATCGGCGTATGAAATATTCCCACCTGATTTGAACACAGCGGCTTGACGGGTGAGTGTCCAATCGGCATCCACGATCTCGATGCCCATTCCCTTGATCTCGTTAATGTACTGGTCTGCAATCTCTGGGGAATTCGTACGTGCAATGGCGTACCAAACCTCTCCCAAATTGACGATGCTCATCAATAGATTGGTGTCAGTTTCCATGGCTTTGTGAATCAACCCCCTCACAAAGTCTGCGCCTGGCTCATCTTGAAAGAAAGCCATCAATGCGTGCGAGTCAAGAACTTTGGTCGCCATGCTTATTTCCCCTTTTCCTTGTCTTTGCGGCGTTCTTCCATCAACACGGTCAACCCGCCTTTTCCTTTCAGCGAACCTTGCAGGTTTCTGAGATACTGGTCGGTGACGGGCTTCAAGATGATCGCGTCCCCGCCATCGGTAACGATGATCTTAGTGCCGTTCTTGATCCCGTATTTCCTCCGCAGCGTCGCGGGGATGACTATCTGCCCTTTTATCGTCGCGTAAGCTTCCATTTCATAAATCTCCTTTGTCTGTCACTATACTACTCTGATTCAATAAGTAAGTCAAGAGTTAAAATGTAATACTTTTCAGGCTTCCCCTTGTTCCTTTGACTCGTTTACGTATCTACCTGTTTACTTGTTCCCCTATTCACTTTATACTTACCCAATCTCTAATCTCCAGTCTCGTAACTACTCAGCGAGAAAAGAGTAGTGGGTTGTCAAAAAGATAAAGGTCTGCGAAAATAAGTTCAATGAGCGTAATCCAACTGCCCAGCGAAAAAGAAATTCGTACCGCCTGTCGGGAAGGGGA
>WBZR01004267.1_pt1 | contig 11847 bp, 9 predicted proteins | sample 5204231 | NCBI WGS metagenome assembly WBZR01 (sample SAMN12412403, study PRJNA552823) | activated sludge metagenome | isolation source: activated sludge from anammox sidestream of wastewater treatment plant... | place: USA: Virginia | collected 2017-08
TCACCTTGCCGTACTCGCTGCGCTTCCAGGCGCGGTAGAGGATGGTCTCGTTGTCGGGCAGGTAGAAGGGTGCGCCCTCCTGCCAGTCGTCGGTGAAGGTGATCTGCTGCTCACCGGTGCCGTCCGGGCGCATGCGCCAGAGGTCCATCTTGCCGTCGATCTGGCGACCGAAGACGATCCACTGGCCGTTCGGCGACACCGATACCTCGGCCTCGTACCACTTGTTGTTGGTCAGCCGCTTGATGTTCTTGCCGTCGAGGTCGGAGATGTAGAGCTCGGCACCCTGCGGATAGTCATTGGAATCCGACCAGTTGCCGATCGGCATGTCGAGGTGATCGCGGGTGGAGGTCCACACCAGGCGCTTGCCGTCGGGGAAGAAATACGAACAGGCGTCCTGGCCCTTGTCATTGATGCGCTTCACGTCGGTGCCGAGGTCGGTGAAGGTGTAGGTCAGGGCACCGGTCTCGCGGCCTTCGGCGTGCAGGGCCTTGGGATCCTGCGTCTGCGCGATGACGTGCAGGCTGTCCGGGCCATAGTAGGCCTCGGCATTCTTCGGCACGTTCGGGATCAGGCGCACGGGCAGTTCCTTGCCCGGCGCATCGGCGGCCAGCGCGGCGGTCGCGCCCAGGGCCAGCGAGGCGGCAAACAGCGTGAAGCCGCGGAGCGCGGCGGTGGAGGTCGGCTTGTCAGGCATGTCGGACTCCGGTCGGTGACGTGAGGGGTGGATGTGGCAGAGGCCCGGCACCTCGCGATGCCGGGCCTCCACACGCTGCCGATCATGGCATGCGGCCGCAGCCTCGGCTAGGGCCCCGTGGCGCTATGCCGCAGCGCCGAGCCATGCGGCCGCAGCCAGCTGCCGCGGGTCAGTTGTGCTTCTTCTGATGGATGCGAGCGCTCTGGCGGGTCTGCTGATGCTGCAGTCCGTGGCTCTCGGCCGCACCGACATGGCCGTCGGCGCCGGCACGGGCCTGGCGATAATTGGCTTTCGCCTGACCGTGCTCGAGGCGTGCCGCCTCCTGGCCGGACAGGCTGCCCGACTCCAGTCCCTGCTGGATACGCATCTCCTGGTTGGCACTGCGTTGCACACTGGCCTGCATGCGCTCGGCGGAAGCCGAGTCGGGATTGCCGGTCTGTCCGTCGTGCTTCTGGGTCCTGATCGACTGGCTCAGATGGTCCTGCGCCTTGTCGAGCTTCGCCGACTCGCCGGCGGTCAGCTCGCCATCCTTCATGCTGCGCGCCTCCATGCGGTCGACGACAGCCTCCTTGTGCTCGAGGCTGGCCGCCTCGCGCGTGGTGAGCTGGCCGCTCTCCAGGCCAGCCGAGATGCGGTTCTGCTGGTTGACGTCGCGCTGGACGACACCCGCGCCATCCGCGGCGAATGCACCGGCCGCCGCGAATGCGCCCAGCAGCAACCCCGTCCTGATCATCGCTTTCATGTGGTGGACTCCATATTGTCAACTTGGATGCGGTACCCGGGCCGGTCACGAGGAGCCGCGCCCGCCCGACATCCAGAAACGCGGCTCCGGGAATGGCGTTGACCGACCCGGTCCGGCCGGTCGCCGGCGCAGGGCCGGGGTTGCTACAATCGCCGGGACGAGGTGGGCGGCCCGGCGCCCGATCGCAAGGCCAACGGGAGAACCAGCATGAGCGCAGAGTTGCAACAGGACCGTGTGGTCCCTGCAGGCGGGATGCTGTCCCGCTTCTACCAGCCGCCCTTCGTCGGCGCCTTCGCTTTCGTCGCCGTGCTCGGCATCGTGCCGATCATGCACAGCCTGCTGTCGCTGGTGATGGAGGAGTTTCCGCCGGGCCACGAGACGGCGATCAGCATCGGCATCGGCGCCATCGCCATCGCCATGGTGATCTTCGCCTCGGCGCGCAACTCCGAGGCGCTCGGCACCTGGTTCGGCTTCATCGCCGGCCACCTGGTCTGGACCGGCTGGATCGAGCTGTCGTTCCGCTTCAATCCCGAGTACATGAACATGGGCCCGCTGATGGTCAACGGCGAGCGGGTGCTGTCACCGAGCCTGTTGTTCGTGCAGGCGACCGTCGGCCTGCTGATGGCCACCCTGCCCTTCTTCGTCTTCAACCGCGACACCCGCTGCAATGCCTTCCGCTGGATCCAGCGCGTGACACGCTACGATGCCGGAAAGCCGGCGACCGCGGCCGACCGCAACTTCGCCCGCATCACCTTCCTGGAAGTGCTCTACGTCATCTGGTTCTGCTATGCCGTGTCGCTGTTCCTCGTCGACACGCGCTTCGTCGGCTCGCACCACCCCGTGACCTATGTCGCCGGCTTCGGCTTCATCGCCTGGACCTTCTACCTGCTGATGCGGCTGGCGCGCTTCACGCGCGTGCTGGCGGGCGTGCGCTACGCCATCCCGACGGCGGGCATCTTCTGGACCGCCGTGGAGTTCGCCCACGAGTGGGGTCTCTACGACGAGTTCTGGTCGAAGCCGCAGGAGTACGCCCTCGAGATGGGCATGGTGCTCGGTGCCTTCGTCCTCGCCCTGCTGCTGGCCGTGGTCATGCCGGCGCGGCGCGCCAGCGGCGCCCGCCCGCAGGCCTGAGGCCAGGCGGGCGCGCCGCCACGGTCAGGTGCGGATCAGGTCCCTGAGCGCCGGGGCCGCGCCGCTCTCCGGGAACACCGTCCGTTCGAGTTCGGGGCCGGGCACTCCCAGGTGCTCCTGCAGTACCGCCTTCAGCACCGCGCGCAGGTCGAGCGTCGCGGCGAGATCGCGCTGCTGGTAGAGGTTCCTGGCCGCCAGGCCCGGCCAGTCGGCCACCACGCGCCCGCCGCGCACCGCGCCGCCGAGCAGGAACGCCGCCGTCGCCGTGCCATGGTCGGTGCCACGCGTGCCATTGACGGCAGCCGTGCGGCCGAATTCCGTGGCGAGCATCACCGCCGTGTGCCGCCACACCGGGCCCAGCCCCTCCTTCAGCGCCCGCAGGCCCCCGTCGAGGGCGCCGAGACGCTGGCCGAGCTGGCCCTGGGCTCCGCCCTCGTTGGCGTGGGTATCCCAGCCACGGGTATCGAAGACCGCGACGCGTGGGCCGTCTTCACGCACCAGGAAGCCGGCACAGGCACGCACCACTTCCGCATACCGTTCGCCCGGCCCGCCGCCTGCACGGCCCATGCCGCCATCGCCCGCAGTCATGGCATCCGTCGCCAGGGCATCGGCAAGGCGTCGCGCCAGCAACGGATCGGCGGCATAGAGGTCCTGCACGCGCTGCAGGGTGTCCTCGTCGAGGGCGGCGAGGCGCGAGGGTACCCATGAGGCCACATCCACCGGGCCGCGCATCACCAGCGGCAGGTTCTGGCCCAGCGCCACCCCGGCTTGCCGGCCCTGCCCGGCCGCCGGCGGCAGCGCGGCCAGCGCGCGGTTGAGCCAGCCCGTCTGCACGCCGTGCGGCGTGGGCGTGCCGTTTTCGAGCACGTCCTGCCCGTCGAAATGCGAGCGTTGCCGGTACGGGCCCGCCACCGCATGGAAGACGACGAGCTCCCCGGCACCGTAGCACTCGTGCAGGAAGCCGAGCCGCGGATGCAGCGCGAAGGGGCCATCCAGCGCCAGCGCGCCATCCGCCGCGCCCGGTGCCGCGATGGCGATCTCCGCGCGCAGGCGGCTGTAGTCGCCGTCACCGCAGGGTGGCACCGCCGAGAGCCCGTCGAGCGCACCCCGCAGGATGATGAACACGAAGCGCGCCTCGCCCTGCGCGCCCGGGCGGCCGGCCGGGCCGGCGGCCAGCACGAGGCGCGGCATGAGCAGGCCACCGGTGGCCGCGAGCCCGGCCGCGGCGATCCCGCCCGCGAGGAGGCCACGGCGACTGCAGGTATTCATGGTCGTTCACCTCATGGCAGGTTGCAGTGCAGGCTCAGCGCCGCATGAACTCGGGCGAGGCCAGCAGCAGCGTCAGCGCCTGGGCCGCTGTCGCCGCCCGCCCGATCGCCGCAGCGGTCGCCGTGCCCAGGGTGCCGCCGAGCAGCTGCGGCGCGAGTGCGCGCGCATCGCGCAGCGATCCCAGCCGCTCGCCGAGCGCATCGGCCCATTCCACCCGCTGCAGGACCGCGGAGGCGCCGTCCCAGTCCGCGCTGCGATCGGGCCATCCGGCCGGAGAGCCCGGCGAGTAGGTACGCTGCCCCAGCAGTTCGAACGGCGCGAGCGCAGCCCGGTCCCTGCCGTTGCCGCCATCTCCGGCCGGCAGGCCAAGGCCGCGATACGCGGAAACGATGTAGTCCGAGGGTGTCTTGAACTTGGCCAGCGGCGTCTCCCAGGACTCCGGCGAGTCGATGAGCGCCTGATAGACGGTCCGCAGCTCGCCACCGCTGGCTTCGAAGGCGCGGCTGATGCGCTCCACCGCGGCAGCCGGCGGGTCATCGGCGATGAAATGGCGCGCGAGCTGGGTCGCCAGATGCCGCGCCGTCGCGGGATGCCGGGCCAGCGCGTGCAGCACCGCCTCGCCCTGGTCCACCCCGGCCTGCGCATGGCGCTGGCCGAGCACCTCCTGCACGCCCGGCTGGTGCAGCTCGGGGCGGAAGAGGAAGCGCCCGGGCTCGCCGCTGGCCAGCCGGCCCTTGCCGCCACCGATGGACCAGCCAGTCAGCACGCGCGCAAACGCCGTGACGTCGGCCTGGCTGTAGCCGCCGTCGACACCGAGCGTGTGCAGCTCGAGGATCTCGCGCGCCAGGTTCTCGTTGATGCCGGGCGGGTTCTCCGGACGCCTGCGCCTCACGCGAAGCGCAAGCGGGGAACTCTCGCCGGCCGAGGTGAAGTTGTCGAGGTACAGCAGCATCGCCGGATGCTGCTCGACGGCGAGCAGGAGGTCGGCGAAGCGGCCCAGCACGTTGGGGCGGATGGCTTCGCGCTCGAAGGCGCCGGCGACGCCGAGCACGGCCAGCTTGTCGATGGAGACGGCGAAGTGGTTGGTCCAGAACTGTGTCAGGCGCTCGATGAAGGGCCTGTCGGTGGTCGCGGCAAAATGCAGGCGGGCGACGGCCTCCTGCAGGTAGAGCGGGCGGTAGAACTTCACCAGGCCGCCCTTCTGCTGCTTCTCCCGGCGCAGGCGCCCGGCCTCGGCGAGGATGTCCGCCGAGTCCCGCAGGCCCGCCGCCGCGATCTGCGGTGCTGCGCCGGCGAGCTGGCCGCGCAGCCAGCCGCGGGGGTCCGGAGCGATGCGCGCCAGGTCGCCCGGGCGCGCACCGAGGCCGTAGCGGTTGGCGGCAATGGCGGCTTGCGGGGACTGGGGCATGGCTCTTCGCGGTACGCTGGCGAACGTCCTTCCTCAACGCGGTGGCCGGGCTTGGGTTGACCGCGGTCGCCGGTATAATCCCGGCCGGTGGGAGCCCGGGACCAGCCGATCATCGCCGTCACCGACCTGGTCAAGCACTACGCTTCGGGCTTCCAGGCACTGAAAGGCGTCAGCCTCGAAATCCGCCGCGGCGAGATCTTCGCCCTGCTCGGCCCGAACGGCGCCGGCAAGACCACCCTCATCAGCATCATCTGCGGCATCGTGCGGCCCACGTCGGGCAGCGTCACGGTGGATGGCCACGACATCGTGCGCGACTACCGGGCCGCACGCAGCCTGATCGGCCTGGTGCCCCAGGAGCTGACCACCGATGCCTTCGAATCGGTGGCCGCCACCGCCCGCTTCAGCCGCGGCCTGTTCGGCAAGCCGGCCAACCCCCGCCACATCGAGAAGGTGCTGCGCGAGCTGTCGCTCTGGGACAAGCGGGATGAACAGATCCTCGCCCTCTCCGGCGGCATGAAGCGCCGCGTGATGATCGCCAAGGCGCTGGCCCACGAGCCGCGGGTCCTGTTCCTCGACGAACCGACGGCCGGCGTGGACGTGGAGCTGCGCCGCGAGATGTGGGGGCTGGTGCGCCGCCTGCGCGACGATGGCGTCACCATCATCCTCACCACGCACTACATCGAGGAAGCCGAGGAAATGGCCGACCGCGTCGGCGTCATCAACCACGGCGAGATCATCATGGTCGAGGACAAGGCGAGCCTGATGCGCCAGCTCGGCAGCCGCCAGCTGGCGCTGCAGCTCTCCAGCCCGCTGGCGGCGATCCCGCCGGCGCTGGCCGGCCGCAAGCTCGAGTTGTCCGCGGATGGGCTGCAGCTGCTCTACACCTTCGACACCCAGGCCGAGACCACCGGCATCGCCAGCCTGCTGCGCGAGATCCGCGACCAGGGCATCGACTTCCGCGATCTGCGCACCACCGAGACCTCGCTCGAGGACATCTTCGTCAGCCTGGTGGGGAATCGCCGATGAACCTGCAGGCGGTGCGCACGCTGTACCGGTTCGAGCTGTCGCGCTGGTTCCGCACGCTGGTGCAGAGCATCCTCTCGCCGGTGATTTCCACTTCGCTGTATTTCGTGGTGTTCGGCGCTGCCATCGGCTCGCGCATGGCGGAGATCGACGGCGTGAGCTACGGCGCCTTCATCGTGCCGGGGCTGATCATGCTCTCGGTGCTGACCGAAAGCATCGGCAACGCCTCCTTCGGCATCTACATGCCGCGCTACAACGGCACCATCTACGAGGTGCTGTCGGCGCCGGTCTCCTACGTGGAGATCGTCACCGGCTACGTGGGCGCGGCGGCGACCAAGTCGGTGATGCTCGGGCTGATCATCCTCGCCACCGCCTGGCTGTTCGTCGACTTCCGCATCGAGCATCCGTTCTGGATGATGGCCTTCCTGGTGCTCACCTCGGTGACCTTCTGCCTGTTCGGTTTCATCCTCGGCATCTGGGCGACGGGCTGGGAGAAGCTGCAGATCGTGCCGATCATGATCGTCACGCCGCTGACCTTTCTCGGCGGCAGCTTCTACTCCATCGGCATGCTGCCGCCGTTCTGGCAGAAGGTCTCGCTGTTCAACCCGGTGGTGTACCTGGTCAACGGCTTCCGCTGGAGCTTCTACGGCAAGGCCGACGTCAGCGTCGCCCTCAGCCTGGGCATGACGCTGCTGTTCATGCTGGCCTGCCTCGCCGTGATCGCCTGGGTGTTCCGCACCGGCTACCGGCTCAAGGCCTGAGCCGGGCCTGAACCGGGTCTCAGCGCGCCGCGCGGGCGGCGCGGGCCGCCTCGACCAGCGACTCCTGGAACGCCATGCGCTCGGGGAACAGCCGGGCGTGCAGTTCGGGTCGCTCGCCGAACTCCATGGTCGCCGGTTGCTGGCGGGTGAAGGCCGGCCAGGCGGGAAGCCCGGGGGCGTTGGGATCGCCGGCCCGCGCGAACTGCACCCAGTAGCGGCGCAGCGGCTCGGAAACCGCCAGGTCGTGCTCGCTGAGCTTCTCGCCGGGATGCAGCGGGTGCCGGAACAGGTGGCCCACCTCGGCACCGTGGGCGGCACCCGGCGCCCGGCCGCGCTCGGCCTCGTCGACGTAGCTGTAGTAATAGAGCCAGGCCGGCGCGCGGGCGGGCGCCATGTCCGCGGCGAGCATCCAGGCCGGCGCCCGGAACAGCGAATCACCGAAGTAGGTTTCCTTGAGGGTCTCGTCGGGCAGCTCGCCGTAGACCTGTCGCGCGCGCTCGGGGCTCACGCCGAGCAGGATCGCCGCGAGCGGCAGCTTGAAGGGGCGGATCAGGCTGCCTTCCCAGCTGTTGGCACCAGCGAGGTAGGGCACGGCATGCTGGCGGCCTTCGTGGAAGGCGAGCCCGATGTCCCCGGGGATGAAGCTGCCATCCACCACGGGATTCATGGAGCTGTCCTTCTGCGGGTAGGCGAGGATCTGCGCCACGCCGAGCGCGCGCAGCCGTGCCGGCGCCTCGTCGTTGTCGGCGATGCCGAAACTCGCGGCGAACTCCAGGCCGTCCTGCTCCAGCGCCTTGAAGCGGCCGGCGGGTTCGCGCAGCCGCTGCGTGGCATCCATGCTGATGCCGCCGCTCTGGGCGATGGCGCGCTGGAACAATCCGGCGGCGGATGGCGCCACCATCAGGCCGTTGACCGAGACGCCGCCGGCGGAGAAGCCGAAGATGGTCACGTGCTGCGGATCGCCGCCGAAGGCCGCGATGTTGTCGCGCACCCAGTGCAAGGCCGCCACCTGGTCCATCAGCCCGTAGTTGGCGAGCGGCTCGCCGGCCTGTGCGCGCGTCAGCGCCGGGTGGCCGAAGCGGCCGAGGCGATCGAGGCGGTAGTTGATCGTCACCAGCACCACGCCCTGGCGCACGAAGGCGCTGCCCTCGTAGGCCGGCAGCGAGCCCGCGCCCCAGCGGAAGCTGCCGCCATGGATCCAGAACATGACCGGCAGCCTGCCCGCGGCCCGCTTCGCCGGTGCGTAGATGTTCAGCGTCAGGCAGTCCTCGCTCTGCGGCATCCCCACCGAGGACGGCCGCTCGTCCTGCGGGCAGATGGGACCGAAACGCGTCGCATCCCGGGTGCCCCTCCATGCCGCCGCCGGCTGCGGTGGCCGCCAGCGCAGCGGGCCTACGGGCGCTGCCGCATAGGGAATGCCGCGCCAGACATCGACACCCTCCGCGCTCGCGCCTCGCACCTCACCGAGCGTGGTCCGCAGCACCGTCGAGGCCATCGCGGGCAGGGTCATGCCGAGACCGAGCAGCAAGGCCGCGAGTGCCGGCAGCCGCGCCGGTCGCCAGCCTGCTCTGGCCTGTGCCTGTGCCTGAGCCTGGGGTCGGGCCCCGTTGCGCGTCGTGTCGCTGACCATGGAAGCATCCTTTCGCCCGCCGTCGCGGCAGGCACCTGAATCGTCTGGCGCGCCCGGAGAGATTCGAACTCCCGACCCTCAGGTTCGAAGCCTGATGCTCTATCCAGCTGAGCTACGGGCGCGCGGCAGGAAAGCTCAGCGCCTCGCCGCCATCTGCTTCATGAAGGCATCGAAGGCCTCGGCATGGCTGGCCAGCACACTGCTGCAGTCGGCATTGCCTTCGACGGCCTTCCACCAGGTCTTCAGGCGCGGGCCCTGGGTGGGATCGGCAATGCCGAACTGGCCGGCGGCGAGGATCTTGCGGACCATGGCCGTGGTCGGCGCCAGGGCGCAGTCGCCGAGGGTCGGCGCACTGCCGACACAGAACGGCCCGGGACCCATGACCTGCTCGGCGTAACCGAAGGCCTTGGCGAGTTCCTTGCCGGCGGCCTCGACGGCCGCGGCATCACGCTTGGCCGGATTCATGTTGCGGAACAGGGGGCCGACCTGCTGGGCGATGTACAGGTCGGTGATGCGCGCCACGAGATGGCTGCGGGCGCGGTCCAGCGGGTCCTTGGGCAGGCCGGATTTCGCGGTCTGCGTGTCCTCGAGGTAGCCGCAGATGATGGTGGACTCGCCAAGGCCCTGTCCGTTGGCTTCCAGGGTCGGCATCTTGCCCATGGGATTGAGCCTGAGGAACTCGGGCGACTTGATGCTGCCACCGGGCGCTTCGTGCAGCGGCAGGTCGATGCCCTTGATCTTCGCGAACATGACGACGCGGGCGACATAGGGCGAGGCAAGCGAGCCATAGAGCTTCATGACCGGGATCTCCGTTATGGGTGTTCGTTGGGCAGGATGGCGGCCATGTTCCCGCACCACCCGCGGATGGTCAACGACCCCCGCGCCTCAGTCGTAGCGGACCACGACGGTCTTGGTCTCCAGGTACAGATCCAGGTTCTCGGCGCCGAATTCGCGCCCCCAGCCGGACTGGCGGTAGCCGCCGAAAGGCGCGTGGATGTCGCCGCCGCCGTGGTGGTTGATGCCGACCACGCCGGCGCGCAGCGACTCGGCGAAGCGGTGCGCGGTGCCGAGGTCGCGGGTCCAGACGCTGGCCACCAGGCCGTACTCGCTGTCGTTCGCCTGCGCGGCCAGGCCCTCGATGTCGCGGTCGCCGAAGGACTGGATGCAGGTGACCGGCCCGAAGATCTCCTCGCGCACGATCTTCATGCCGGGAGCCGCATCGGCGAACACCGTGGGCGCCATGAACCAGCCGGGGCCCGGCAGCACCTCGCCGCCGGTCACCAGGCGGGCGCCTTCGGCGCGGCCGGCTTCGACGTAGCCCGCGACCCGCGTGCGCTGCTCCGCCGAGATCAGCGGGCCGATGCGCGTCTCCGGGTCCCAGCCGGGGCCGAGGCGCAGCGCCCGTGCCGCGGCGGCGAGGCCGGCGGTGAAGCGCTCCGCCACGGCCTCGTGAACGAACAGGCGCGAGGCGCACTGGCAGTTCTGGCCCTGCAGGAAGAACGCCGAGCGGGTGGCGGCCTCCATGGCCCGCTCCAGGTCGGCATCGGCGAAGACGATGAAGGGATTCTTGCCGCCGAGTTCCAGCGACACGCGCTTGAGGTTGCCGCTCGCGGCCGTGACGATCTTGCGGCCGACTTCGCCGGAACCCGTGAAGGCCACCTTGTCGATGCCGGGGTGGGCGGCGATCGCCGCACCGGCCGTCTCGCCGAAGCCCGGCACGATGTTGACCACGCCGGGCGGCACGCCCGCCTCGCGCAGCAGGTCGACGAGGAACAGCGCCGAGAGCGGCGTCTTCTCGTCCGGCTTGAGCACCACGGTGCAGCCGGCGGCGAGCGCCGGCGCCAGCTTCATGGCGGCCATGGCCAGCGGATAGTTCCAGGGAATGATCTGCCCGACGACGCCGATCGGCTCGCGCCGCGTGTAGGTCAGCGCCGGGCTCGTCGCCCCGGGGCGGAGGTCGGCCGGCAGGGTATGGCCGCTGATCTTCGAGGGCCAGCCGGAGAAGTAGCGCAGGATCTTCACCGCGGTCGGCACGGCCAGCATGCCGGCCGGATTCAGCGGCATGCCGTTGTCGAGGATCTCCAGCTCGGTCAGCGTGGCCGAATGCGCCTCGAGCAGGTCGGCCAGCCACCACAGCAGCTGGCCGCGCGCCGAGGGCCCCATGGCCGGCCAGGCACCGGTGGTGAAAGCGGCGCGCGCCGCCGCCACGGCGGCATCGATGTCCGCCGCAGCCGCTGCCGCCACCTGCGCCAGGCGCCCGCCGGTCGCCGGGTTGAAGACCTCGATGTGCCCACCGCCACGTGGGGCAACCTGCTCCCCGCCGATGAACAGGCGCTGCTCGCGCCGCAGGAACGCGGCGGTCTCGGCGCGCATGGGAACGGCTTTGCCAGGGTTCATGATCGCTCCTTCCGCGATGTGCCCGCCGCCGTGCAGCCGGCAGGTGGCCACTGCTGTCGCCGCGGCAATGGTACCCTGCGCTGCGGTGGAGACTCACGCAAGCGCAGGGCTCGGGCGATGAAGGACCTGGACGTGATCGTGGTGGGCGCCGGCATCGGCGGGCTGACCGCCACGCTGGCCCTGCAGCAGGCCGGCTTCCGCGTCTCGGTCTACGAGCAGTCGGCCAGCCTCGGCGAAGTCGGCGCTGGCCTCACCATCACCCCCAATGGCTGCCACGCGCTGTACCACCTGCTCGGCGAGGACGCCGTGCACGCGGTGGCGCGCACACCGGCCGCCGGCGCCATCAAGCACTACCGGACCGGCGAGACGCTGGTGGAGACCAACCGCGGCAACCGCATGCGCGAGCAGTACGGCGCACCTTACCTGCAGGCGCATCGCGCCGACCTGCATGGCGCCCTGGCCAACGCGGTGCGCGCCATCGACCCCTCCGCCATCCACACCGGCTGCCACTTCGGCGAACTGCAGCAGGGCGCCGATGGCGTCGAGCTGCGCTTCGACAACGGCACTGGCGCCCGCGGCGACCTGCTGATCGGCTGCGACGGCGTGCGCTCGGCCGTGCGCCGCGCGCTGTGGGGCCCGGAGGAAGTCAGCTTCACCGGCTACATCGCCTGGCGCGGGCTGGTGCCGATGGACAGGCTGGATCCCGCGCTGATCGAACCGGATTCGGTGGCCTTCGCCGGCACGGCACGCACCTTCGCCCGCTACAAGGTACGAAGCGTAGCAGCGGGAGAC
>WBZR01004268.1_pt1 | contig 11846 bp, 9 predicted proteins | sample 5204231 | NCBI WGS metagenome assembly WBZR01 (sample SAMN12412403, study PRJNA552823) | activated sludge metagenome | isolation source: activated sludge from anammox sidestream of wastewater treatment plant... | place: USA: Virginia | collected 2017-08
CACGTTGCGCGGGATGGCCCGCCGCCTTCGGCGCCGGCGGCGTGTGTTGCTATCATCAAACACCGACCTGCCGCCCGCGATGCCGCGCCGGCACCGCCCCGCCGCACCCATCCTGGAGAAGCGCCATGGCCCCGAGCCGCCGCCGGACCCTCGCCCTGGCCGCCGCCGTCGCCGCGACCGCGCTCGCCGCGTCGCCCGCGGGCCCGCGCCGAACGCCCGCGTCCGCCGCCCCCGCCGACACCCCGCCCCCCACGCCGGCCCTCTTCGACCCGACGGTCGTCCGCGGCTACGCGTTCCAGTTCGCCAGCCCCAACTGGGAGGCCGAGCTGGCCGCCACCGGCGAGGACGGCAACGTCAAGGCCGACCTGACGGTCGAGGGCGAGACCTACGAGGAGATCGGCGTCCGCTACAAGGGGCTCAGCTCGGTCCGGGTGCAGGGGCGCAAGAAGCCGTTCAACGTGTCGCTCGACGCCTTCGTCCCCGGGCAGCGGCTGCTGGGCTACGACACCGTCAACCTCAACAACGGCTTCTTCGACCCGTCGTTCGTCCGCGAGGCCCTGATGTACCGCCAGCTCGCCGACCACATGCCGGCGCCGCAGACCGCGTTCGCCCGCCTCGACATCAACGGGTCGTACTTCGCCCTGTACCTGGCCGCCGAGCAGATCGAGCGCACCTTCCTCGACCGGTGGTTCCCGGGCTCGGACGGGATCCTCATCAAGGGCGACCCGCCCGCCTTCAACCCCCCCGGGCCGGCACCGCGGCCGCTGGACGAGGACCCGCTGCGGCCCCAGCAAGGGCTCGGCGGCCTCGGCGCCGACCTCACGTGGCGCGGCGAGGACCCCACGGCCTACGCGCGGTTCTACGAGGTCAAGACCAAGGGCGCCACCACCGAAGGCCTCACGCGCATCCGCGACCTCGCCCGCGTGCTCGACGCGCCGGTCGCCGCCGGCGGCGTGTCCGATGCCGACTTCCCCGCCGCCATCGGCAAGGTGCTCGACGTCGACCGCGCGCTGTGGTACATCGCTGCCAACAACCTGTTCGCCAACTTCGACAGCTACTACTTCTCGCACAACTACTTCCTGTACTGGTCGGAGGCCGACGCGCGGTTCCACTTCCTGGTCTGGGACACCAACCTGAGCTTCGGCGCCTTCGCCTTCCCGGGGCCGACGCCCCCCGGGCCGCTGGCGCAGGCCGATCCCTTCCACATGAGCACCGACCGCACGCGGCCGCTGATCCGCCGGCTGCTGGCCGTGCCTGAGCTCCGCGCCGACTACATCGCCCACTACCGGACGCTGCGCGACGGCGCGTTCGACCCGGCGCGCCTCGAGGCGGCGGCGGTGGCCATGCACGACCTCATCCGGCCGCACGTCCAGGCCGACCCCAACGCGCTGTTCCCGTTCGACCAGTTCGAGCGCAACCTGCGCGAAGACATCGTGGTCGGCGCGGGCATGGGCGCCCGCACGACGCCGGGCGTCCTCAAGCTCGCCCGCGACCGCCATGCCTGGCTCACGGCCCACCCGACGTTCCAGTCCCCCGACCACACGCTGGCGGACCACGCCCGGTCGCCCGAGCAGCCCGGCGCCGACGAAGCCGCCACCATCCGCCTGCGCTTCGCCGGCGCCGACGCGCCGACGGCGGTGCGCGTGGTCTACCAGGTCGAGGCCGGCCCGCCGGCGTCGGTCGAGCTCGCCGCCGACGGCGACGCCTGGGTCGGCACGCTGCCGGGTCAGGCGCCGGGCCGTGCGGTGACCTACTACGCCCGCGTGGCGTTCGCCGACGGCCGGTCGGCGTTCCACCCGGCGGCCAACCTGACGCAGCCGTGGCGCTACACCGTGGCGTCGCCCGACCTGCCGCTGACGCCCGGCGGGGCGCTGGTGATCAACGAGCTGATGGCCGACAACGAGACGACGCTGGCCGACCCGGCCGGCGAGCTCGAAGACTGGGTCGAGCTCTACAACCGCGGCGACGCGCCGGTGCGCCTGGCGGGCCACTTCCTCGGCGAGGACGCCGTGGATCCGTGGGCGTACGCGCTGCCCGACGCGACGCTGGCGCCGGGCGAGCGGCTGCTGATCTGGTGCGACAGCGACCCCGACCAGGGCCCCGACCACGCCCCGTTCCGGCTGTCCAAGGCCGGCGGTCAGGTGCGGCTCTCGACGCGCACCGCCACCCTGGACGTCGTCGAGTTCGGGCCGCAGGCGCCCGACCACAGCTTCGCCCGGCTGCCCGACGGCGGCGAGGCGTGGGTCGACTGCCCGCACGCCACGCCGCGCCAAGCCAACCGCTGCGACGCGCCGCCCACCGCGACGCCCGTGCCGACGGCCATGCCGACCCCCGACGTCCGCGACCGGCGCCTGGCGCTGCCGCTGGTCTGGAACGCACGGGCCGGCGGTGGCTGACGGACCCCGTCGGGACCGCTCGTCCGCGGCCGAGGGATCCCGGCGCATGCACGTCGGACGCGGCGCGGACCTTTCCGTTCCATGGGGATGGGCGCATCAGTTCGGCTCCAGGAGACCACAACCATGCCAAGCCATCGCGTGACCGCCTCCGCCATCGTCAACGCCCCGCCCGGCGTGGCGTACGGCATCATCGCCGACTACCGCGACGGCCACCCGCGCATCCTGCCGAAGCCCGAGTTCACCGCGCTCACGGTCGAGGAAGGCGGCATCGGGGCCGGCACGGTGGTCTTCGTCGCCATGCGGGTGCTCGGCCGGACGCAGTCGTTCCGCGCGGCCATCACCGAGCCCGAGCCGGGCCGCGTGCTGGTCGAGACCAGCCTCGACGGCCCGCGCGTCGTGACGACGTTCACGGTCGACCCCGAGACCGGCGGGCGCCAGGCGCGCGTGACCATCACGACCGACACCGAGGTGCGCGGCGGGGTGCTCGGGGCCGTCCAGGGCTGGCTGACGACGCGGCTGCTCGGCCCGCTCTACGCGCGTGAGCTGCGGCAGCTCGACGCCGTGGCGGCGGAGGCGTCGCGGGTGACGGGTTGAACGGGCGCGGCCGGCGCGGCGGCCTTGCGGCGAACGCCGAGCCGCGGCCCGTGGCACGCCGTGCCGGCGCCCGGCGTGGTGCCACGTTGCGCCGCCAGCCCGACAGGCCGCTCAGGAAATCGAATCCGCGGGCGCGCTTGAGGCGTGGAGGGATGCGCCGTGTCGGCGGCCGCCTGACCCCTTGACCGGCTCTCCAGCGGACCGAGGAGCACAAGCCATGCGACACATCATCGCCGCCTTCTTGGCCGCCGCGCTGGGAGTGACCGGCGCGGCGTGCGGGAGTCCCTCCGGCCCGGCGGGCAGTCCGGGCGCGACCGTCGGCACGGCGCAGGACGGGCCCGCCCAGGCGCCCGCCGCGCCGGCCCTCCGGGTCGTGGCGACCACGCCGCTCGTCGGCGACGTCGTGCGCGTCGTCGGCGGCGATCGCGTCGAGCTCACCGTCCTCGTGCCGGCGGGCACCGATCCGCACGGGTTCGAGCCGGCGCCGCGCGACGCGGCGGCCATCGCCGCCGCGGACGCCGTGTTCATGAACGGCCTCGGCATCGACGACTACCTCGTGCCGCTCGTCACCGGGTCCGGCGGCGGCGCACGGGTGGTGGTGCTGTCCGACGGCATCACGCCGATCCGGCTGCCGGAGGGGGGCGGCCACGGCGAGGCCGAGGGCACCGGCGACGATCACGCCGACGAAGCGCACCCCGGCGAAGGGGCCGCCCCCGACCCCCACGTGTGGTGGGACCCCGCCAACGTCATCGTCTGGGCCGACGCCGTCGAGCAGACGCTCGCCGAGCTCGACCCCGCCGGGGCCGGCACGTACGCCGCCAGCGCCGGCGCGTACCGCGACGAGCTGCGGACGCTCGACGCGTGGATCGAGGCGCAGGTCGCGACGGTCCCGATGGACCGCCGCGTGCTGGTGACCGACCACCAGGTCATGGGCTACTTCGCCGCCCGCTACGGGCTGGCGCAGGTCGGCGCGATCGTCCCGGGCTACAGCACCCTGGCCGAGCCTTCGGCCGGCGAGGTGGCCGCGCTCGAGGACGCGGTCCGTCGCCTGGGCGTCCCCGCCATCTTCGTCGGCCAGACCGTCGGCCCCGGGTTGGCCCAGCGCGTGGCCGACGACACCGGCACGCGGCTGGTCTTCGTTCACGCCGAGTCGCTCGGCGCGCCGGGCGGCCCGGCCGCCACCTACGTCGACATGATGCGGTTCAACGTCGCCGCCATCGCCGGCGCGCTGGCGGCCGCGCCGTGAGCCCGCCGCCGGCGCCGCCGATCCTCACCGTCGACGACGTTTGCGTGGCCTACGGCGACATCCCGGCGCTCGACGCCGTCTCGTTCCACGTGGCGCCGGGTGACCGGATCGCCGTGGTCGGGCCGAACGGCGCCGGCAAGAGCACGCTGTTCAAGGCCATCACCGGCATCCTGCCCGTCCAGGCGGGGACGATCGTGGTCCACGGCCACCAGGCCGGCGTCGACCACTGCGTGGCCTACGTCCCGCAGCGCGGCGAGGTCGACTGGTCGTTCCCGCTCAGCGTGGCCGACGCCGTGATGCACGGGCGCGTCGGCCGCATCGGGTGGCTGCACCGGCCGTCGGCGGCCGACCGGGCCCACGTGCACGCGTGCCTGGCGGCGGTGCGGCTCGAAGACCTCGCCGGCCGGCAGATCGGCGCGCTGTCCGGCGGCCAGCAGCAGCGCATGTTCATCGCCCGCGCCCTGGCGCAGGAGGCCGAGCTGGTGCTGATGGACGAGCCGCTGACCGGCCTGGACGCGCGCAGCCGGCAAGACGTGCTCGACGTGCTCGACATGCTCGACGCCCAGGGCATCGCCGTCATGGTGGCCACCCACGACCTGGCGCTGGCGGCGGACGTCTTCGAGCGCGTGCTCTTGCTCAACCAGCGGCTCATCGCGTGGGGTACGCCGGGCGACGTGCTCACCGAAGCCCACCTCATGGCGGCCTACCGCGGACACATCCGGCTGGTCGACACCGACCGGGGCCGCCTGGTCCTCGGCGACGTCGGCCACGACGGCCACGCGCCGCACGACCGCCATGGCTGAGGGACCGGTGGCGGAGCTGATCGAGCTCGTGGCGGCCCCGCTGCGCTACCCGTTCGTGGTGCGGGCGCTCGTCACGGCGTCGATCGTCGGCGTGGTGTGCGCCACCGTCGGGTCGTTCGTGGTGCTGCGCGGGACGGCCTTCCTCGGCGACGCCCTGTCGCACGCCATCCTGCCCGGCGTGGCCGTGGGCTACGTGCTCGGCGGCGGCGCCCGCGGGCCGCTGGTGCTCGGCGCGCTCGCCGCCGCCATCGTGGCGGCGCTCGGCATCGGGGCCATCAGCCGACGCGGGGGGCTCAAGGAAGACACGGCCATCGGCATCGTGTTCGCCGGGATGTTCGCGCTGGGCATCGCGGTGATCTCGAGCCAGCGCGGCTACGCGGTCGACCTGTCGCACATCCTGTTCGGCAACGTGCTCGGCGTCAGCCGCGGCGACCTGGCGCTGACGGCGGCGGCCGGGGCCGGGATCGTCGCGGTGGTGGTGCTGCTGTACAAGGAGCTCGTGCTGGTGACGTTCGACCCCGTGCAGGCCGCCACGCTGCGGCTGCCGGTGGCGCGGCTGCAGACGCTGCTCCTCGTGCTCACGGCGATCGCCATCGTCGTCTCGCTGCAAACGGTCGGGGTGGGGCTGATGGTGGCCATGCTCGTCACGCCGGCCGCGACGGCGTTCCTCCTGACGCGCCGGCTGGCGGCGATGATCGCGCTCGGCGCGGCCGTCGGCGCGCTCAGCGCGGTCGCGGGCATCTACGTCTCGTACTACGCCGACGTCGCCTCGGGCGCCGCCATCGTGCTGGTGTGCACGGCCGTGTTCGGCGTGGTGTTCGTCGCGGCGCCCGGACGGGGGTGGCTGTGGCGGAAGCGGGGCGGGTGAGGAAGGCACAGGACTCCGCGTCGCGCGTGCCGCCCGCGCCGGCCTGATCCCGTGCCCGCGGTCAGCCCCCGCGCGCCCACGGCAGGAATGCCGCCCCCCGTCCACCCGGCCGCGGGGTGGTCGGCGTCGGCTCGACCGGCGGCGGGGGTGCCGACGGGCGCGCGGTCGGCGGGCGGGTCGGCGCCGCCGTCGGCTCGGGAGCGCCTGCCACCCCGGTGTCGTCCCACCACAGGAAGAAGCCGTCGAGGAGGACGTAGAGCTGCAGGTCGTCGCCGGCGCGCAGGTCGAAGTCGGTGAACGCCAGCCGCCAGCGGCGGTCGAGGCCGATCACGGTGGAGGCGGCGCCGACCGGGTTGCGGCCCGCCGCCTCGGGGCGGGCGAAGCCGATGCCGACCACGAGCCGGAGCGGCGGCCCCGTGCCGGATACGGCGTCGGCCGGCGTGTCGGCACGCCACTCGAACGCCGGCACGGTCGCCTCGAAGCGCTGGTCGCCGACCGCCATCTGCACGCGGTCGTCGACCCGCAAGCCGTCGGGGAACGCGTCGACCAAGGGCACCTCGAGGCGCGGCAGCCCCGCGCCGTCGAGTGTCGGGCGTACGATGTCGGTCTGCGGCGCGCCCGGCCGACCGTCGCGGCCGATCGGGACCACCGTGACCGGCAGCCCCGCCGTGGCGCGCCCGATCGCGTTGGACGCCGTCACGCCGAGGCCGAGGAACGGGCTGTCGAGCCACAAGAGCTCGGCGTCGACCGATCCCACCCGTGCGACGACGCTGCCGTAACGCATCGGGCAGGCGCCGGGGGCGCACGGCAGGGCATAGCGCCCGCCGGCGTCGCCGCGGCCGGCCACGAAGCGCGAGGGCTGGAGGTAGGCGGAGATGCCGAAGTAGTCGGGATCGGCGGAGTACACCCGCGCCCGCACGGCGGCGCCGGGCGGCGCGTCGCCCCGCAGCGCCTGCTTGTCGGCGTCGACCTCGGCCGTCAGCCGCGGGACCTCGACCGCGGCGGCGCGGCCGCGCTCGGGCACGAACGCCAGGCGGTCGCCCGGCGCCAGCGTGGCCAGCGCGCCGCGGTCGGTCAGGAGCTCGGCGGAGAACGCGCCCGCGGCGTCGGCGCGCGTGGTGGCCCACGCGCGGCGCGTGCCGTCGGGCGCGCGCTGCTCCACGGTCAGCGCCCCCCAGCCCGGCACCGTGCCGGTGATGACGGCGCTGTACAGCAGCACGTGCTGCCGCGGCACGCGCGCCCCGATCGTGCGCGCGACGCCGGTGCCGGCGTGCGTCAGCACGGCGGCCGTGCCGCCGTCGCCGACCGCCGCGGCCGCGAAGCCCGCCGTGAAGCGCCCGGCGTCGTCGGCGCGGACGACGGTGCTGACCGGCGCCGCACCCGCGGCGCCGGTGGGGTTGAGGGCGACGACCGTCCGCGCGCCGGCCGGCGCGTGGCCCCACACCGACCGGGCGCCGGCGTCGACCGACGCGAGCAGCTCGGGCAGCGGCGCGCGCAGCACCGTCCGCTCGCCGACGCGCATGACGACGGTCTCGCCCGGGCCGGGCTGGTAGATGCCGTTCTCGAGGACGCCGCCGGGCACCATCAGCACCGCGAAGAGCGCGCCGCCGAGGGCGTAGGCCGGCGCCGAGCGGAACAGCTCGGTGCCGATGTCGCTCTGCGTGGCCAGGACCGGCGGGTCGGGCGGCGTGGACCGCAGGATGGCGTACGGCTCGGACGCGTGGATCAGCACGGCCGGCGGGGCAAACTGCATGACGGTGAAGTGACCGTCCAGCCCCACCGCCACGGCCTCGCCCCACGTGCCGCCGGCAAGGTCGAACCGGTCGGCGACGTCGACGCTGAACGTGCCGTCGGGGCGCGGCAGGATGGGGCCGATGAGGTCGGCGTTGAGCGGGGGATCGAACCACGCCTCGTCGCGGTGGAGCTGCACGAACACGGCGGCGGTGCCGGCCGGCGCGCGGCCGGCGACGACGTCGCGGTCGGCGTCGGCGTCGATCGGCAGGTCGGCCGCGACGACCGACGTGGTCTTGCCGTCGAGCGTCACCTCGATGCGGTCGCCGGGGCGGATGAGGATCTTCTGGTCCAGCGCCGCGTTGGGCGAGAGGTCGACCTGCCAGCGGCCGCCCGCCGGCGCGCCGGCGGGCGTGACGACGGTGCGCATGCCGCCGGACGCGTCGCGCAGCCGGAGGGTCGGGCGGGCGAGCGACGCGGTCTGGATGCCGACGAGCGAGTGGTGCAGCCACACCTCGATGCGCGGGTCGACGGCCTGCGCCCGGGCCGGGGGCGCGGGCGGGCCGGCCACCGCCAGGGCGGCCAGGCCGGCGAGGGCGGCGAGCCCCCGCGCCGTGCGGCCGGCGCGCGGCGCGGGGCGGCACGGCGTCGTGGACGCGCGGCGAAGGGCGGGTGCGGCCATGGCGTGGGACTCCTGTCCGGCTGGCGCGGCGACGGGTCGAGAATGGGTCCGGATCGATTATACCGCGCCCGTGTTATCATCGACGCCACGGCCGGCATGCTCGACCCCCGCCGCCACGTCCGCCGTGCCGCACGCGCCACAGACCGCTGACCACCGACGACTTCGACATCCAGGAGCCCGCCCCATGCGCACACGCCGGGAGCAGCGCGGCTGGTACTTCTACGACTGGGCGAACTCCGCCTTCTCGACGACCGTCGTCGTCGTGTTCCTCGGACCGTACCTCACGGCCATCGCCCAGTCGTCGGCCGACGCCGAGGGGTTCGTGTACCCGCTGCGCTGGCTGGACGTCGGCTGGGTGCGCGTCTACGCCGACTCGTACTGGTCGTACCTCGTGTCGCTGTCGGTGCTGCTGCAGGTGACGTTCCTCCCGATCCTCGGCGCCATCGCCGACCACTCGCACCTCAAGAAGCACCTTCTCGGGGTGTTCGCGTTCGCCGGGGCGTTGGCCACGGCGTGCCTGTTCTTCGTGCAGGGCGACGCCTACCTCGTCGGCGGCGCGCTGTTCCTGGTGGCCAACGTGGCGTTCGGGGCCTCGATCGTGTTCTACAACGCCTTCCTGCCGGAGATCGCGGCGCCCGACGAGCGCGACGCGGTGTCGTCGCGCGGCTGGGCGCTGGGCTACCTCGGCGGCGGGCTGCTCTTGGCGATCAACCTGGTGTTCTACAGCCAGGCCGAAAGCCTCGGCATCTCGCCGGAGCTGGCCGCACGCATCTGCCTGCTGTCGGGCGGGCTGTGGTGGGGCGCGTTCACGGCGATCCCGCTCGTGGCGCTGCGCACGCGCGAGCCCGCCAAGTCGCTCGCGCCGGGCGAGGGCTACCTCACCGTCGGCTTTCGGCAGCTCGCGCGGACGCTCCGCGGCCTCCCGCGCTACCCCCAGACGCTGCTGTTCCTGGCCGCGTACCTGCTGTACAACGACGGGGTGCAGACGGTCATCGCCCAGCTCGCGCAGTTCGGCATCTACGAGATCGGGCTGGCGCAGGACTTCCTGATCAAGGTCATCCTGATGGTGCAGTTCGTGGCGTTTGGCGGGGCGCTGGCGTTCGGGTGGCTGGCGGGGCGCATCGGCACGCGGCGGTCGATCATGCTGAGCCTGGTGGTGTGGATCGGCGGGGCGGTGTACGCCTACGGGCCGCTGCGCGACGCGAACGGCTTCGTGGCGCTGGCGGCGGTGGGGGCGGTGGTGCTCGGGGGGACGCAGGCGCTCAGCCGCTCGGCGTTCTCGCTGATGATCCCGCGCGGACAGGAGGCGGAGTACTTCAGCCTCTACGAGGTCAGCGAGCGCGGCACGAGCTGGCTGGGGCCGCTGCTCTTCGGGCTGATGCTGCAGTGGACGCGCAGCTATCGGGCGGGCATCTTGTCGCTGGTGGTCTTCTTCGTCGTGGGGCTGGTGCTGCTGATCGGCGTCGACATCCGCCGCGCGGCGCGCGAGGCGGGCAACGCGCCGCCGGCGCATGGGTGACGGGGGGCGGGTCGGGGGACTGGATCGGGTGTGGGAGGCTGCGGCGTTGGGGGGCGCGGTGGCGTCGGACCGCGGTCATCCGGTGTGACCTGACCGGCCGGAACGGCAGATCACCCGGGCACGCGGTTGCCGGGCCCGAGACGGCGTGCTAGCATCGGCGCGAGGCACATTCCTTGGCCATCGTCACAGCACATGACAGCCCTGAGAGCGCGTCTTTCGCGCCTTACCTCGCCGGCTTGCGCGCCAGAGCCCGTCGCACCGCCCAAACGCGGGAGGTCGAGCGCGGCCTGACCCTGGATTTGGCTCGGCGGGCCGCGGATCTGTTGCGGGAGCGCTTCGGCGCCAGCATGGTCTTCGCGTTCGGATCACTGGTCCGCCCCGGTGGTTTCGACGAGCGTTCGGATGTCGATCTGGCCGTCGGCGGAGTGACGCCGGACCAGTTCTTCCGCGCGTGGGCGGCCGTCTCGAGTGTCGTCGACCGACCGCTGGATCTGGTCGACCTCGACGATTGCCCCGAACGCCTCCGTCAACAGATTGTCACGCAAGGCGTGCCGCTGTGACGGCACGCTTCGCGGTGCTGGTGCAGCGGCTGTGGGCGGACTGGGGCGAAGCGAAGCAGGCAAGCGGCAAGGCCCAGCGCTTTCTCCTCCTTGCCCTGCGAGGTGGGCCGGATTCCGAAGCCTTCCTCGAAGCAGCCGCGCTGAACCTCCATGGTTTTTACAACGGCCTGGAGCGCATCTTCGAGTGGTTGGCGCGTGAGTTTGACGGAGGCCCGCCGCAGGGCGCAACGTGGCACCGCGACCTCTTGGATCAGATGACGTTGGACATTCCTGGCGTTCGACCCGCAGTGCTTGACGCCTCTACTGGCGCCGTGTTGGCCGAGTACCTCGGTTTTCGCCACTTGGTCCGCAACCTCTACACCTGGAACTTCGCGCCCCTGAAGGTTCAGCAGCTCGTGGAGCGGATGTCATCGGTCCTCGACGCCGTCGAAGCGGACTTCGAGCGATTCGCGGCATTCCTGGCGGCAGCCGCACGGGAGGATGCGTCGGAGTAAGCGTTCAGCCGCTGATCACCGATCACACCGGTAGGGGCGAAGCATCCGCCGAGACCCACACCGCAACGCGCCACGCATCCTCGTCGGCGGATGCTTCGCCCTGGATGACCCATCGCCCTCCTCCGCCTCGCCAGGCGGCCGTGGAGGGGAGGGCGAAGCACGATCCCGCTGTCAACAACGGTCCGTTATTGACCCATTCGACCTCTCATTTCGCTGAAACCAGTAGATCAAATCGAGCGGTGGCGGCGAGGTCGTAGTAGATGGCATGCGGGAGTCCAAGCAGGTTGAGGATGGCGGCGACGATCGGAGGGAGTGGGGCGACGTGGGCCTGGTCGATGCCGGGGCCGCGGATGTGGGTGAGGGTGACTTGGGCGGCGTAGATTGCCTCCAGGAGGCGGCGGCCGGTCGGGCGGTCGGTGGCGCGCTTGGGCTGTCCGGGATACAAGCCGGCCAGCGACGACGCCGTGCTGGCCAAGGCGCGGCGGACCTTGACCTCCAACAGGGTCAGCAGACGCAAGGCGATGATGAGCAGCCGGGAGAGGCCGACGATCTGATCGTCGCGACTGACGCCCAGCGGTTGGATGCCCAAGGGGCGATCCTTGAGGTTGTGGAACTGTTGCTCGACATTCCACGACTGATTGTCGATCGCGGGGACTTCGCCAGTCGGCAGGCGATCGGGCAGGTCGTTGGTGACCAGCGCCCGCCAGCCGAGCGCCGCGCGCCTCGGGGCGACGATGTGGTCCAAGCGGTGCACGTCTTTGACCACGAAGCGCCGGCGATCGGGCTTGCCGGGCGCGGGGTGCGGCTCGGGGCGCCAGGTGACCAGGAGCATCCCGGCGACATCGCGCGATCGCTCGATCTTGGCGATGGCAGCGGCCAGGGTGTCGGCGCTGGTGAACAACCGCTTGCCGCGGCCCGGCTCGGGCGTCAGCGCGAGGATCTCTTGACTCGCC
>WBZR01002471.1_pt1 | contig 11832 bp, 12 predicted proteins | sample 5204231 | NCBI WGS metagenome assembly WBZR01 (sample SAMN12412403, study PRJNA552823) | activated sludge metagenome | isolation source: activated sludge from anammox sidestream of wastewater treatment plant... | place: USA: Virginia | collected 2017-08
CGACGCGGTGCTGGTGCCCGAGCGCGCGGTCCTCGACCAGCAGGCCGGCCAGTACGTGCTGGTGGTCGAGAAGGACGAGACCGTCGCGCAGCGCCCGGTCCGGATCGGCGGGACCCACGACGGCATGCGGCAAATCCGCAAGGGTCTCGCCCCCGGCGAGCGCGTGATCATCGACGGCGTCCAGAAGGCGAGGCCGGGCGCGAAGGTGGTCGCCAAGACCGGATGAGGCCCCCGCCGACAGAGGCCGTCTCGTCGAAGGCGGGCCGGGTGCTCGTCACCGGCGGGCGCGGCTACCTCGGGAGCCAGGTCGTCGCCGCGCTCGCCGGACGCGTCGAGTGCGTGGTCTCCGCCGACGTCCGCGAGACGCCTCCGGGGGACCGCCTCGAAGGCGTCGTCCATGCGGCGGCCGACGTCCGCGACCGCGCGGCGATCGAGACCATGCTGCGCGCCCACCGCATCGGTGCCGTCGTGCATCTCGCCGCGATCGTCACGCCGGGCAGGAAGGCCGACCGTGACTTCGAGTATCAGGTCGATGTCGTGGGGACACGGAACGTCCTCGACGCCTGCGTCGCCGCGACTGTCGGCCATATCGTGATCTCGTCGTCGGGTGCAGCGTACGGCTATCACGCCGACAACCCGGCCTGGCTGTCGGAGGACGACCCGCTCCGCGGCAACGAGGAGTTCGCCTACTCGTGGCACAAGCGCCTCATCGAGGAGATGCTCGCCGGCTATCGGAAACGCGAGCCGCGCCTGCGCCAGACGGTGTTCCGCATCGGCACCATCCTCGGGGCGACCGTGGCCAACCAGATCACGGCGCTCTTCGACAAGAGGCGCCCGCTCGCGATCGCCGGCTCGAACAGCCCCTTCGTCTTCGCCTGGGACCAGGACGTCGTCGGCGCGATCCTGCACGCACTCGCCGGCGCGCCGCCCGGCATCTACAACCTGGCCGGCGACGGCGCGATGACGATCCACGAGATCGCGGCCCGCATGGGCAAGCGCTGCCTCGTCGTGCCGCCCTGGCTCCTGCAGGCGGCGCTCGCGGTCGGCAAGCGGCTGGCGCTGACGCAATACGGCCCCGACCAGCTGCGGTTCCTGCGCTACCGGCCGGTGCTCGCCAATCGCCGGCTCAAGGAGGTCTTCGGCTACTCGCCGAGCAAGACCTCCGCCGAGGCCTTCGAGTTCTGGTGGCAGGCGCGGCGCAGCGCGGCCTGAGGATCGCGCGGCCAAGGCGGTCGAGAGCCCTCGGGCGATCCCGTCCGAGCGCTGCACGTGACGAGCGCGTTCCGACCGGCGCAAACGATTCCCGGCTTCGTTTCCCACTCCCCGGAACCGCATGCGCCGCCAGGGGCACCGGCGCTCGGATCGGCGCTGGCACGATTGGTGCTGCCGCTCGTCATCCTCCGTCGGGCGAATGGCGAACCGATCCGCAGGGTCACGATATACCGTTGCTCTCGGCAGCGTCGCCGTGGCGCTCGCCGCGCGGGCTTCGTTGAGCCCGGCGATCGGTGCGGAGCACTACCCGTTCACCATGCTCTTCTCCGCCATCATCGTCGCATCGTGGTACGGCGGCATCGGGCCGGCGTGCCTCGCGCTGGTGGTCGGAGGGCTCGGCGCCCAGTGGCTCTTCGTGAGCCCTCGGCTGGGCGAGCTCCCTTGGACGACGGACGGCTGGCTCGGGCTCGCGACCGTGGCCGTGTCGGGCGGCATCATCGTCGCCTTCGGCGCGACGATGCAACGCGCGCGCCAGCGGGCGCAGGCGAGTGCAACCCAGGCCGAGCGCGCGCACGCGGCCCTGCACGACAGCGAGCTTCGCGCCCGCGCCGTCCTCGATACGGCGATGACGGCCATCATCAGCATCGACGAGCGTGGGCGCATCGAGTCGTTCAACCGCGCCGCCGAACGGATGTTCGGGTACCGCATCTCCGAAGTGCTCGGCAAGGACGTGACCCTTCTGATGCCCGAGCCCCACCGCACGCGCCACGACGACTACCTCCGCGTATACCGGCAGAGCGGCGTCGCCAAGATCATCGGCACCGGCCGCGAGATGTCGGCGTTGCGCAAGGACGGCACGACGTTTCCGATCTATCTTTCGGTCAACGATACCGTGCTGCACGGGGCACACCTCTTCACAGCGGTGATCCGTGACCTCACCGAGCAGAAGGAGGCCGAGGAACGAGAGCGACGCTTGCTCCAGCAAGCGCTCCAGAACGAACGGCTCGCCGACATCGGCGCGATGACGGCGCGCATCGCCCATGATTTCGGGAATCCGCTCGCGGGCCTTCACATGGCGGCACAACGCCTGCGCTTGCTCCTGGCGCGAGACCCTCTGCGGGTGGAGACCATCCGGGGAGTGATCGACACCATCGTTACGACCACCAAACGGCTCGACCTCCTGGTCGGAGAGTTCAAGGACGTCGCGCGCGAGCAACGGCTCCAGCTCCGCGACATCGAGCTTCCCGCGTTTCTGCAGGAGGTCGTGGCGGCGTGGCAGCACGAAGCGCAGGAGCGAGCGATCGGCATCGAAAGCGGGATCGACGGCGACCTGCCGACGATCCGTGGGGACGAAGACAAGCTGCGGCGCGTGATGGACAATCTCGTCAAGAACGCGCTGGAAGCCATCGTCCAGGGCCCCGGCGCCGTCCGGATCGCCGCCGAAACGTGGCAAGGAGAGCGCGTCCGGATCGTCGTCGAAGACACCGGTCCGGGAATCCCGGACGGGACGGACGTGTTCGCAATGTTCGAGACCACCAAGCCGACCGGCACCGGTCTCGGCCTCGCGATCTGCAAGCAGATCGCCCTCGCGCACGGAGGCGCCATCGACTGCGCGCCCCGACTCCCGCAGGGCGCGATCTTCACCGTGGAGTTGCCGACGCATGGACCAAGCAAGTGGCTGTAGCGAGATCGGCGTGCTGCTCGTCGATGACGAAGCCTCGTTCCGGATGAGCCTCGCCGACATGCTCCGGGACGACGGGCACGTCGTCTGGGACTACGGCACACCCGCCGACATCCCGCGACAGGGCTCCGAGGGGACGGTCACCGTCGTCATCAGCGACTACGACATGCCCGGCATGACCGGGATCGCGCTCGCCGACGAGCTCCACGCCCGCCACCGCGAGGTTCCCGTCGTGATCGTGACGGCGTACCGTACCCGCTCGATCGAAGCCCAGGTCGCGGGCCGCCCGTTCATGCGGCTGGTCGACAAACCGATCGACTACGAGGTGTTGCACGCGCTGCTGCACGAGATCGGAAGCGCCGGACCGACACGGTCGCCCGGTTCGCGCCGCAGCTGCCACCGGGACTGCTAGCGACGATCCCCGAGTCGTCGGAGCGCGCGGGCGAGCCGCACGCACCGGCCGAAGGGACCGATCCGTCGATCCTCTCTCGCTCAGGACGCCGCGTCGAACAGGATCCGCGGGCGTACCGCGCGGCCGGCGCCGAGCGCCGCGAACGCGTCGTTCACCTGCGCGAGCGGAACGTCCGGACCCGCCATCTCCTCGAGCCGGAGGGCGCCGCGGGCGGCGAGCGCGAATAGCTTCGGAAAGTCGCGCGCGGGGTCCGCCGAGCCGTGGAGCGAGCCGCGCAGCGTCTTGTCGAGCAGCAGCGCGATGACCGGGATCGAGACCTCCTCGGCATAGCTCGTGAGGCCGACCGCGACGGCGCGCCCGCCGGAAGCGAGCGCGTCGAACGCCTGCCGCACGACGGCGGCGCTGCCGGCCGCTTCGATCGCGAGATCCACGCCCCCGTCGGTGAGCGCGTGGATCGCCGCGACCGCGTCTCCGTCCTCGGGGGCGACGAGGTGCGTCGCGCCGAGCCGCCCGGCGAGCTCGCGGCGCGCGCGGTTTGGATCCACGGCGATGATCCTGGCCGCCCCGACGGTGCGCGCGCCCTGTACGGCCGCGAGACCAACGGCGCCGCACCCGAAGACGGCGACGCTCTCGCCCCAGCGCGCCGCGCCCGTGAGCACGGCCGCACCGAAGCCGGTCGTCACCCCGCAGCCGACGAGGCAGACGGATCGCAACGACAGCCCCGCGGGCACCGGAATCGCCGCACGCGCCTGGACCACCACGCGCTCCGACAATCCGGAGACGTTCATGTAGCGCCCGAGAGCCACCCCGCCGAACATGAGCGAGCCGTCGTCGGCATTGGTTCGCATCGCCGCGCACAGGTGCGCGCGGCCCGCACGGCAGGCGCGGCACGCGCCGCAGCGGGGGATCCAGGTGAGCACCACGGCCTGTCCCTCCGCGACCTCCGTCACGCCCGCACCGACCGCCTCCACGATCCCGGAGGCTTCGTGACCGAGCACCGCGGGAAACCCGATGCCCTCGCCGGTGCGCCACACGTGCAGGTCGCTGGCGCAAATGCCGCACGCGGCGACCCGGACGCGCGCCTCTCCGGGCCCGGGATCGCGGACCGTGATTTCCTCGATGCGGAGCGGCTCGCCGCGCGCGAAGGCAACGGCCGCGCGAGCGCGCGTCCCAGCGCTCACGGCGACGCTCCGGGGAGGAGCACGAGGCGCACCGGGTCGCCGCGGCCGTTCGCCAGGTCGGCGAGCGCTTCGGCCGCGCATTCGAGCGGGTAGCGGGCGGTGATGGAGCCGGAGAGGTCGAGCCGGCCCGACGCCGCCAGCTCCACGACGCGCCCGAGCTCGGCGCGCGTATAGCCCATCGATCCCAGCACGCCGATCTCGCGTCCGACGAACGACACCAGCGGACCGAGCGCGGGCGACTCCATGCCCACGCCGCCGACGATCACCCGTCCCCCTCGCGCCACGGACGCGATCGCCAGCTCGACCGACGCCTTCTTTCCGGCGTACTCGATCACCAGATCGGGGCCCTCGCCACCTGCGGCGCGGCGGATCGCCTTGCGAACGTCCGCGTCGGACGCGTCCACGACGACGTCGGCGCCGGCGGCTTCGGCGCGCCGGCGTGCGCCAGCGCTGGCGTCGACCGCGACGATCGTCCGCGCGCCGAGCAGGCGCGCCAGCAGGATCACGTGATGCCCGACCCCGCCGCACCCGATCACGGCCACCCGCTCGCCGCCCGTGACGGCCGCGCGCGTCGCGACGGCATGGTAGGCCGTCGCCACCGCGTCGGCCAGGATCGCCCCCTGCTCGAACGGGATGGCGTCGGGAAGCGGGCGCAGGCACGACACGGGCACCACGATCTGCTCGGCGAAGGTGCCGTCGCGCGCCATGCCCAGGATGCGGGCGCCTGGGCAGAGGCCGAGGTGCCCGGCCTCGCAGGCCGGACACGCGCCGCAGGTCTCGCTCGGCAGCAGCAGCACGCGGTCGCCGACGGCGACGCCCGCGACGTCCGCGTCGACCTCCTCGACGACGCCCGCGCCCTCGTGACCCATGATCACCGGCAGCGCCGGCACGGGAAGGCGGCCGTGGGCGGCATGGAGATCGGTGCCGCAGACACCCGCCGCGCGTATCGCGATCCGGACCTGACGGCTTCCGAGCGTTGGCTCCGGTAGCTCTTCGACCTGCACCGACGATCCGGAATGGAGACGAATCCCTTTCATTGGCTCCTCCCGTCCGCACGCTGGACGCTCCACCCGGCCTCGGGTTCGGCATCGTCGTTTCGGCCGCACGCAGCCCAGAAGAACGGCACGCAGAGCAGCAAGGCAGCGGCGGTCGCCCAGGCCGCGGCGCCCGAAAGCACGAGCAGCGGGACGGCGGGCGCCGCGACGACGCGCAGCGCCTCGGAACGCCAGGCCCACGCGCGTCCATCGAAGAGACCGCCGAGGTTCCCGAAGCCCCATCCGACGACCCCGATCGCGGCAAGTCCCGTGCGCAGGTCGTACATGCCGACGCAGAAGCTGAGGGCGACGGTCGCAGCGACGAGCAGTCCGAACTGGAGAAGCGCGTAGCGCCCGAGCGCCGGAGCATGCGGCCGATCGAACTTCACCGGCGTAGCGGACACCGGAGGCGGCGGTTGGAAGCCGCCCTGATCCGCGGGATACCATCCCGGAGGCTTCAGAAAGGCGCGGAGCTTGTCGCGTCGATGCGGCGTCCGCCGCGCCGTCCGGAGCAGCTCGACCCAATAATGGAGATTCGCCCAGAGGGGATTCCAGCTCGCGAGCGGCTTGGTGATCCCGTAGACGACCGCTTCGCGCTCGCGCTCGAAGGTGCCGAACAGCCGATCCCAGACGATGAACGTCCCGCCGTGGTTCCGGTCGATGTAGCGCGGGTTCCGGCCATGGTGCACGCGGTGATGGGACGGCGTCACCAGGACGGCTTCGAGCGGCCCGAGCCTCCCGATGGCCTGGGTGTGGAGCCAGAACTGATAGATCGTGTTGAAGGAGGCGCAGGCGAGGAAGACGACGGGTGGGAAGCCGAGCAGCGCGAGTGGCCAGTAGAATATCGCGCCGAAGAACGGCTGGAGCGTACTCTGCCGGAGGGCGACGGCGAGGTTGTAGTCCTCGCTCTGGTGGTGCACCACGTGCGCCGCCCACAGGAAGTTGATCTCGTGACTCTTCCGATGGAACCAGTAGTAGCCGAAGTCGACGCCGAGGAAGCAGGCGATCCACGTCCAGGCCCGATCGGCCGGAAGGTCGAAGGCGCGGAAGCGCGCATGGATCGCGAGGTATCCCGCCACGACGGCGCCCCGTGAGAGCAGCATGACGAGCTGCATCAGCATGCTCGTGCTGACGTCGCTGACCGCGTCGTTCAGACGGTAGTAGCCCCAGCCGCGCCGCCGCGAGAGCCAGGCCTCCATCCCGATCAGCAGGAAGAATATGGGACCGGCGAGCACTTTGTAGTCGTAGGTCACGATTCACTCCGCGCCGTGGACGCCGCTCGCCTCGCGCTGCCACCAGGGCTCGCGGAGCGTGCGCCGCAGGATCTTGCCAACTCCGCTCTTCGGGAGCTCGGCCACCACGTCGATCGCCTTCGGTACCTTGAAGCGCGCGAGACGCGTCTTGCAGAACGCGTGCAGCTCCTCCGCGCTCGCGCTCGTGCCGGGCCGGAGCGTCACGGCCGCGCGAATCGCCTCGCCCCACTTCGGATCGGGAACCGCGAACACCGCGCACTCGGCCACCGCCGGGTGCTCGGAAAGCGCCCCCTCGACCTCGCCCGGATAGACGTTGAAGCCGCCGGTAATGATCTTGTCTTCCTTGCGATCGGCGAGGAAGACGTACCCCTCCGCATCGACGCGGCCGAGGTCGCCGGTGCGGAGCCACCCATCCTCGAGCCGCGCCCGGTCGAGATCGGGTCGCTTCCAGAAGCCGGGGGTCGTCCAGGGCGCGCACACGCAGATCTCGCCGACCTCGCCCGCCGGCGTCGCCCGCCCGTCCTCGGTGGCGATCCGGACCTGCGCGAAGGCCGCGCACTCGCGGCCGACGGAGGCAAGGCGCTCTCCCCCGGCGTCGAGCGCCGCCACGTGCTCCTCCGGACCCATCCAGGTATTGAGCCCGTACGCTTCGGTCTGGCCGAAGCCGGTGTAGAGGACGGGACCGAGCCGTTCGAGCGAGCGCCGTACGAGCGCCGGCGCCGCGGGCGCGGCGGCGTAGACGACGGCGCGCAGGCTCGAAAGGTCGGTGCCCTCGGCCTGCGGATGATCGAGCAACATGCGCAGCAGGGTCGGGATCACGAGGATCATGCTGATGCGGTGCTTCGCGATGGCATCGAGCACGGCCTTCGGATCGGGTCCCGGCAGGATCACGAGCGTCGCGCCCGCGACCCAGCAGGCATCCATGGCGCGCCCCCCGAAGTGCGAGAGCGCGAGCTGCCCGAGGAGCCGATCATCGGGCCCGATCCGGAACCCGCTCGCCCACGCTCCCATGGCCGCGGCGACGCCGGCGTAGCTATGCGTCACGCCCTTCGGATGTCCCGTTGTCCCCGACGTGTAGAGGATCTGCGCCAGCGACGTGGGCGGACGATCGACGGCAAGAGGCTCGGCCGACTCGCGGTCGGCGCGCACCGCCAGATCCACGGCGTCCTCCCCGGCCGCCAGGGCCAGCACCATGCTCCCGGCTTCGGCCGCCGCCGCCCGCGCCCGCGGGATGCCCTCCGCTCCCAGCGCCACGACGAAGCGGGCCTCGGCATCCCGCACCATGAACGCGTGCTCGCCGGCGGTGAGAGCGCCGAGCAGCGGTACGAGTACGCCGCCCGCGCGGGCGATCGCGATCACGGTCTCGACGTACTCGATGCGGTTCTCCTGGACGACCGCCACCCGCTCCCCCGGATCCAGGCCGAGCCCGACCAGGGCACGCGCGAGACGCGTCGCCCGCTGGTCGAGGTCGAGATAGGTTCGCCGCCGCACGCCGTCCACGAGAGCGATCCGCTCGGGCCAGCGCGTCGCGGCGCGCGCCGGGTAGTGCGCGTACGGATGGATCACGGGCGGCTCTTGCGGCGCCGCTTCGGCAGGTGCCGCTCGGCGGGGCCGGCATAGCGCGCGCCGAGCGCCTCGGGAATGATTCGCAGCGGCACTCCCTCGCGGACCTCCTCGACGATGTGCGCGAGCAGCGCCATCCCGTAACCGAGCGCGCCGAGGCCCCCGATCGCGAGGGTCTCGAATCCCAGATCCGCGTAGACGGCGCCGAGCGCTCCGGCCAGATTGATGGGAATCGCCCGCCGTTTGCGCCGGGCGAGCGCCGCCGCGATCGCGTCCAGCATCCGTCCGTGCTCGCGCCAGCCGTCCTGCTCGAGGGCGAGGCGCCGCAGCGCCACCGCGCGGGGCTCGCTCCCCTTGTGGACGGGATGGCCGAGGCCCGGAACGGCTCCGCGCCGCGCGAGCCATTGGTCGAGGGCGCGGGCCGCCCCCTCCTCCGGCGCGACCTTCCAACCCACCGCCTCGACCAGCATCTCGGCCGGCTCCTGCGGCGATCCCGTGACCGACCCGCTCGCGAGGATGCCGCTCGCCAGCGCGGGAATCGGCGAGTCCGGAAACGCGGAGGCCGTGTAGCGCGCGGCGCATGCCGCCGAGCTGATGAGCTGTTGGTCCATGCCGCTCCGCAGCGCCAGGTCGAAGATCGCGGCCTCGCGTGCGCTGGGCAGCTCGCCGCGCAGGAGCAGGAAAGCCGCCTCCGAATACGAGAGCCCCTCGATGAGCTCCGCGATCGGGTAGCCGCGCACCCAGATCTTGCCCTTCTCGGCGCGGCTGATGCGTGTCGTCCAGTAGTCGCTCCAGTCTCCGGAAGCGACGTACTGTCCGACGTGGCGTCGCGGGGGAACGGCCATCGTCATCTCCCCTTGAAGTCGGGTGGGCGCTTCTCGAGGAAGGCGCGTACGCCCTCCTCGGCGTCGTCGCTCTGACGCACGGGCTCGGCCAGCAATTGCTCGAGTCGCAGTCCCTCCTCGAGCGGTAGATCGAGCCCGCGCCACACCGCCGCCTTGGCGGCGCGGACGGCGAGCGGGCCGTTCGCCGCGATGACGCGCGCCACGGCGAGCGCCGCGCCGCGCAGCTCGGCCAGCGGGACCACGCGCGTCACCAAGCCGATCCGCTCCGCCTCGCGGGCATCGATCCGACGCCCGGTCAGGATCAGGTCGAGGGCGCGCGCCGGCCCGATGAGACGTGGTAGCCGCTGCGTCCCGCCGGCGCCGGGCAGGATGCCGCGCGTGACCTCGGGCAGGCCGAAGGTGGCGTTCTCGGCGGCGATCCGGAGATCGCAGGCCAGCGCGATCTCGAGCCCCCCGGCCAGGCAGTGCCCGTTTACCGCCGCGAGGATGGGCTTGTCGATCGCGAGGTTCTTCGTGATCCCGCCGAGCCCCGGCACCTGCTCCGAGCGCCGCAGGCGCTCGGCGGACGTGAGCCTCCGGTAGAAGTCGGCGACGCCGCGAAGATCCGCGCCGGCGCAGAAGGCGCGGTCGCCGGTGCCGGTCAGCACGGCGACGCGCAGCTCGTCGTCGTCCGCGAAGCGCCGCCACGCGTCCACTAGGGCGTCGCTGGTCGCGGAGTCGAGCGCGTTCAGCACCTCCGGGCGATCGATCGTGAGGATCGCGACCGGGCCCTCGCGTTCGAAGCGGATCGTCATGGTCGTCCTCCGCCGCCCAGGGGCTCGAAACGCGGCAGGGTGATCCCCAAAGCCTCCTCGAAGCGGACGCGTACCGGCATGTCGATCGCGACCTCTTCCGGAGCGCACCCCACGACGTTCGAGATCAGGCGGGGCCCCTCGTCGAGCTCGACGAGGGCAACCACGTAGGGCGCCGGTATGGCCGGATGGTAGGTGCGGCGGTAGATCACGAAGCTCCACACTCGGCCGTTCCCGGAGAGCGCGCGCACCGTGAGCCGCGGCGACCAACAGCGGGGACAGCAGGGCCCGGGGGGCAGGAAGAGGTGTCCGCAGTCGGCGCACGACGATGCCTCCAGCCTGCCGTGCCGGCAGGCCTCCCAGAAGGGACGCGTCAACGCGTCGGGTCGTGGCGCCAGCGGCGTGGGAGCGGCGGACACGTCAGCTCCCCAGCACCAGCGTCGCGTGCGTGTTCATGCCGAGCCCATGTCCGGAGACGAGCGCCACCTCGGCGTCCGCGACCTGGCGGTCCCCGGCATCGCCGCGCAGCTGGCGCACCGCCTCGATGACGTGGAGCATGCCGCCGCCGTATCCTTCCGCGAGGAGGCCGCCGCTGGTGTTCACCGGCAGACTCCCGCCAGGTCCGATCCGCCCGCCCTCGACGAACGGCCCCGACTCTCCCTTCTTGCAGAAACCGTAGGCCTCGAGCTGCAGCAGTACGACGATCGTGAAGCAGTCGTAGAGGAGCGCGACGTCGACGTCGGCCGGTGTGAGCCCCGCGCGGCCGAGCGCCGCGGGACCACAGCGGCCGGCCGGCAGAGCGTCGAAGTGATCCGGCGAGGCATAGGTCGAGAGGCTGTGCGCCTGCGCGTGGCCGAGGATGGGGATCGCCGGGCGGGGCGCGTCGGCGGCGCGCTCCGCCGTCGTCACCAGCACCGCGGCAGCGCCGTCCGATACCAGACAGCAATCCAGGCGCCGGAGCGGCTCGACGATCGGATCGGAGGCGAGGTACTCGTCCATGTCGAGCACGGAGCGCTTCTGGGCGTGCGGCACCCGGGCCGCGTACGCGCGCGCCGCGATGGCGACCTCGCCGAGGTGCTCGGGCCGCGTGCCGTAGCGGTGCATGTGCCGGCGCGCCGCGAGCGCGTGCAGCCCCGCCGCTCCAAAGAAGCCGAAGGCGGCTTCGTCACCGCGCCCGTATCCGTACGCACCGGCGCCCGAGAGCGCGCGGTCGCCGTAGACGCAGAGACACGCTTCGCAGAGCCCGGCCTCGACCGCGAGTGCGGCGCGCTCCACGATGGCAACGCTCCCGGCGCCGCCGAGGATCTCCGAGCCGGTGTAGGTGGGATCCAGTCCGAGCTGGGAGCCCAGGCGCAGGAAGTGCGGCGTGATGCCGTCGAGGACCCCCTGAACGGCTCCCGGATCGGTGAGGAGACCATCGACGTCGGCGGGGCGTAGCCCGGCATCGGCGACAGCGGCGGCCGCCGCCGCGGCCTCGAGATCCCAGGCCGTACGGTCCGGGAACTTTCCGAAGGCCGTGTGGCCCACGCCGGCGATGACCGCGCGTCGGCTCACGCGCTCGCCACCGGCATCCGGCGCTTGGCGATGATCTCGCGCATCACCTCGCTCGAGCCGGCTCCGATGCCCCAGTTCTGAAGACCCCGCGAGCAGCGCGCGACGTAGTTGTCCGCCATGAACCCGTAGCCGCCGTGGGCCTGAGCGCAGTCGAGCACCAGGCCGCGGATCAGCTCGGCGCCGTAGAGCTTCGCCATACTGACGGCGAGCTCGCCCTCGGGATCGCCGTCGGCCAGCCGATCGGCGGCGCGGTAGGTAAGGGCCTCGGAGGCCTCGAGTCGCGTGATCCAGTCCGCCATGCGATGG
>WBZR01000342.1_pt3 | contig 11828 bp, 11 predicted proteins | sample 5204231 | NCBI WGS metagenome assembly WBZR01 (sample SAMN12412403, study PRJNA552823) | activated sludge metagenome | isolation source: activated sludge from anammox sidestream of wastewater treatment plant... | place: USA: Virginia | collected 2017-08
AGAGCCTTCGGAATGTTACAGGGTAAACTTTAATTAAAGCCGTTTTAAAATGCTTTAAATCACCCTTAAGCAATTCCTTCATCCTGAATATATCAAAAATAGGATTTTTTTTATAGTATTAATATATCTGTATTTTTACCCTGCCCAAATAAGTCCATCTACGTTATCTTGAAACAATTTCAATCTGCACCACCCGTACTTGCCATCTTGAGTTTTAAAATAATACCAATCGCAGGTATAATTATCCGGTTCGCCGTTTTCATAGTTACATACCGGTGAAATATCTGCTTTAATAATAAATAATTTTGTGCCCGGCTTTAAAACTGCGGAAATTTCTGAATTATCATCTTTGTTTTTCAGAAGATTGAACGAGGTTTTAGTTACACATTCCTGAGCGACTTCGTAAAACTCTTCATTAATTTTAGTAATAGTTTTTTTACGTGTATCAAATTTATATTTCAGTTTTGCTGTCCAAAACCCCATCCAGGCATTTTCGGTAATTTCTGAATTACCGGTAACTTCAATCCCAAAATTTGAAGGCAGATGCCCGCACTCAGTTAGACTGCCATTAATATATTGAAAAAAATACATATCATTTTGGTCGCTAGAACCATAACCACAAACCAGAATCTCTCTTAAACCGTCGTTACGGTTAATATCAATAATTTTAACATCAGCATCATAACTTTCAGAAAATTTTCCGTTAACAGTTGATTTGTTTGCAGAAAGGATAAACTGCATGTTATCAGGGTCATATTTAAAACTGATATTTTCTTCATTCCCGTCAAAATTCAGGTCCAAAACAAAATTTGTATCTTTTGGCTGACCAAATAATATTGAACTTGAAATAAATAATATAATTAAAAGTAATTTCATTGATATATATCTCTCTTATTAATTGTTATTAAAAATTTATAATTTGTTTTTTACTAATGCCCAGCTTGCAAGTGTCATCCCGTCATAAATAATGTTTGAGCTTATCATTTCATCAATTTCCGAGGGAGTAAATTCATGCAAAATAAATTCTTCTGAATTATCTTTCTTAAACATATTACTGCAGGTTAAGTTCCTTGCAATATAAATTTTGCAAATTTCATTTGTAACTCCGTTAAAAGGATTAAACATAGCGGCATACTTTAGCTCACCGTTAAATCCGGTTTCTTCAACCAATTCTTTTTCTGCCTGCAAATCATGTCCGTCCTCATTCTTAACACCGCCGCCGGGGAACTCTATACTGAATCTGTCGTTTAGATATCTATATTGCTCAACCATTATAATTTTACCACCTGTTGTTACAGGAATTATAAAAACAGAACCATGCGTAAAAGCATAATGATATTCACCTTCAGTACCATTAGGGAGTGTATATTTATCAATCTTATAACTCCACCAATAATTTGTAAATTTTAGCTCAGTGGCAAGCTTTTTCCACTTTTTTAATTTCATAAATTGCAGATATTAATCATAGTTTTATTGAAAATTCAATCATATTTTTGTAAATTTGTAAATAATCATATTAAAAAAAATGGCAAAGTCAAAGTACGTTTCCAATAAGAACGAAACCATACCATTATTTAAGAATAGTTTTCTTGAATATTTCTCACACATCCATCCAATTACTCCGGTTGTGGTTTATGTTCCGGTTTTACTTGTTTGTGCATACTTCGGCTTTCAATTAGTACCGTTGATTAAAGGAATTTTAGCATATTTTGCAGGTATCCTATTGTGGACCTTAATTGAATATGTTATCCACAGGTGGGTTTTCCATTATGAACCAAAAACTGAAACAGGCAAAAAGATACATTTTCTTGTTCATGGAATTCATCATGACTATCCAAGAGATGCAACAAGGCTTGTAATGCCATTGCTTGTAAGTATTCCATTGGCGGCATTTTTCTTTTATATGTTTATGCTGGCATTTGGAAATTACTACCTGATAATTTTTTCAGGGTTTGTACTTGGTTATGTGAGTTATGACTCCATCCATTATGCAACACATCATATAAATTTGAAGGGAAAGATTGGCGGATTTTTAAGAAGCTATCATTTACGTCATCATTATGAAGATGAACAAACTGCTTACGGTGTATCTACCCCGTTATGGGACTATATTTTCAGATCGGTCCCAAGCTACTTGTTGGATTTAAAAAAGGTACCAGATATAGAACTTCAGGAAAAAAAGAAATAAGTTTTAAAAACAGCTAAAATTTTAAAAGGAAACTTTAAATAAGTTTCCTTTTTGTTTTTAAAAACTTAGCATTAGATACAAAAATAAAAGCAAAACACAAAAACAGACTATTAAATTTGGCTAATTAATCAGAAAAAAGCAACTTAAATTTGCTCTTTTGAACCGTTCTGTTTTATCTTATCCAGTTTTTTTTGTTTTTCATCATCATAGGAAGTTTTAATAATGAAAAATATATAAGCAACAAACATTAAAATACTTATTGCCGCAAATATTATAATAACTCTATCCATTTCACAAATAAAAACAAATAATAAATTTTACAAATTTAAGATTTTTTAATTGAAATTAAGATGTAAAAATTTCAGGCAGCCATAAACTTTTTTTTCAGTGAACTTTATTCTTTATTAAGAAAGTTTTATTTAAATCAAATATTTTAGGCGGTTCTCAATTTAACCTTTAAAACAATAAGTAAAATTATAGTTAAAATTATCAGACTAGAAAATAAAATACCTAATCCGCTAAAAAGCCATGCAACAAAATAAAATTTCCATTTTTTGCCGCCTCGGCGGGCTTTATGCGGATTTTGAGGGTCATAATACACAATTACTTCATCACCAACCTTAAAATCAGGTCTGTTAGTTGACCAGTTTTCTGTAAATTCGTTTTCTTTACCCATTGAATCAGAGAATTTTATTTTGGGAGAATACATTGATCCGCCTCCCTTACTTGATGCCCCCTTATAAACAGATTCACATACTACACCTTTTGTTTCAACAGCAGACGAAAGAAATTTCCGTACCCTGATTAATGATATAAGCCCGATAAGGAGCATTGTGAATGCAACAAGACCATTAGCACCTAATACAAGATAGAGTTCGTTCTGTGTCATAACCGAATAATTTAATTTTTATATAAAAAATCTTAACTTTCAGCAATTTTAAACAACTCCTTAAGCTGTTTTTTCTTATCAGCATTTAGTGAATTTGAAATTAAAGCCCATTCTTTTAAATCAGCAATATTCCACTTTAATTTTCCGTTTTCAGAAACAGAATTTTTAAAATCATCCGATTTAATAAATTTTGAGCCGGCAGCAATATTATAAAGCATTTCAAAGAATTTTAAAACCGTTACATTCCCGTTTTCCAAGTTCAGTAAGTTTAATTGATCAATTACTTTTTTTGATTCATCAAAATTTCCGGTTAAAAAGTATGTTTCCGCCAGATTGAACATTCCGTCAATATCACCGGGAGAAATTTTTAGCAATGATTTAAAATCGTTAACAGCCATTTCATAATTTTTTAATTTTAGGTAGGTACATCCCCTGTTGTAAATTGCATCTGCATAATCATTTTTAAGTTCAATTGCTTTGGAATATTCATTGACCGCTTTTATATAATCGCCTGAAGCATCGTACACATTACCTCTGTTGCCGTATGATTGAGGATGTGCAGGGTCCAAATCAATTACCCGCTGATAATCCATCAAAGCAAGTTCGCTTTTGCCAAGGTTTTGATATGCAATAGCACGGTTATTAAGTACAGTTTTTAATGTATGTTCATCAGGTTTTGAATCAATTATTTTGGTGTAATAATTTACAGCTTCCTGATTGTTGCCGTTTTCAACTGCATTATATGCAATTGAAAAATACATGTTAGTTTCGTTTATGTTATCAGTTTTTCTGTCTAGTTCATCACTTTTTTGCTCAAGACTTTGAATTTTCTTTTCAATGTATTCAATTTTGCTTTCATAGTCGCTTGTCATTTTTTGCAGCCGCTGAAGTGTTGAGTTTAACTTCTGCTCTTCATCAAGTAATTCATACCTGATTTTTTCAATTTTTTCCTGTGATAGCCGCAATTCATCTCTGTTTTTTTCAAGTGATTTTTCATCGCGGTATTTAAATATCACAAAAAGGATGGTAATAACCCCCGAAAAAACTCCAATTACCCACTGAAGGAAGGTAATAGTACGGTCAGCACTGTTAAGTGCAGTTTCAAAAGCATACTTATCAATCTGCACCTGATCATTACTGTGAACATCATTAACAGGATTAAACTGCTCTTGTGAAAAGGAACTAAACGAGCATAACAATAAAACAAGAAACAGGAATGATTTAAATTCAATAGAATATCTCTTCATAATAAAAGAATTTATTTATAAATAAATATAAAACACAGCATTTCATTTACGAAAGAAAGCAATAGAGCGGAAAATCAATTAGCCTGCAATAATACGTAAATGAATGAACTTTTGAAATACTAATCACAAATATTCCTGAGGAAAAATACAATAAGAAAATTAAGAGGTAAGTTATATAGTTTTTGCAGGGGTATGAGCTGAAATTTTTAAAAAATCTATATTGACTTAAAAAGGATAGCCAATTAAGTCATTTCTTTAAATTTGCTTCAATTCTTTCAAGAGATGCAGAAATTTTTTCAAGCAGAATCACCTGCGGGTTATTTTTATTAGCGGCAGTCATATTTAATTTAACAATTTCACGCTGATTTAGCACATGCTTGCGGAAATTATGTGCATCTATAATTCCAATTAGCCTCATTTGATTTCCGGAATGTTCTGCCTGTCCTGCGGTTTCAACTTTTAGCATTGCCAGGTTAAAATACCTAAGAACAGGTCCTTCGTAAAAAGTTAGATCCTGAATATTTTCAAGCGGAATGGTTTTATCAACTGTGAATAATATTCCCATTCTGAATCTTAAATGTTTTTCAGTAAGTGCACAGAACATTTTTTCATAAAAATGTTTACTGAACCACTGACCAACACCGCATATCCATATAACAGCAAAAGGAATACCAATAATAGTTATACACAATAAGCCAAAAATATATAATAAAATATAAGTTTTAACTATAGGATTAAATTCAGCTTTTAATATTATAGGTTCGTCATCAAACATAAATTATAAAATAATTGCAGGTGGAATTTTCTTAATCTTGAATGAAAATTAATCAGTTTACAATAATAACAGCAAAACTAACTCAATGATTTCAATAAAAATTACTCTTCATCGGTTCTCAGTTTTTCCAGCACAGAAAAATCTTCCAGTGTGGTAGTATCACCGCTTACAGAGCCTTTTGCAGCAATTTCACGTAACAAGCGGCGCATTATTTTACCGCTGCGCGTTTTTGGCAGTGCTTCGGTAAAACGAATATCATCAGGTCTAGCAAGTGCACCAATTCTGTTTGTAACCCATTGCTTAAGCTCAACTTTTAGCTCTTCACTTGGCTTATATTTACCTTCAAGAGTAACAAATGCAGCTATGGCAGTACCTTTTAAATCATCAGGTTTGCCAACAACAGCAGCTTCGGCTACTTTATTGTGTGCAACAAGTGCAGACTCAACTTCGGCTGTACCTATTCTGTGACCGCTGACATTTATAACATCATCCACCCTGCCCATAATCCAGAAGTAACCGTCTTTATCACGCCTTGCACCATCACCGGTAAAATAAAGTCCGGGGAATTCAGACCAATACTGCCGTTTATACCTTTCATCATCACCCCAAATAGTGCGAAGCATACTGGGCCATGGATGTTTTATTACATAATACCCGCCTTCATTGGTTTTGCATACTTTTCCATCCTTGGAAACAACTTCGGGCTGAATGCCAAAAAACGGCAGAGTTGCTGTACCGGGTTTTGTTGGTGTAGCACCAGGCAGTGGAGTAACCATAATTGTTCCGGTTTCGGTTTGCCACCAGGTATCAACAATTGGACATTTTTCTTTACCAATTACTTTATGATACCACATCCAAGCTTCGGGATTGATAGGTTCACCCACAGTTCCCAGCAGGCGAAGAGAATTAAGTTTATGCTTTAAGGGCCACTCAGCACCCCATTTAATAAATGCACGTATTGCGGTCGGGGCGGTATAAAAAATATTCACTTTATATTTATCAATTATTTCCCAAAAACGGTCAGGGTTGGGAAAGTTAGGTGCGCCTTCATACATTAATGTTGTAGCACCATTAAGCAGTGGTCCGTATATCACATAGGAGTGCCCTGTTACCCAGCCGGCATCTGCAGTGCACCAGTAAATATCTTCAGGTTTTAAATCAAAAACATATTTAGTTGTAATATAACTCTGTGTCATGTATCCGCCTGTTGTATGCAAAATACCTTTTGGTTTTCCTGTTGTACCGCTGGTGTAGAGAATATAAAGCGGATGTTCACTATCAAGCTGTACGGCAGGGCAATCATCATCTACACTCATCATAAGTTCGTTGTACCAGTGGTCATATTTAATATTGAAATCAATTTGATTTTCTGTACGTTTAACAACAATAACATTTTCAACAGTAGGACAGTCGGGCATTGCTTTATCCACATTAGCTTTCAGGTTCACAATTGCACCGCGTCGGTATCCGCCATCAGCGGTGATTATCATTTTTGCCTTTGCATCGTTAATTCTATCAACAATTGCTGAGGCAGAAAATCCGCCGAAAACAATTGAGTGTACTGCCCCAATTCTGGTACAGGCAAGCATTGCAACGGCAATTTCGGGTATCATAGGCATATAGATACAAACACGATCGCCTTTTTTAATTCCCATTTTTTTTAGCACATTAGAAAATTTACAGACCTGTCTGTGCAGTTCCTGATATGTCCAAGCAGCAGTATCACCATTTTCACCTTCCCAAATAATAGCAGCTTTGGTTCTGCACCAGCCCGATAAATGCCTGTCGATGCAGTTATAGCTCATGTTTGTTTTACCGCCAACAAACCACTCGGAGTGCGGTGCTTTCCATTTAAGAACAGTTTTCCATTTTTTAAACCAAAATAGCTCACCGGCAATTTTAGCCCAGAACTTCTTAGGGTTCTTAATGGATTCATTATACATTTTTTTGTATTGAGAAAGCGATTTGATATATGCCTTTTTAGAAAACTCCGGGTTTGGTTTAAAAACACGATTTTCTTTTTCTAATGAAGTAATTTTATTTTGATCCATATTTTTATTTTATGTAATTATTTTTTATATGTATAAACAGCAAAATAATTTTTATTTAATAAAATTGCAATTTAATATACAATTTAGAGGTTTAAAAATTTAACCTTGTTTTTTTATTAAATATTCAATCATAATTCTTTAAAAAAGAACGGAACTTATGAAACATAAAATGAAGTATAAAATGAAGTATAAATTAATCAAGTTCAATAATTATAAATAATTTATAGCTTTGCAGAATATAAAATCTGATTAATGACATTTTTAAATCCGGTAATATTATGGGGTTTGGCAGCTGTATCAATTCCGATACTTATACATATTTTCAACCTTAAACGGACAAAGAAAGTAGAATTTTCAACCTTAATGTTTTTAAAGGAAATACAGCAATCAAAATACAAAAAGATAAAGCTAAGACAGTTATTAATTTTATTGGCAAGAATTGCCTTTATTATTCTGTTAGTAATGATGTTTGCAAAACCGTTTGATACCGGCTTTTTGGGGACTCCGTTTAATAAAGCAAAAAGCTCTGTGCTGATAATATTTGATGACTCATTCAGCATGCAGTCACGGGATAAGAACGGAAGTGATTTTGAAAACGGTAAAAGAAAAATATACGAAATAATTGATGCACTTGGCAATAACGATGAGATTTATTTTGCTTTAGCTTCATCTATTAATGAGCCGCGTTCGTTTATACCGGTAAGAGATATTTCAAAACTTAAAGATACAATTCAGCAGTTAAAAACAAGTGAAATTTCCAGGAATATAAATGATATAAAATTTTACGCTGATGCTATACTAGAAGGTGCATCTAACAGCATACAGGAGGTTTATTTTGTAACAGATGGACAGCAATCAGCATTTAATAGTCAGCTTGCACTTTCATCACAAAACAACAATAACCTGCACTGGAATATAATTCTTACCGGCTCGAGAAAAGCAAATAACATATCACTTGATACTCTTAATATAGTTACAAAAATTTTTGAAAAGAACCGCCCTGTTAAAATTAGAATTTCCGTTAATAACCAAAATAATTTTAACTCCCTAAACAAAAGTCTTGTTTTAAATATGGGCACAAACCATGAGGAAAAGGTTATAGATGTTCCGGCAAATTCAATTATTGATGCTGAATTTATAGTAAAACCAGAGCATACAGGATATATTTCAGGTTCAGCAGAGCTGGTGCAGAATGATATTTCTGATGATGAAATATCAGGTGATAACAAGCAGAACTTTGTATTTTTTATTCCGGAAAAAGTAAACATACTAATTGCAGCAAATCAATTATCTGATGCTGAATATCTTAAAATTGTTTTAAATACATCCAAAGAAATTACACCCGGTACGGATATTACAACAGCATTTAATATCAAAGAAATTAATTCAGCTTCATTAAGCAATGAAGATCTAACTAAGTTCAATTCTGTTATAATTATAAACAAACCTGCATTTAATGAACTGGAAGCAGAAAAGTTAAACAACTATATTGAATCAGGAGGCGGAGTTATTTTATACCCGGGGGCATTAACTGATATATCAAATTATAACAATATCCTTATGAATAAACTTGACATACCATATATAAATAATAAATTTAATTCATCAGCAGTAAAATTTGATAAGGTTGATTTAATGCACCCTGTGTTTGAAGGTATATTTAAAAATTCAGGGGATAACCAAAGCCGGCAGGTTGAATCACCCGAAATAACTCAGGGATATTCACCCGGAACCGGAAAAAATTCATTTTCAATAATTAATCTTACTAACGGTACTAATTTTATGACTGAAAGCACAAAAGGGAAAGGTAAAATGATAATATTTGCTGTACCGCCCGATTTAAGCTGGTCAGATTTCCCGAAACAAAATATTTTTTCGCCTGTAACAATTAGAACAATTTTATACACTTCAAACCTGAATGGCATAGCACCTGCAATTGCAGGCAAAGATTATTTTATTGAACCCGCTGCATTTAATATCTCAGGAGATTCATTAAAATTCCAATCAGAAAATAAGGACGGTAACATAAACAATTTATTTCTGAAAGAAAATACAGGTATGATAAATACAGGAAATATGTTCAGAACAAATTCTGTATATACAATATCAGGGAATAATAGCGGCACAATGGAAGTTCCGGTAAATTTTGATAAGAAAGAATCGCGTACAGAAAGAATGAGCCCGAATGAAATTAAAAAATTATTCAATGATAAATTAAAGATTGAAGCAAACGTTATTGAAAATTCCAGACCCCTTACAGCATCAATTTCAGCAAACAGAACGGGCAGTGATTTATGGCAGTATTTTCTTGCCGGTGCAATTTTATTTTTTATAATTGAATACATATTATCACGTTCAATAATGCAAAAAAAAGCTAACAAATCAATAAATCAGCATTAAAAAATCAATATTTAAGTAATTTTGTATTAAAATTCAACTTTTAAAAATACTTTTTTTTGAGTATATTTAAGTGCTTAAAAATAAGGCGATTACAAGAAAAAATATAAATAAATATGGAGGCATCTAAAATAAGTATGAGAACAGCAAAAATTTTATCAGTAATTTTTCTTCTTACAGGTATTATGTTTTATTTTGGCGGCTGCTCTACAGCAGAGCAAACCACAGCAAAATTAGCTTATCAGCAGGGCGACTATAAAAAAGCAGAAACTGAATTTGCAAAGGAGACAAAACAAAATCCAACAAATGAAGAAGCATGGTTTTACCTTGCAATGTCAAGAGCACAGCTTGGCAACGCAACAGGCGTTAAAGAAGCAATGGATCAGTACAGAAAGCTTGGAAAGTTAACTTTTTCAAATGAGCTGACTGAAGCATGGGGAACAATGTATGACAGAGGTTACAAACAATATGAAGACGGTGAGAAACTTTCAAAAACTGGTAAAGATGAAGATGCAATTAAAAAATTTCAGGAATCACTTAATAACTTTGAAATTGCTTATGCTCTGCAGCCGGATAGCGCATTTGTTAAGGATAACATTAGTGCATTGAACGGCAGAATAAACACTATACTTGTAAAGCCAACAATTGATAAAGGTGTTGAATTAGAAAAAGCCGGAGATTATGCAGGTGCTATAAATGAATACACAAACGGTTTAAGCAAGGTTAATAAAGGTTCAGGAGCTTATGAAGTTATAATTTATAATATCAGTCTTGCTAATTTAAAGTGGGGTGAAAAAATGAGGGAATCAAACCCTGATGATGCCTCTTATAAAGATAAATATACTGCTGCACTTCCCTATTTAGAAGAGCTTACAAACTCAAGTGATAAAGATAATAAACTTAATGCTTATGAACTGCTTATTCAGGTTTATGCAAACCTTGGAATGAACGATAAAGCACAGGATGCCATTAAGATACGCGATCAGTTAAAATCAGAAAATAAATAATTGGAGCAGGAAAGCCAAAATAACCAAACCCGTCCGGTTCAGAATACTGTTACCGTTACAAAGGTGCAAAAAGATAACTCATCAAAATGGTTTTGGGGAATATTTATTTCGTTATTTATTTTGGCAATGATAATTGTTGCAATTAGTTTTTTTGCAATTGCAAATGCAATAAAACGAGATGGCGGTGAATTTGTAACAGGCGGAAACGGAGATAAAATTGCAATTGTAGAGCTTAACGATGTTATTATAACCAGCGATAAAATTGTTGAGCAAATAAAACTCTACCGCGAAGATAAATCAATTAAAGCAATTGTTTTAAGGATAAATTCACCCGGAGGCGGTGTAGCGGCTTCGCAGGAAATTTATGAAGAGGTAAAAAAAACCCGCGATAGCGGCAAGATAATTGTTGTTTCAATGGGTGCAATTGCAGCAAGCGGCGGTTATTATGTGGCGGTTGGCTCGAGTTTAATAGTTTCCAATCCGGGAACACTTACCGGCAGTATAGGGGTAATTGCACAGTTTATAAGCATAAAAGATTTGGCAGATAAGCTTGGTATTAATCAAACCGTTATTAAAAGCGGTAACCTGAAAGATGCAGGTAATCCTTTCAGGCAGATGAATGATTCTGATAAAGCATACTTTCAGGATGTAGTTGATAACAGCTTTGGACAGTTTTTAGATGTAGTTGCAAAGGAAAGGAAAATGGATAAGGAAACCCTGCTTAAATATGCAAACGGCAGGGTGTTTACAGGTCTGCAGGCAAAAGAATATGGTCTTGTTGACTCACTTGGTACATTTGAAGATGCCATACGCATTACAAGTAAAATGGCAGGGATTGAAGGTGAACCAAGGATTGTAAGAGAAAAAAAGAAATTTTCTTTTTTTGAGGAACTGCTTGGAAGCAAAATTGAGGATGTAACTGATATAAAAGGGAAACTTTTTGATGAACCGGTATTGCAGTATAAGTTTCAGCCATAAAATAGATTAAACAGGAACATTATTAATATTTATAAATTATGACAAGAGCAGATATAGCCAATAAGATTGCCAATGCAACGGGTTTAAGCAAAGTTGAAACCGAAACAGTTGTTGAAGGTTTCATAATGTGCGTAATTGAAGCACTTAGAGAAAAGGAAAGTATAGAGATCCGCGGGTTTGGTACTTTTAAAGTAAAGGAGCGTTTGCCCAGAATTGCCAGAAACCCAAAAACAGGAGCAAAGGTTGAGCTTGGCAGAAGATTTGTACCGATGTTTAAAGTATCAAAGGAATTTAAA
>WBZR01002269.1_pt2 | contig 11825 bp, 8 predicted proteins | sample 5204231 | NCBI WGS metagenome assembly WBZR01 (sample SAMN12412403, study PRJNA552823) | activated sludge metagenome | isolation source: activated sludge from anammox sidestream of wastewater treatment plant... | place: USA: Virginia | collected 2017-08
GGACGGCAGCTCGCCGCTTCCCCTCGGCCCCTTCCTCGAGAAGATCGCTGCCACGCGCATCTCGCCGAACTTCGGCATGTTCGTCGGACAGGGATCGGTCCGCGCCGAGGTCGTGGGCGAGGTCGACCGTCCGGCCACCGGCGACGAGCTGGAACGGATGCGGTCGATCGTGCGGGCGGCGATGCGCGACGGCGCGTTCGGCCTGAGCACCGGCCTGTTCTACGTGCCCGGGACCTTCGCGCCCACCGCGGAGGTGGCCGAACTCGCGAGGGTCGCGGGCGGGATGGGCGGAATCCACGTTTCGCACATGCGGAACGAGTCGTCGAAGGTCGTCGACTCGGTGCGGGAGACGATCGCCATTGGCGAGCTGGGCGGGCTGGCCACCCAGGTGACGCACCACAAGATCATCGGGCGCGCCAACTGGGGGCGCAGCGTCGAGACGCTGCGGCTGGTGGACGAGGCGCGCGCGCGCGGTGTGGACGTCTCCATCGACCAGTATCCCTACACCGCCTCGAGCACCAGCGTGCAGGCCGCGCTGCTGCCGGCCTGGGCGCAGGAAGGCGGCCGCGATGCGGTGCTCGCCCGGCTGCGGGACCCGGACACGCGGGCGAGGATCAAGGCGGCGACGATCGCCCTGATCGAGAACGAGCGCGGCGGCGGCGATCCGCAGAACGTCCAGATCGCCGCCTGCAACTGGAACCCCTCGCTCGCCGGCCGGCGACTGGGCGACATCACGAAGGGCCGCGGCCTGGAGCCCACCATCGAGCATGCGGCCGACACCGCGCTCTGGATCGTGGAACAGGGCGGCTGCGCCGGCATCTTCCATGCGATCGGCGAGGATGATCTCGTCCGCATCCTGAAGCACCCCGCGACGATGATCGCCTCCGATGGCGAGGTGCCGATCTTCGGGCGCGCCTCGCCCCATCCCCGCAGCTACGGCACGTTCGTCCGCGTGCTCGGCCGCTACGTGCGCGAGCAGGGCGTGCTCACGCTCGAGGACGCCGTGCGGAAGATGACCTCGCTGCCGGCGCAGCGCGCGGGCCTCGCCGACCGCGGCGCCGTGAAGGCCGGCCTGCGCGCCGATCTCGTGCTGTTCGATCCGGCGCGCGTGACCGACCGCGCCACCTTCGAGCAGCCCCATCAGTACGCCGACGGCGTGTTCGCGGTTGTCGTCAACGGCGAGGTGGTGTTCGAGAAAGGGGCCATGACGGCGGCGCGGCCTGGACGGGTGCTGCGAGGGCCTGGCTTCGGCCGCTGAGGCGGTGTGGCCTGCTCGCCACGCGATCTCCGCCTGAGGGCGGAGCCCGAACCCGTGGCCGGCCACATGACCGGCTGAAGCGTGGACCGGGTGCCCTTGATTGGCGGAAGAGGCTCAAGGATAATCACGAGGATAATCACGAGAATTCTGGTTTTTCACGTGAATCGCACGCTCCGACACCTCGCCCGGCCGATCGTCATCGCATGGCTGGCCCTGATCGCCGCCGTGCCCGGCGCGATCGCCGCGGAGACCTGCGTCTCCGGCGACTTCGACGGCGACGGGTACGGCGATCGCGCGGTGCTCGATCGACACGAGCCGTCAGTCGTCCGCGTCTGGCTGTCGAAGAGCCGTCGGGTTCACGTGATGCGGGCCCGGGTGACGCTTTCGGCGATCGCCGCCAGGGATTTGAACGGCGATCGCAGGGCCGAGCTCGTTGCACGCGGCGCGAAGGCCAGCCTTCATGTCTGGACGCTGGGCCGTTCCGGCTTCCGCGCGTTCGGTCCCCGAGAGGCCCGGGTGCACGTTCTCCCGGTCCCGCCACGACACCACGTCGACGATCGGAGGGCCTCTGGCGGCCCTCTGGTTTCGACATCCGGGCCCGACGCGCCGGCGACGCCTCCGGCGACGCGACCCGGGATGGCCGCGCCCGCCGATTCGTGCGGCACGTTGCGCCCGGCCATCGTCCTCACAGCAGGCCGCGGCGCCTCTCCCTCCCGTCCCCGCTCTCCACCTCCGCACGTGGTCTGATCCGGTAGCCGATGTCCCTGGCGCACCGCCGTGCTGCCGCCGGCAGCGATCCGGGCGCGCAAACGTCGAGACCGGTTGTGCCGCCGCACGGGCTGCCGTGCACCGGGAGAGGCATCTGCCGTCTCCCGCGCATGCGCGGCGGCGGCCGCGGCGCGATGACCAGCATGTGACGCGCCACGCGACAACGTGACAGATTCGAGGCCGCTGCATGGACCTGCTGCCCGTGTCGGATTCCTGGCCGTACTGGGTCGTCTTCATCGCCGCGATCATCGAGGGCGAAGTGGCGTACGTCGCCGCGGCGGCGCTCGTCGCCCAGGGACAGTTGAATCCCGTGGCCGTGGCGGCGGCCGGCGCGCTCGGCGCGACGATTGGCGACCAGGCGTTCTTCTTCGCGCTGCGTGGGCGCCTGGCGAAGTGGGTGGCGAGGTATCCCTCGCTGGAACGGAAGGCCGCGCCGCTGCTGGGCTGGGTCCGGCGTCACGACGCATTCATGATCCTGCTGATCCGCTTCGCGCCAGGCCTGCGGATCGCGATTGCGGTGGCCTGCGCCTGGGTCGGCGTGTCGGCCGTCAGGTTCTCGATCTTGAGCCTGTTCTCGGCGGTCGTGTGGGCCGTCGCGCTGCTCGTGCTCGTGGGATGGCTCGGCCCGACCTACCTGGCGCGGTTCGGGCTGGAAGGCTGGAAGGGCGCGTTGCTCGCCGGCGCCGTCGTCCTTGGCCTGTTCAAACTGCTGGCCCTGTTCGAGCGCCGCGTCATCGGCAGTCCTGACGCGGCCTGACGGCGGGGTCCCGTGCCGGCGCCGGCACGAACTGCCGCGGGTGTCCCGTCCGCCCGCCGTGCAGCTCCTGGACAGGTGACGGACGCCGGCAAGTCGTTGGAGCAGGTGATCATGGCCGCCATTGGAAGGTTCGGATCTCGAGTCGTGCCGGAGTTGCCGGCGATCATCCGGGAGTGTCGTGCGCGGCGTCAACTCGTCGAGGGGCCGTACATCGAGGCGTTCGAGCAGGAGTTCGCCCGCCTGCTTGGGGCCGGGCACGTCCGCGCCTGCTCCACCGAATACGGCCGCATGGCCCTCTACTTCATCCTGAAGTCGATGGACCTCCCGCCGGGATCCGAGATCATCGTCCCCGCGTTCACCTTCTGGGTCGTGCCGGAGATCACGCGCGTCGCCGGGCTCACGCCGGTGTTCGCCGACATCGATCCGTCGACGTTCACGCTCACGGCCGACGCCGTGCGGCGGGCCCTCACGCCGAGGACCCGCGCGGTGCTGCCGCCGCACCTCTACGGCCTGGCGTGCGACATGGATCCGATCCTCGAGCTCGCCCGCCAGCACGACCTGAAGGTGATCGAGGACTGCGCGCACTCGCTTGGCGCCGAGTACAAGGGGCGCATGGTCGGGACGCTTGGCGATGCCAGCTTCTTCAGCTTCCAGGCCTTCAAGCCGCTGAACACTTTCGGCGGAGGGCTCGCGTGGGTGCGCGACGCCGAACTGGCGAGGCGGGTCGGCGCGCTGGCCGACGCCGAGGCGTGGCCGACCGAGAAGCGCGTGGAGAGCATCCTGTGGCAGGGCAGGCTGCAGCGAACCTTCATCCGGCCGAAGGTGTTCACCTGGTCGCTGTTTCCCGTGTGGTACGTCGCCTCGTTCACCGGCAGCAAGCCTGAGGAACGGTTGTGGGAGCGTGTGCGGCCCCTGGCGCCGCTTCCGGATCACTATCGGGGCCGGTTCACCAACGTCCAGGCCGCCATAGGACTTGCCGGCCTGAGTCGTCTGCCGGAGTACATCGAGCGGACGCGGCGCCACGCGCGCATCCTCGACGACATCCTGGGCGGGGTCGACGGCGTGACGATCCCCAGGATTCCGGCCGGACAGACGCACGTTTACTATCAGTACTGCCCGTACGTGCCCGACAGCGAACTCGTCGTGAAGCGCTGCATCCGGCGCGGCGTCGACGTGGCGCCGATGCACGTGGACGTGTGCACCTCGATGAGCCTGTTCGGGTGGACCGGCCCGGCGATGCCCGGCGCCGAGCACGCCGCGACGGCCGTCCAGGTTCCCGTCTACGAGTCGCTGCAGGATGCCGAGGTGGAGCGTGTCGGACGCCTCGTGCGCCAGCAGGTGGAGCGTCTCACCGCAGCGGCGTAAGAATCCCGGCAGGTCGAGGCCTCAGTGGCGGTCCGTCGCGTCGGGCGATCCGACACTCAAGGGAGCCAGCCACCGAACGACCCGGGGCCTGCGAGATGCTTACGCCTCGGACGGAGCGGCGTGCCGTCGTGTCCGAGGACGTCCCATCAACAGCACGAACGGCGTAATGACAAGGAAGATCACCGCGAGCAGCCGGAAGGCATCGAGGAACGCAAGCAGGGCTGCCTGACGCTGCACCAGCCCCATCAGCACGGCGTAGGCCTGCTGCGTCGCCGTCGTGACGTCGGCGCCGCGTGCGACGAACAGCGCCGGAAGCCCCGTCAGCAGCCGCTGCGTTTCGGGCGCGTACGGCGTCACGTGCGCGCCGATGACGTTCACGTGCACCTGCTGCAGCCGCGCGAGGAGCGTCGTGACCGTAGCGATGCCGATGCTGCCGCCGACGTTTCGCATCAGGTTGAACAGGCTCGTGGCGTTGCCCATCGCCTCGTTCGCAATCGGGTCCATCGTGATCGTCGTCAGGGGCACGAACAGCATCCCGAAGCCGATACCCTGCAGAATCTGCGGCCAGAAGAAGTCCCAGTAGCCGGCGTTGAGATCGAGCATCGCGAACCAATACAGCGTCGCGGCGCCAACGAGCAGGCCGGCGCCAAGCAGCTTGCGCGGATCGACCCGCGACATGAGAACGCCGACCACAGGCGTCACGACCAGCATGCCGATGCCGCGCGGCGCCATCGCGATGCCGGCCTGCAGTGGCGGATACCCGATGAGCGTTTGCAGCAGGATCGGCAGCAGCACAAGGCTGCCGTACAGCACGAAACCCATCAGCGTGACCAGCGCAACGCCGACGCTGTAGGTTCGATTCGTGAACACGCGAAGATCGATGACCGGGTGACGCGCGCGCAGCTCGTGTATGACGAGCAGCACGAGCGATACGACACCAATCGCGAGGAGCGATGCGATCAGGTGCGAGGCGAGCCAGTCTTCTTCCTGGCCCTTGTCGAGCGCAATCTGCAACGTCGCAATGCCGACGGTCAGCAGCCCGATGCCCCAGTAGTCGACCATCGCCGATCGCCGGCGGATGTACGGCGGATCGAAGATGAAGCGGCGGATCATCGCCAGCGCGAGCATGCCAACCGGGATGTTGATGTAGAAGATCCACCGCCAACTGTAGTTGTCGGTCAGCCAACCGCCGATGACCGGCCCGAAGATCGGCGCGACGACGATGCCGAGCCCCCAGACCGCCATCGCCTCGCCGCGTTCCTCCGGTGGGAACGATTCGAGCATCACCGCCTGCGACAGCGGCTGCATGACGCCGCCCGACGCCCCCTGGATGATCCGGCACACGATCAGGAATGGGAGCGTAGGTGCGAGGCCGCACAGAAACGACGCCGTCGTGAATCCGGAGACCGCCAGGAGCAGCAGGCGCTTGCGTCCGAAGTAGTTGGCGAGCCACCCGGTCATCGGCAGGATCACGGCGTTGGCCGCCAGGTATGAAGTGAGCGCCCACGTAGATTCCTCGACTGACGCCGACAGGTTGCCGGCGATGTGCGGGAGCGACACGTTCACGACGGTCGAGTCGAGCACGACCATGAACGTGCCGGCGAGCACCGACGCCGATGCCAGCCATCGGTTCACGACCGGTATCGTGGTCAGCGTCTGTTGCTGATCCGCAGTGCCCTGGCGCGACGGCTCGACTGTCACAGCCATCTCGCCCGCCTCCTGCGATGGAGATTAGCCGCACCCTGGCGGCAACCTGCGATGGTTCCGGGCAGTTCCCTGGCCACTCGCCGCCACCGAACGAAGCGGAACCCGGCAGGCGTCTGCTGAACCGATCGCAACGCGAGTGGATCCGCGTCGACACGGCGCTCAGCCCCGGCGAACAACCCGACCGGGTCCGCGCCGCCGCCAGAACGTCGTCCAGCCAGGAGCATTCCGCCCCGCCGCCGCGCTCGACCGCCCGCCGTCCCGGTCACGGCGTACAGTTCGCCTCGTGCGAGGCCAAAGACTCCGGTATGTCCGCTGGGGTGCCGCCGCGCGACCACATCAGTGTCCGTTGTGCCCGTCAACACGTGTCGGTTGCCGACCATGGCTTCCGCAGCGCTTCGATCTCCGCGCTTCTGGCTTCGCCACGGGTTCCCGCTCTGTCCGTTCACCGCACCTGTACCGCCGGGACGACGGACATGCCGGATCGCAGCACGTGTCCCGAATCCTCCCCCGGCTCGAACACGATCTTGACCGGCACACGCTGGACCACCTTCACGTAGTTGCCGGTCGCGTTCTCCGGCGGGAGCAGGCTGAATCGTGCACCCGTCGCGCCGGCGATGCTGTCGACGTGTCCGCGAAACTTCCGCCCGGGAAACGCGTCGACGGTGATGGTGGCGGGCTGGCCGGGTCGCATCCGCGTGAGCTGGGTTTCCTTGAAGTTCGCCGTGACCCACAGGTCGTCGAGCGAGACGAGCGCCAGCAGGGGCTGGCCCGGCTGCACGACCTGTCCGACCTCTACCGCCTTCCGGCTGACGAGGCCGCGGCTCGGCGCCTTGACGATCGTGTACTGGAGGTTGAGCTCGGCCTGGGCCAGCGCGGCGCGCGCCAATTCGACGTTCGCGGCGGCAACGTCGGCGCGCGCCCGGATCATCTCGATCTGTTCCGGCGCCGTCTTTGCCGCTCGCAAGGCTGCTTGCGCCTGGGACGCGGCGGCGCGCGCCTGGGTCAGACGGCTCCCGGCGACCGCGACGGCACTCTCCGCCGCGGCCACGTCCGCCTGCGCCGTGTCCACCGCCGCGCGAGCGACATCGGCGGCGGCAACGGCCGCATCGAACAGCTGCTGTGCGACCTCGCGCTTCTCGACCAGCTCTTTCAGACGATCCAGATCCTTGCTGGCGCGCGTGGCCTCAGCCTGCTTCTGTCGCAGTGTTGCCTCGGCCGCCCTGCGCCGGTCCTGAGCCGCCTGCACTTCGATTTCCGCGCCAGCGACTCCGGCGGCCGCCTGTTCGACGCCACCCTGGGCCGTTGTCACGTTGCTCGTGGCGGCGATCGATGTGATCGGCACGTTCACGTGAGCCGCGCGGGCGGCCGCCTCCGCGCTCGCCAGTTCGGCTTTCGCGCGGTTGACGGCCACCTGGTAATCGCGCGGATCGATCTCCACGAGGACAGTGCCGGCATCGACCTGTTGATTGTCGGTCACGTGCACCGTGAGCACCGTGCCGCCAACCTTGGCTGCCATCTGCGTCACGTGCCCGTCGATTTGCGCGTCGTCCGTCGCTTCGCGACCGTGATTGCGCCACCACCACCCTCCAGCGACCACGAGAACGACACCCGCGACGCCGGCAATCCACTTCCAGCGGTTCGAAGTTGGCGCGGCCATTTCGTCGACCATCAGCGCACTCCTCCCAACACGGTCCTGGCGGTTTCTTCGGCGACGCCCATCGCGCGGGCCAACGTCACCTTCGCGACGTTGTAGGCGTAGAGGCTCGCGATCTGGTTGTCCGCAGCCGTGGCCACCACTTCCTGGGCCTGGATCACCTCCAGGTTATTCGTCACGCCCGCGGCGAAGCGATCCTGGGCCTGCGTCAACTGCGTGCGGGCCAGTTCGACAATGCCCTGCGCTACGCGCAGCTGGGCCTGGCTCGCCTGCACGTCGAGCAGCGCCGCTCGAACCTCCGACTCGACGCGTTGCCGAAGATCGTCGGCCTCCGCCCGGCGCTCCCGCAACACCGCGTCGGTCTGGACGAGCCGTCCCTGGCGACGCCCCCCCTCGAAGATGGGGACCCGCACGGCGCCAACGATGGTGAAGGTCCGTTGGGCGTCACCTGCCGTCGGCCCGATCAGGCCGTAGTCGGCGTTGACGACGATCGACGGCAACGCCTCGGTTACGGCCGATCGGCGATCGGCTTCGGCTGCCTGTACCCGCGCCATGGCGGCGTGGTAGTCCGCGCGTGACTCGAGCGCCCGCTTCACCGTCTCGTCCAGCGTCGGAACGGGCGTTTCGGCGTACGGAATCTTGTCCGCGAGATCGAAAGGCTGGCTCACCGGAAGGCCGATGACGCGCGCGAGCTGCAATTTCAGTTTCTGGAAATCGTGTTCGGCGCTGATCAGCCGTTGTCGTTGCGACTCGAGCTCGACCTGCGCGCGCAGAACGTCGATCTGCGGCGCGAGTCCCGCCCGCTCGAGGTCGGTCGCCTGCGTGAAGAGAGCCTGCGCGGTTTCCACCTGCGCGCGCACGGCGTCGATGCGATTCGAGCCCGCAACCGTCTGCAGGTAGGCGTTTGCGGTCACGAGCACGACGATGTCGCGCGCATTCCGCCATTCAAGCGTTGCCGAGTCGAGCTCGCGGTTTGCGCGGCGCACGTCGTTCACGGCGCTGAGGTTCACGACGGGCTGGGAGATCGACAGGCGGGCATCAAAGACGTTGAACGGGCCCACCAGCGTCGGAACGCCGGGAAACGCACTCGCGTCGAAACCGAAGGCGGCCAGGTTCACCTTCTGTCGGGTCTCGACCACGTGCCCGACGGCCGTCGGCAGCAGTCCGGACAGCGCCTGCCAGCGTCCGGCCCGCGCGGATTCGACCTGCTGTTCACGCGTCAGGATCCCCAGGTTGTACGTGAGGGCGCGATCGATGGCGTCTGCAAGTGTCAGCGCGATCGGGGATGCGGTGGCGGGCTGTGGCGGCACGCTGCCGGCAAATGGCTGCTGCGGTCCGGTAGGCATCTGGATCATGGATAACGTCATCGAACCACCCGGCGGGGCAGCGCCGCTGGACGGGGGCTGGAGAGTCTGCGCGCCGGCACTCGCCGCCGCCAGGGCCAGCAACGGGGCCGCACACCTGATCCATCGATGCGCTCTCTTGATGTTCATTCGGTCCCTCTTCCGTCACCGTTCCGTGGCAGCGGAGCCCAGGCGGCTGCCGACGATTCCCGCAACGATCTCTGCTGAGGCTTCCAGACCAATCGTCGCGGTGTTCAGCGTGAGGTCATACAGCGAAGCGGTCGTCCAGGGGCATCCGCTCAGGGATTCCACGAATGCCGCCCGCTCGCGATCCGACCTCCGCACGAGGGCCGTCGCCTCGTCGACAGACAGTTGGCGCGTGTCCATGACGCGGCGCACCCGGGCCTGCACGGGTGCGTGGACGAAGATCGAGATCAGCCCGGGGCGATCTCGCAGCACCTGTGCGCCGCCGCGTCCCACGATCACCGCGCTCTCTCGACTCGCTATTTCCCGGATGATCTGGCTCTGGATCGCGAACAGGTCGGCCGCCTCGAACACTGGCAAGTCCAACGGCGCATGGAGCCCCTCCGCTCCGCCACGCACGAACATGTGGGCGATGCGCCCCCAGAACCCTTCGACGCGCTCAGCGAGCGATTCGACGGCCGCCGCCTCGACGCCGAGCGCCAGCGCGGCTTCGTGCAGGATGTCGCGATCCGCATAGCGCAGGTTGAACCGCTTCGCCACCGTCTGGCCGATAAAGGACCCGCCGCTGCCCAACTGTCGCGAGATCGCGAGCACCGTCTTCACAGAGTCGGTAGCCATATGTCATCCGGGCGTATCTTCATTGAACACGTGTTCAGTGCCAACGCATGCTCAACGGCCACCGCTGGCCGTCGGCACCGTCACGGGAAGCAATCGATTGTCTCGGCCCGGATGCGAATCGATCGGAACGATCGGTTCTCGTCAAGATCCCTGAAGGTGAAAGATGGCGTGCCCGACGGCTCGACGATCTGCTCGGCCACGGTATCGACGTGGAGCATCCTGCCCACCCGCCGCGCCTGTCAAGTGGTGGAATAGCGTGAAGGCGTCATCACCGGCGGTGAAGATCAGTTGATAGGGAAGAGCTTGACGCGGCCTCCTTCGCCGCCCGCATCTCCTGCTGCGGGTTCCGAAAACTCTGACCACATCCTTTCCGGAAATTCTGGCCACCTGCCGGTAACCCGCCGGGGTCAGAAGATCGTCGGAGATTCCATCTCTGACGAGGGAACGGATGATCGACGTGCTCAAGCGCCACGAGATTCATGTATGGCGCCGGGCCGGCCACACGTAGACGGAGGTCGCGCAGCTCAGCGGCGTGTCCGTGTGGACGGTGCAGCGGGTGGTCGAGGAACTTGCCGTCACGACGACGGATAACGCGGCCGAGCGAGCACGCCGCCACGCCCGCGTCCTCGACGACATCCTGGGCGGGGTCGACGGCGTGACGATCCCCAAGATTCCGGCCGGGCAGACGCACGTCTACTATCAGTACTGCTCGTACGTGCCCGACAGCGAACTCGTCGTGAAGCGCTGCATCCGGCGCGGCGTCCACGTGGCGCCGATGCACGTGGACGAGTGCACGTCGATGAGCCTGTTCGGGTGGACCGGCCCGGCGATGCCCGGCGCCGAGCACGCCGCGACGGCCGTCCAGGTTCCCGTCTACGAGTCGCTGCAGGATGCCGAGGTGGAGCGTGTCGGACGCCTCGTGCGCCAGCAGGTGGAGCGTCTCACCGCGGCGGCGTAGGCGCAGCCACGAAAATCGGGGTCGGGTCGAATTACACGTGCGCAGCACGACGGCGAGCACGCGGTTCGCGATCGCGGGAACCCTATCGCCAAGCGGCCCACGCCCGCACCGCGCGTCTGCCGCGGGTCAGCGGCGCGTCGCCCGCAGGGTCTTCACCGCCTCGGCCGCCACGGACCGAACCGAGTAGGCCCCCACCCGCCCCTGGCCATCGTCCGGATCGGTCTGCGCCAGCAGCGCCAGGATGGGAATCGCGTCGTGGTCCTCAGCCGCCACGACGGCGCCGATGGCGATCCGCCTGGCGCCCGCATCCGGGTCGGCCAGGGCCTCGCGCAGCCGGGCGCGGACCTCGGCGATGGCGCCGGGCGACAGCGGCGCCTGGCTCTCGCCCGCCCGGCTGCTGCGGACCAGTTCGCCCAGCAGCCAGTAGGCCTTGTAGCGGCGATGCGGAAGATCGCTCCCGGCCAGGCGCAGGACGTGGGGCCGCGCCTCCTCTCCAAATCGCGCCAGGAACCGGGCGAACTCCGAGTCCGGGTTGTAGGCACTGTTGACAAACGCGGCCAGCAGGCGCGGACGGCGCTCCGCATCGGTGTCCGCAGCCATGCGCATCGACAGCGGTGCCAGGTCGGTGTCGAGGTAATCCCGGTGGCTTTCAGACAGAGGATTCCCGGTGCGATACCCGACGTCGATCAGCGCGTTCTCGTACGTCAGGAGATCGATGACGGCCTCCTGGACCTCGGCGAGGCCCGCCACCGCCGCGTCGCGCTCGATCGCGGCGAGCAGGGCATGGGCCGCCGCCGCCCGCTCGCGCCAGTCGGGATGCCGCGTCCGGGCCAGGGTCTGCTCGAGCGGGGCCGACGGCTGCGCCACCGCCGTCGCCGCAACCCCCAGGATCATCACGATGGTGCGCCACATGGTGAACCTCCCCAGACCCGCGCGTTACCAGAAGGGCGGACAGCCGCCACTCGGCTTCTCCAGCCGGTCCGTTCGATCCAGCCCACGCGCACCGCGCGTCTGCCGCGGGTCAGCGACGCGTCGCCCGCAGGGTCTTCACCGCCGCGGCCGCCACAGACCGAACCGAGTAGGCCCCCAACCGCCCCTGGCCATCGTCCGGGTCGGTCTGCGCCAGCAGCGCCAGGATGGGAATCGCGTCGTGGTCCTCAGCCGCCACGACGGCACCGATAGCGATCCGCCTG
>WBZR01004275.1_pt1 | contig 11822 bp, 10 predicted proteins | sample 5204231 | NCBI WGS metagenome assembly WBZR01 (sample SAMN12412403, study PRJNA552823) | activated sludge metagenome | isolation source: activated sludge from anammox sidestream of wastewater treatment plant... | place: USA: Virginia | collected 2017-08
ACGCGAATTTCACCAATGCGCGAATGTAGCGAATTCCTTCTCGATTTCTTCGTGAAATTTGCCAATTTGCGTCATTTGCGTTCCAAGATCCAAGGCTGTATCTCGGTAGCGCTTATAATCAACAGAGCGCCGCCCAAACGGAAAGAGTTACCGCGAAGGCAAAAAGTGAAGCATGAAACTTTATTTTTTCTTTATCTTAATGGACGCCCTCATCCTGCTTTCTTATCCGGTGGTCTATCTCCTTTCGAAGCGGCGGAGAAGCGGCAGGAACAGGACAGATAAATTATCATAACGTCAAGGAGTCTTCCATGCCCGACATCAACGACATCCTGGCAGTGATCCTGGGGGGTGGACGCGGGGCGCGGCTGTATCCGCTGACCATCATGCGCTCGAAACCGGCCGTCCCCATCGCGGGCAAATACCGTCTCATTGACATTCCCATCAGCAACTGCGTCAACTCGGGCATCTTCAAGATCGCGGTGTTGACGCAGTTCAACTCCGTCTCGCTCCACCGTCACATCACGCAGACCTACAACTTCGACGGTTTTCACGGCGGCTGGGTGCAGATCTGGGCCGCCGAGCAGACGCTCGAATCGGAGAACTGGTACCAGGGCACAGCCGACGCCGTCCGCAAACAGAAATTCGAGATCATCACGACCGGTATGAAAAACGTGCTGATCCTCGCGGGCGACCATCTCTACCGCATGGACTACGCCGCCATGGCGAAATTCCACTGGGAGAACCAGGCCGACATCACGGTGGCCGTCCAGCCTGTTCCGCGCGAGGAAGCCTCCCGCTTCGGCCTCCTGAAACGCGAGAAGGACGGCCGCATCACGGATTTCGTCGAAAAGCCGAAAGAGCGCGACGTGCAAGACCGCTTCGTCAGCCGCGACAATGAAGAGCGGCCCTTCCTTGGCTCGATGGGCATCTACCTCTTCAACACCGAAATCCTGATGCACTTCCTGGAAAATTACCCGAACTTCGACGACTTCGGCGGCGACGTGATCCCGCAGGCCATCAAAACCCATGCCGTCTACGGCTACGACTTCGACGGCTACTGGCGCGACATCGGGACGATCCGCTCGTCTACGACACCAACCTCGAACTCGCCAAACCCGGCCACCCATTCAGTTTTTACGATTACAAACAGCCCATCTATACCCACCCGCGCGTCCTGCCCAGTTCCATCATCGAGGAAAGTTACGTGATAGACGGCATGATCGCCGAAGGCTGCATCATCCGCAAGGCGGAGATCCGCCACTCCATCATCGGCGTCCGCTCGGTGATCGAGACCGGCGCGCGCGTCGTAAACACCATTATGATGGGATCGGACCATTACGACAAACCCGACGACAAACACGGCGTCCACATCGGCGTGGGCGCGGGGAGCGACATCGAAGGCGCCATCCTCGACAAGAACGCGCGCATCGGCGAGCGCGTCGTCATCCGCCCCTTCCCGCGCGGCATCGACCGGGACGACATCTTCCCCGTCGTCATCCGCGACGGGATCGTGGTCGTGCCGAAGGACAAAGTCGTCCCTGCGGGAACCGTCATCGCGCCGGAATAGTCCCCGACTCCTCGCGTCCGCTTGACAAGCCCTCCGCGCAGGGTTACACTCTGGCCGTGTTCGGGGAGTAGCCGCCTGCCCCCGCAGGATGGATTGTCGTCAGCCCATTGGCGCAAAAGCCATCGGCAATCCATACGCTCAATTTTTTCGCAAGAGCGATTGGCGAGACCATCACGGAGAGCGCGTGGTGGTCTTTTTGTTTGCGATATTTCATGACAGGAGATTTTGCATGGCCTTTGCGATCCCACCCATCAAGTCCGACTCGGAAAAAGCCTGGCACGCGCTGGAAACGGAGGAAGTCCTCCAGAATCTGAAAGTAAAGGAACAGGGACTTACCAACGAAGAAGCCGCGCTGCGACGCGAGACCTACGGCTCGAACCAGCTACAGGAAGCCGCGCGTCCGGGCTGGCTGCATATGCTCTGGGAGCAGATCAACACGTTCGTGGTGTGGCTGCTCATCATCGCGTCGGCAGTCTCGGCCCTGCTCGGAGACGAGATCGAAGCCGCGGCCATCCTGGCCATCGTCGTGTTGAACGCGACGCTGGGCATCATCCAGGAGCGGCGCGCCGAAGAGGCCCTGGCCGCCTTGAAGAAACTCGCCGCGCCCGAGGCGCAGGTCCTGCGCGACGGACACCGCGCCAGCATCCCGGCCAGCGAACTCGTCCCCGGCGACATGGTCTTCCTCGAAGCCGGCAACTACATCCCCGCGGACGTGCGCCTGCTCGAAGCGGTCAACCTGCGGGTGGAGGAGGCCTCGCTCACGGGCGAATCGCTCCCCGTCCAGAAAAGCGCCGCCACCGTCCTCGACAAGGACGTCCCGCTCGGCGACCGAAAGAACACCGCTTTCATGGGGACGCTCGTTTCGTACGGACGCGGGCGCGGCGTGGTGGTCAGCACGGGGATGCGCACGCAGCTCGGCCTGATCGCGGAGATGCTCCAAAAAGTGGAGGAGGAGGAGACGCCGCTCCAACGTCGGCTCGACCAGCTGGGGAAGACCCTGTCCATCGGCGCGCTGGCGCTCGTCGCGGTCGTCTTCATTGTGGCGCTGATCAATTACACCAATATCGGGGAATTCTTCAGCGGGCCGCTGACCTATATCCGGGACTACGCCAAAGAGATCACCGAGGTTTTCATCATCGCCGTCAGTCTCGCCATCGCGGCCGTGCCGGAGGGACTGCCTGCCGTGGTGACGATCTCGCTCGCGCTCGGCATGCGCGAGATGGTGAAACGTCACGCGTTGATCCGCAAACTGGCCTCGGTGGAGACGCTCGGCTCGGCCACCGTCATCTGTTCAGACAAGACCGGCACGCTCACGCAAAACGAAATGACCGTTACGCGCCTATGGGCGGCCGGGCAATTCGTCGAAGTGACGGGCGCGGGTTACGTCCCCCAGGGCGATTTCAAAGTGGGCGATAAAAAGGTGGAGATCGCCGACTACCCCGGCATGTTGACCCTGCTCTGGCTGGGCGCGCTCAACAACGACGCCCAACTTGAGACCACCGGCGAGGCGGATCAAGCCCAGACCTTCCGCGTGGTCGGCGACCCGACGGAGGGCGCGCTGCTCGTGGCCGCGGCCAAGGCCGGCTCGCCGTACCGCGAGATCCACGAATCCTATCCGCGCGAGAACGAGATTCCCTTCGACTCGGAACGCAAGCGCATGATCACCGTCCACGACATCACCAACCCGCGTCCCGAAGACTTCTCGCCCTTCTCCGACCAGGAATTCAAAGACTGGGACGTGATCGCCGTCAAAGGCGCGCCGGACCTGGTGCTGGATCTCTGTTCGGGTTATCAGACCATGAATAACGCCGTCAGGCCGCTGGACGAAAAAGCCAGGAAGCGCATCCTCGACGCCAACGACGCCATGACCGCCAACGCCCTGCGCGTGCTCGGTCTCGCCTACCGCGTCGAAAAAGACGTGCCGGACCGCGAGTTGAAACCCGAAGAGGTGGAACGCGAGCTGGTCTTCGTGGGATTGGTGGGCATGATAGACCCGCCGCGCATGGAGGCGGCTCCCGCGCTGGACCGGGCGCGCCACGCGGGCATCCGCACGGTGATGATCACCGGCGATTATCCCAACACCGCCCGCGCCATCGCCGAATCCATCGGGCTGATGAAACAACGCAAGGGCGTGTTGACCGGCGCCGAGTTGGACAAATTGAGCGACGAACAGCTAAAGCAGGTCATGCCCGACACGGCCGTCTTCGCCCGCGTCTCGCCCGAACATAAAATGAGAATCGTGGACGCGCTGCAGGCCAACGGCGAAGTGGTGGCGATGACCGGCGACGGCGTGAACGACGCGCCCGCCATCAAGCGCGCCGACATCGGCGTGGCGATGGGCATCACCGGCACCGACGTCGCCAAGCAAACCGCCGATATGGTGCTGACCGACGACAACTACGCCAGCATCGTCTCCGCGGTGGAGCAGGGACGCATCATCTACTCGAACATCCGCAAGTTCGTGTTCTTCCTCCTGTCGTCCAACGTCGCCGAGATCATGATCATTTTCCTCGCCACGCTTGCGGGACTCCCCGCGCCGTTGACGGCGATCCAGCTCCTCTGGCTGAACCTGATCACCGACGGCGCGCCGGCCCTGGCGCTCGCAATGGAAAAGGGCGATCCCGACATCATGGACCAGAAGCCGCGCTCCAAGAACGAGCCGATCATCAACAAACACATGCAGGTGGGGCTGCTCGTCCAAACCTTCGCGCAGACCGGCGCCGTGCTGACCGCGTTCGCCCTGGGATTGATCTGGCACCTCGAAGAGGGAGCCGTCATCCCGCCCGGCATGAACCCGCTGACGTACCTGATCCAGCACGATTGGCGCGGGGTGGACGTCCAGACCGCGGAGACGATGGCCTTCGTCACGCTTTCGCTGTGCGAGTTGTTCCGCGCCTACACCGTCCGCTCAGAGAAGGTCTCCATTTTCCGCCTGGGCATTTTCTCGAACCGATACATGCAATACGCCGTCGGGTTTTCGCTCGCGTTGCTGCTGCTGGTTTGCGCCGTGCCGTTCCTGCAGCCCATTTTCAACACCCACTTCCTGAATCTGGGCGAGTGGGCGCTGGTGGTCGGGCTGGCGTTCATCCCGGCGGTCTCAGAGGAGATCACCAAGTTGGTCCTGCGCCGCAGGGACGCGCGCCTGGCGTAAGGCTGGCGGGACGGAGAATCAACCATGGCAGACAGTTCCCAAATCGGCCGGCTGAACGAGTTGCTGAGTCACGTCCAGGAAGGCTACCTCACGGTGGAGGGAGTGTTCCCTGAAAAGCGTTCCTACAAATCGCTGGCGGTCTTCTGCAACGACAATGGGACGATGTTCATGCTCATCGGCGAACACAAAAACGCGTATGCCATCTTCGAGGCCAGTCAATTCGACGGGTGGAGTTTCCACAGCGGACACTCCTCGCTGGAAGGCGCGCTGAACGAAATCAGGGATTTCCGTTTGAAACGGATATCGTAATGAAAAGAGGCGGTCGCAACATGACCGCCTCTTTTTTATGGCCGAAGATTTCCTTCCAGCCCCAGTTCGGGAGCGATGCTCCGCATGGCGAGAATGACGTTGGCCGTATGCTCCCATAGATCAATGCCGAATTCCTTCGCCGCGTTCTCCATCTCCTCGCGGTTCGTCCCGGCCGCGAAGGCGCGGTCCTTCCACTTCTTTTTGACGGAGGAGGCTTCGAGGTCGTACAGCGAACGCGACGGGCGGACGAGCGCGACCGCGGTGACCAGTCCCGTGATTTCGTCGCAGGCGTAGAGGGCCCTGCGGCGCAGCGTGTCGCGCGGGATGTGGAGATGCTCCGCGTGGCTCAGGATGTCCTGCGCGAGTTCCTCGCTCAGTCCGCGCTCGCGCAGGATGGGCGCGCCGTCCTGCGGATGGCTTTCGAGCGTGGGATGGATCTCCCAATCGAAATCGTGGAGCAGGCCGAGCAGCCCCCACGTCTCCACATCTTCGCCGAACTTCTCAGCGTAGAACCGCATGGCGGCTTCCACACACAGCATGTGGCGGACGAGACCTTCGTTTTTGACAAATTCATGGACGATGGAAAGGGCTTCTTCGCGGGTCATAACTCCTCACTTGTTGATCGTACTAGTCGGTGAATATCGGTTCGGGATCTCCCAGCACGGGGACGGGTTTCTTAAAGAGAATATCGTTGATCGCGCCGAGCGTCGCCAGCGACTCGCGGAACGACCAGGCGGCGCGCGAGGCCTTGCGGTAGTATTGGATGTCCGCAGGGACGCCGACGCCGTCCACGCCGAGCATGTTGCACAGATAGACGGCGCGCGGCAGGTGGAATTCCTGCGTGACGAGGATCGCCGAGTCCACGCGGAAGATATCGCGGGCGCGGTAACAGGTGTCATAGGTGCGCCGGCCCGCGTAGTCGAGGACGATGTCTTCGTCGGGGACGCCGAGACCGAGCGCGAACTGGCGCATGGCCTCGGGTTCGTTGTAATTCAGGAAGCGGTTATCGCCGCTCATCAGCAGTTTTTCCGCCTTGCCCGCAAAGTACAGATCCGCGGCGGTCTGGACGCGGTCCTGCAAAATGGGAGTCGGCGAGCCGTCGCGCCAGAGTCCCGCGCCGAAGACGACGGCGACGCGCCGCGGCGGGACCGTCGCCGCGGAGTAGGTTCGAGGTTTGGCGTAGAGCAGGAAAATAAAGCGGGGAAGAACAAGCCCGAGGAGCGCCAGCAGGCCGAAGGTCCACGCGAGACGCCAGAGAAACTTCCAAAACTTTTTAAGCATGGGCGGGATTCTACCAGCAATCCCGCCGCGTCGTCATTCGGTCGTTTCGACTTTCTCGCGCCGCGCCTTGAGCCAGCCATGCAGGCTGATATTCACCACGCGCTCGGTGCCGGCCAGCAGGCTTTTGATGTTGGGACGCAAAGCCCAAAGGAGCAGGATCTCGGCCAGCACGCCGTACAACACATCAATCCACGGGAGGCCGTTAACGGCGCGCGCCGCGAACACGATGATGGCAAACAGCGCCACGCTCATGGTGGTGACCGAGGCGTAACCCAGCGTGAAAAAGACCAGCGCGCCCAACGGCAGGATGATGGCAAGCGACATGGGCCACAACCCAAACGCGCCGCCCACCGAAGGCGCGCCGCCCGCGCCGCCGCGCAAACCCTTAAAGCGTTTGTTCTCGTCGAACTCGGGCAGGAAAATGGAATGATTGTGGCCGAGGATGGCAAAAATGGGCGCGAAGACGTGCGCCCAATGAACATCGGGAACCGCCGCCTGCGCGATCCACACCGCGCCCGCGCCCTTCATAATGTCGAGGAACGCCGTCGCAAGGCCAGCCCACAGGCCGGCCGCGCGCATGGCATTCGTCCCGCCGGTGCGCCCGCTCGCCACATTGCGGATGTCCTTGCCCGTGCTGATCTTGACCACCAGCAATCCGAAAGGCACCGAGCCGAGTAAATACGACGCAAGCAGCACGCCAGAAATGATAAGCGTTTGATTCACAATCCAACTCCATATTGAGATGACAAAATTAACACGGAATGCCTCGTTAAGTTACTGGACGACAAACCCGCTTCGCGCCTGACCCGCAGCCGGGCGCGCCCGCCGACGGGTTTCCCTCACCCAAGCAGCGCGGCCGCGCCCCACGCCAAAGCCAGCGCGGCGACGGGTTCGACGAACGCGCGTCGTGGCGACGCGGCCTCGCCCAGATTCCCCGCGAGCGAAGTCAACGCGTAGAGCGGACCGAGCAGGGCCAGCCCAAATTGGATCGGCGCGAGCGGCCAGTAGTGCAGCGCCGAGGCCAGTTGCGCGGAGACGAGCGCGATCCCGCCCGCCCAGAAAAATTCCCATTTTTGCAGGCGCAAGTACAGCGTGCGCAGCGACACGAGTCCGCTGGCGAGGACGATGGCGGGAATTTCAAGAACGAGGCGCGGCCCCGAAGCGCGCAAGGTGGCAAGCAGGATGAGATAGACGGCATACGAGAGCGCCGTCAGCAAACCCGTCGCGAGGGAATATGCCGGGGCGGACGGGTCCACCGCCACATATTCGGCAGTAAAGACGGCGACGAGCGCCAGCCCCGCGACGGCAAACGCGGCCCACCACGACGGTCCGCCCGGCAGAATGGACAGGGGCACGCCGACGACGAAGGTGGTCAACGTGGGCAGGAGCCAATGTATCGCCGTCGGCCGGGAGCCGAGGGCGGGATGTCCGCGCAAGAGCCAGTCCATGCCGGTGGCAGAGATGCCCGCCGCCAGCAGGGTCATCACCGTCGTCAGGCTGAGGGGATAGACCAGGAAGAATTGTCCCAGCGTCAGGCGCAGGGGCAGTTCGGAGGAGGGCAGGACGCGCGTCAACGCGAAGGCCAGCAACGTCGCGGCCGTGAGAACGCCGATGCGGTCCGCATCGGGGAGGGAGGAACGAGCCATGGATCAAATTGTACCTGAGAGCGGCTAAACTGGCGGACGGAACCCAAAGAAAAATCCGCGCGCTCCGTGATTTCGCTGAAAAAACCATTTCTTACCGCTTTGTTGCAAACGCTTTAACAGTCTGTCGCTGCAAGCGAAGCAGTCCCCGGCTTGTGAAGAGATTGCTTCGGGAAAGCCGCAAGTAGAACTTGCGGAATCCTTTTTATCGGCAATCGGCAATTTAAAAACACTCTCTTCGACCGCGCGGGGCGGAACGACGCTATGGTAAAATTGAGCGGTTATGGAAACAAAGCAAGCCCCTCAACCGCTTCCGCCGCCGCCCAGCGTGACGCCGGCCATCAAGGCCGGCATGGATGCCATCTCAGTTCACCTGTCCATCCTGCTCCTGCCGCTGGGCTTAGACCTGTTGCTCTGGTTCGGTCCGCGTTTGAGCATACAGCCGCTTTTCGCCTCGCTCCTCGAACAAATGAAATCGTTCGGCGTCGGCGGCGCCATGAAAGCCTCCGACGTGGAAGCCGCCCAGCAAATGCTGACAGAATGGCTCTCCCGTTTCAACCTGCTGAGCGTGCTGCGGACTTTCCCGGTGGGCGTTTCCAGCCTGATGACGGCCAAACAGCCGGCCGTCAACCCGCTGGGAGGAGGAAGCGTAGTAGAAGTCCACTCGGGCGTCGGATTGATCGGCTGGCTCTTCCTGCTGACCGTGCTGGGATGGGTCGCCGGCGGGCTGTACTTCCACTGGGTCTCCAAAGCGACGGGCAGCCGCGAGACGAACTTCGGCGGCGGCCGCGCGGTGACGCAGACGGTACTATTCTCCGTCCTGCTGGCCGTGGCGGCCTTCATGGTCGGTATGCCGGTCATGTTCGTAGTGGGAATCGTCGGCCTGATCAGCCCGAACCTGCTCCAGATCCTCCTGTTCATCCTCGCCTTGTTCAGCGCGTGGATCGTCGTGCCGGTCTTCTTCTCGGCGCACGGCATCTTCCTGCGCGGACAAAACGCGTTTTACTCCATCTACGCCGGCCTGCGGATGGCGCGCTTCACCCTGCCGTCCAGCAGCATGTTCGTGCTGGCGGTCTTCGTCATCAGCCAGGGACTCAACTACCTATGGGCCATCCCCGCGGACAATTCGTGGATGCTGCTGGTGGGCATGGCCGGTCACGCCTTTGTCACCACGGCATTACTGGCCGCCTCGTTCATTTATTATCACGATATGAACGCCTGGCTTGAACTGGTCTTCCAGCGCCTCAAGCCGGACGCGACCGCGCAACAAACGTAAAATTCGCCCTCGCTCCTCCCTTCCCTGCCTCGCCAAAGGCATGGACGAAATCGGGATGGACGAGGGTTTTCGGAGAGAAACATGGCTCAATCCAACGGTCATTACGAAGCGGAAAATATTCAAGTACTCGAAGGACTCGAAGCCGTCCGCCGCCGCCCGGGCATGTACGTGGGCGGCACGGACGTGAAGGCTCTGCATCACCTGGTCTACGAAGTGGTGGACAACTCGATTGACGAAGCCCTGGCGGGCGAGTGCACGCGCATCGAGATCCGCATCCACCCAGACTCGAGCGTGAGCGTGGCCGATAACGGACGCGGCATCCCGGTCGGGATTCATCCCACCCAGAAAAGGTCCGCGCTGGAAGTGGTGATGACCACCCTCCACGCGGGCGGCAAGTTCGGCAGCGGCGGATACAAAGTGTCGGGCGGTTTGCATGGCGTGGGCGTCAGCGCGGTGAACGCGCTCTCGGAGTGGTGCGAGGTCGAAGTCCGCCGCGAGGGACAGGTCCACTTCCAGCGCTACGAACGCGGCATCCCGCAGGCGCCGGTCAAAGTCGTCGGGAAGGCAAAGGCCTCCGAAAGCGGAACCAAGACCACGTTCAAGTATGACCCGCAGATCTTCAAAGAGGAGATGGACTTTAACTTCAACACGCTCGTCCAGCGCTTCCGCGAGATGGCCTTCGTCACGCGCGGCGTCACGATCTTCTTCCTGGACGAACGTTCGAACCGCGAGATGACGTTCTACTTCGAGGGCGGCATCACTTCCTTCGTCCGCTATCTGAACCGCAACCGTGAGACGTTACATTCAGTTGTTTACATGGAAAAGGAGATCGAAGGCATCGGGCTGGAGGTCGCCATCCAATACACCGACGCGTTCACCGAATCGGTCTACTCGTTTGCCAACACGATCAACACGGTGGACGGCGGCACGCACATGACCGGCCTGCGCTCGTCGCTGACGCGCGTCATCAACGATTACGCGCGCAAGAACGGGCTGCTCAAGGACGCCGACCCCAACTTCACCGGCGACGACACGCGCGAAGGCCTGACGGCCATTGTCTCGGTCAAACACCCCGACCCGCAGTTCGAGTCGCAGACCAAAGTGAAACTGATGAACGCCGAAGTGCAGACCTACGTCACACAGGTGGTGGGCGAGGCTTTCGGCGCGTTTATGGAGGAAAATCCGCAGGCCGCGAAAGCCGTCATCGCCAAGTGCCTCACCTCGTCGCGCGCGCGCGACGCGGCGCGCAAGGCGCGCGACCTCGTCATCCGCAAGTCCGCGCTCGAAAGTCTCACCCTGCCCGGCAAACTGGCCGACTGCTCGGAGCGCGATCCCGAAAAGACCGAACTCTACATCGTGGAAGGCGACTCGGCCGGCGGCTCAGCCAAACAGGGACGCGACCGCCACTTCCAGGCCATCCTGCCCCTGCGCGGCAAGATCATGAACACCGAGCGCGCCCGCCTCGACAAGATCCTCGGCAACAACGAGGTCAAGGCGCTCATCTCCGCGCTCGGCACCGGCATCGGCGACAACTTCGACCTGGAAGGCCTGCGCTACGGCCGCGTGGTATTGATGACCGACGCCGACGTGGACGGGGCGCACATCCGCACCCTGCTGCTGACCTTCTTCTTCCGCTACATGCCCTCGCTGATCGAGGAGGGACATCTCTACATCGCCCAGCCGCCGCTCTACCGCATCGCCTACAAAAACAACGTCAAATACGCCTACAGCGACAAGGAAAAGGATAAACTCCTGAAGGAGATGGCCTCCGCCGACAAAGCCAGCATCTCGCGCTACAAGGGCCTCGGCGAAATGAATCCCGACCAACTGTGGGAGACGACGATGAACCCCGAAAATCGGACTCTCCTGCTGGTGACGGTGGACGACGCCGCCGAATCCGACCGCACCTTCGACATGCTCATGGGCGACGCGGTGGACCCCCGCCGCCGCTTCATCCAGACCCACGCCAAGGCGGTCCGCAATCTGGATATTTAGCCCGCTCGCCAGAAACCAGGTTTTTTACAAAAACCTGGTTTCTGCTTTGTTATGAAAGTACCATCTTTGAGCGGGGGATTACGGGTACAATTTCCGTACCCAAATCGGTCCCAGGCACAGGCAGACCCATGTTCAAATCGTCAAACTGGAACGCCATTCTCAATATCGTTCTGCAAGTGATCGTCATAGTCTATCAGGGCGCGGCTGTAGTGGCGTTTGTCTTCGCGTTGTTCCTGGCAAACCGCTGGTTAAAGACGCCCTTCCTCGGCGCGCTGTTCGAGCAGACCATGCTGAAGAACGCGGCCGGGCCCAGCGAGCCTTCCGAGGCGTGGAAACTATACAGCCAGATCAACTTCGGGGACCAGTTGACCAGCGTCAACGGCGTTCCCGTCCGCTCGTTCACCGACGTCGAAGACGCGCTGACGGGCCGCACGCCCGGCATGATCCCCACACAGGTGGGATTTTCCCCGGGCGAAACCATCCCCGTCACAGTCCGCACCGGCGCGGGAGAGGAAAGAAGCCTCGAAGTAACCCTGGGCGTCTTCCCGGCGGCCGACCGGGTCGGCTACATTGTCATCCCCGCCATCCTCAGCGGCCTGT
>WBZR01004276.1_pt1 | contig 11822 bp, 13 predicted proteins | sample 5204231 | NCBI WGS metagenome assembly WBZR01 (sample SAMN12412403, study PRJNA552823) | activated sludge metagenome | isolation source: activated sludge from anammox sidestream of wastewater treatment plant... | place: USA: Virginia | collected 2017-08
ATATTAATTATGAATCCTGATATAATTTTTACTGAGCCGGTATTGCAGAAACTTATCTTGGGGTTAGATGAAAATACAGGTGCAATTTGCCCTGCATTAATTGGTACTGATGGTAATTTTCAAAGAAATTATTTCCAAAGATACCCTTCAATCAGTCAATTTATATATTATCATTCAATTCTTGCAAAGATATTTAACCGCTCATCAAAAAGAATGAATAAATTTCTGGAGAATCAGGATATTGATATTTCAACTGGTGAGAAATTTATGGTTGAACAGATTCCATGTGCTTTTTACATGACAACAAAAAAAATTCTAAAAGAAACAGGACTTATGGATGAAAATTTTAAACTTTTCTTTGAAGATGTAGATCTAAGCTATAGAACAGCTAAAAAATATGAACTTATAGTTGATACATCGGTAAAGATTACTCACCTTGGCGGCTCTAGCTTTAAATCACCGGATAATTGGAATCTTCACGGAAGATATATTGGAAGTATGCTTTATTTTTTCAGAAAACATTATGGATATTCAAAATATATTTTTTTGAAATTTATTGTAATAAATAACTCATTGCTTATTTTATTAATAGAAAAGGTAAAAATTTTGTTAGGTAAAAAAGATAATTACAGATACAATAAACATAAATATTTATTGAAAGTAATTTAATTGATAAATATAGTAATTCCAAATTTTAACGGATATGAGCATTTAGTTACCTGTTATGCTTCATTAAAAAAGCAAAGCCTGCAGGATTATACTGTTATTTTGTGTGATAACGGTTCTGATGATAAATCAATTGAATACACAAAAGAACAATTCAGCAACTCAGCAATTATAGAAATTGGATATAACTCTGGCTTTGCAAAAGCAGTTAATGAAGGTATAAAGTATTCACTTAAAAATACCAATTCAGAATATATTTTACTTCTAAACAATGATATTGAACTTGCAGAAAATTTCATAGAAACTGCAATTTCGGCTTTAGAAAAAAACAAAGATGCCTCAATGCTTGCTGCAAAAATGCTGAATTATTACAACAGGAATATAATTGATGATTGCGGTGATTTTATTAAAGCTCATGGCGGCTCACCCCTTGCACGCGGGCATGGTGAAGAAGATAAGGGACAGTATGATAAACAGGAATACATTTTTGGCGCTTGCGCAGGCGCAGCCGTTTATAAACGGCACGTATTTGAAAAAATTGGATTTTTTGATGAATCATTTTTTGCATATTACGAAGATATTGATCTGAGTTTCCGTGCACAGCTTGCGGGATTAAAGTGTCTTTACGAGCCTTTGGCAGTTTGCTTCCACAAACGGGGAGGTACAAGTTCCGTTGCTACTCATGGCTTCCAAACTGAAATGTGTGAAAGAAACCTTTTACTAATGCGGATTAAAAATTATCCGCTTTCTGTATATTTACTTTATCAACCGTTATTTTTTATTGCAAGAATTAAAAGATATTATTCATTTATGCGCTATCACTCCTTTAAAATATTTCTCAGGGCTGTAAAAGGATATTTTAGAGGTATTCTTATAATGTTTTCAAAACTTCCTGAACGATTCAGAATACAGCGAAACAGAAAAGTATCAGCATCATACATAAAAAGTCAATTTAAATAAAAAGTTTAGTATTGAACGATAAAGTTTCAATTATAATTCTTAATTACAACGGAAAACAGTACCTTGAAGAGTGCTTAAATTCAGTATTTATGCAAACATATACTGAATTTGAATTAATTCTGTTTGATAATGCATCATCTGATGGCAGTATTGAGTTTGTGAAGGATAAATTTATTGATAGCAGGTTAAAAATAATTTCATCAAAGCAAAACCTTGGTTTTGCAGGCGGTAACAATGAAGCATTAAAACATACATCAAATGATATAATTGTACTTCTTAATAATGATACTACCGTTAATGCTGATTGGCTTGAAAAATTAGTGAATGCTGCTGCATCAAAAAATACAGTTGCATCAAGTTTTGTAATAACCGAGGGGATTTCAGAAATTTTTTATCAAACAAACGGTTCACTAAGTTATATGATGTATAATATTATGAATATTTTTCCGGATATTGAAGATGTATTTTATCCAAACGGTGCATCATGTATTTTCAGGAAAAGTGAAATTGGCATACCGTTTGATAATGATTATTTTTTTTATGGTGAAGATGTTTATTTGGGCTTAAAAGCCCGTTTCATGAATATGAATATTCGGTTTGTAAAAGATTCCGTTGTTTATCATAAAGGAGGCGGCACTGAATCAAACAACAGTTTTAAAACTTTTTGCCGTGAACGAAACAGATTTTTAAATCTTTACCTTTTTTTCTCTCCCTGGTTCATAATAAGAATGCTTCCATACATTACCTTTAACCACATAACAAAAACAATTGTATCTGTTTACAGTAAAAAATATTCGTTAATAGGTACAATAAAAGCATATCTTTGGTTTTATGTTAATATTCCGGGTATTTTAAAAAAACGTAAATCGTTAATGCAGTTTAAAACAGCTGATGAAAAAGAAATCATTAAATTTCTTTCTTCTAAAGTATTTAATGGCAACAATACGATTGAAAAATTGATAAACAATATCTCGTACTTTTATTCAAGACTTACGGGAATTAAACCAATTGAATATTTCCTTAAGAAAAAATAATTATATTCAACTTATATTATCACTTACTACATAACAATTTAATGCTTATTTTTGTAAAATCTCTAAAGAAATTTTGGCAAAAATTAAGGTTTTACAGCTAATTGATGGCGGATTCTTAGGCGGCGGACAGACGAATATTCTTTCTATTTCCAAAAATCTGCCGGTAAATGAATTTAATATTCAAATTGCTTCCTGCGGCGGTGGTAAATTTGAGCAAGAAGTTCAAAAACTCTCAATTGATTTTTTTCCTGTTAATCTTCCCAAAGTACTAAGAACCAAATATCTTAAAACTTTACAGGAAATTTACAACAAAGAAAAGTTTGATATTATTCATTCACATGGCGGGGTTGCAGGATTTTACGGCAGAATTTTGAAAAAACATAATCCTGAATTAAAATGCGTTCACTCTATTCATGGCATACATTATATAAACAGCGGCAAATTGTTCCGCAAAAGTATTTCTAAAACTATAGAACAGTATCTTGTGCAGTTTACAAATAAAACTATCTGCGAAACTGTAAACGACTATATGACTGCTGTAAAAAATAAAATTGCCGGAAAATTAAATACAGAAATAATTCCTAACGGAATTAACACAGGTGAGTTTGCAAACTTAAAAAAGAATTTTGAACTTCTTAACAATTTGGGTTTTAAAAAAGAAAATTTTATTATTGGCAATATATCAAGATTTGACGAACAAAAAAATCAAAAGTTAATCCTGCAGGCAGCATATTTTCTGATTAAGAAATATCCTGATATTCGTTTTGTTTTTGTTGGTTCCGGTAAATATCTTAAACAAATGCAGGACCTTGCAAGAGAGTCTAACATTGAAGATTATGTGTTTTTTGCCGGCGAGCAAAGCAATTTAAAAGATTTTTATTCTATCTTTGATATTTTTGTATTTCCGACACTTTGGGAAGGTATGCCTTATGTGCTTTTAGAAGCAATGGCAGCAAGACTGCCTATAGTTTGCAGCGCATTGCCAAATTTAATGGAGGTAATTAAACCTGAATACAGTGCACTTGTTATTGATCCCCTTGATATGGATGACCTGTTCAAAAAAGTATCTGCATTATATCAAAGCAGTGAACTTCGCAATGAAATTGCACAGAATGCTATGATAGAATCAACTCAATATGATGAATCAGAGATTATTCCAAAGATTGCCAATATTTACAGAGAGGTAATGGAGCAGAATTGAGAAGAATAGGAGTTTTTGGAGGTACATTTGACCCTGTTCATAACGGACATTTGATTGTAGCTGAAAATGTTAAAGATCAAATGCATCTTGATACAGTTTTATTTATTCCGTCAAAAATACCTCCATTAAAAGATAAAAGTTTAATAACAGAAAAACTGCACAGACTGAACATGCTGAATATTGCTTTGGAAAATAACAGTTCATTTGAAATTTCTGAAATTGAACTGCAGCGAAGTTCTGAAGAACCCTCATATACAGTTGATACATTGCTAGAGCTAAGAAATGTATATGCCTCTGAACTGGTTAAGTTTTATTTAATTCTTGGAATGGACCAATTAATAAATCTTGAAAAATGGAAAGAACCGGGAAAACTTTTTCTACTTTCGGAAGTGATAATAATTAACCGTCCGGGATATCTTATTCAGCAGGTAGAAAATGATTACGGCAGACAGTCAATATATGTTCCCGTACCAAATGTTGAAATTTCCGCTACAGATATCAGATACAGAGTACAGGAAAATCGCTCAATAAAATATCTGGTTCCAGATAAAGTTGAAGAGTATATTAAAAAAAATAAATTATACCTATAATCAGAATTATATGAAAGTTAAAAGCGGCATTACAGTAATGAAATTCGGCGGAACCTCCGTTCAGGATAGTACAGCAATTAATAATGTTATTGAAATAGTAAAAGCAAATACAGCAAAAAAGGTAGTTGTTGTATCAGCAATTGCAAAAGCTACTACCATACTTGAAAATATTGCAAACTTTGCAGCTAATAAAAATTCAGATGAAGCAGAAAAACTTTTAGATGAACTTATAAACCGACATCATGAAATAATAAATGACTTGGTTAAAGATCAGGCACTTCGTCAAAGTGCAGCTGAAAAAATTATTGGCTGCCACCGCCAAATAGCTGAATTAATAAAGGGGCTGGCAATTATTAACGAGCTTTCGCTCAGGATACTTGATGCAATCAGAGTGTTTGGTGAATTAATGAGCTCATCTGTTATTTACCATGTTATGAAAAATGAAGGTATAAACGCAGAATTAATTAACTCACAGGATATTATTAAGACCAATAATGATTTCTCAAGGGCTTATCCAAATTTTGAGCTTTCTCAAAAAAATGCAGATAAAATTATAAAACCTATCCTTAATGAAGGTAAAACAGTTCTTGCTCAGGGATTTATGGGTTCAACAGAAGAAGGCATACCAACAACAATGGGAAGAGAAAGCTCAGATTTTTCTGCTGCAATATACGGCTATTTAACCGATGCGGATGAAATTCAAATATGGACTGATGTTGATGGAGTATTAACCTGCGACCCCAATATAATACCCCAAGCTTTAAAACTTAATGAAATTTCATTTAAAGAAATGGAAGAGCTTTCAAACTTCGGTGCAAAAGTATTGCATAAAAACTCCGTTAAACCTGCATTAAAAAAGGATATTCCCATAAAAATATTAAATTCCAAAAATACTAAATCATCCGGTTCCTTAATTAACTCGGGGTTAAAATATCCGGAGCAAATTAAATCAATAACATACAAAAAAAATATACTTGTTTTAAGGATTAAGCCAAAGGAGTCACTGAGCCAGTTTATATTTTGGGAAATGATGCTTAACATACTTTCTCGTCATAAACCTCAGATTGATATACTTATCTCATCAAATAATGCCCTGATTATAGTGATTGCAGAAAACGCTTATACTAAAATTCATTACGATGAGCTAAAAAGTGAGTTTGAAGAAATTTCTGAGTGTGAAATAATTAAAGATAAAGTACTTGTTACACTAGTTGGCTCAAAATTAAGTTCAATAAATAATTTTGAGCAAAGTATTTTTCTGTGTAACCCTAAAACAAAGGTTGAGTCAATAATTTACGGCTTCAATCCGCACAGTTTTTCAATACTTGTAAATTTAAATGAGTTTGAAGAAGTAATAAAAAATTTACATAAAGAATTCTTTGAGCTTAGGTCTTCAGGCTCTGAATTATTTGAAGAAATATGCCATAAACCTAAAAAACTAATTGCATAATGATAAATTTAGCCATTGTGGGTTACGGAAAAATGGGAAAAATGATAGAATCATTAGCCCATAAAAATGAATTTAATATTACCGGAAAATTTGATGTAATAAATCCTGTAAATAAACATCTAAAAAGTAATACAGATGTTGCAATTGAGTTTTCAACTCCTGACTCTGTAATTGAAAATATTGAGTTCCTTTCATCTAAGGGCATAAATATTGTATGCGGTACAACGGGCTGGTATCATAAAGCTGATCAAATTAAAAATATTATAGATAAATTTGGCAACGGATTTATTTATGCCAGCAATTTTTCGGTTGGTGTAAATATTTTCTTCCAGATTGCAAAATATTCCGCAGGGATAATTAATAAATATTCACAATACAATGCAGAAATAACCGAAACGCATCATACTCAAAAGCTGGATAAACCAAGCGGAACAGCTATTAGAATTGCGGAATATATTGTTGAAAATGTTAACCGGAAAAATAAAATCGTAAGTGATTCAGATACACCTGAAGTTAATGAGTTAAACATAATTTCAAAACGAATTGAAAATGTTGTTGGTACACACGAAATAAAGTTCAGCAGTAATGCAGATGAAATATCTTTAAGGCACAAAGCAAACTCAAGGCGGGGTTTTGCTGAAGGTGCCTTGGTTGCAGCAAAATTCATATTCGGCAAAAAAGGATTTTATAAGTTTGAAGATATTTTCAACGAATTATAATAAAACAATATTTTAAAAAAATGGATGAAAATAACAATCAAAATCAGTTAAATGAATCGGAAAGTAATCCGGTTGAACTTGATGAAAATATATCTTTGGGTGATGCAATGGCAGGTGTATTTTCAGAACCCGGTGTTACATTTGAATCGGTAAAAATTTCAAAAAAGAAAAATTACTGGCTTATTCCCCTGCTTATACTGCTCGTTATCAGCGTTATTTCCAGTATATTGGTTACAAGAGATGAGGAACTTTCCTCAGAAATCAAATCTCAACAGATAGAAGCGATGAGAAAGCGATTTGATGATGCTGTAAAAGAAGGCAAAATGACTCGTGAACAGGCAGATGAACAGCTTGATAAATCCGAAAAAATGTTTGGCGGAAATACATTTGTAATTTTTGGAGTATTAGGTTCTTTCTTTGGAATTCTAATTATATTCTTTTTAAAAGCACTCATTTATTGGGGAGGTTTAAAAATATTTAAAGGTACAGCAGGATATATTGATATTATGAATGTATTAGGACTTGCTGCTTTAATTACTGCAATTCAGATGATTGTTGATACTGTGCTTGCAATTTTTATGGGAAAATTAATGATAAATATCGGACCTGTACTGTTAGTTTCAAAAGAATCTTTGGGTAAAGATTTATATTCTTTCATTGCAAATTTTGACCTTATAAATATTTGGTATCTTATTGTTATTGGTATTGGTATAGCAAAAGTTTCTAAGTTAAAATATTCAGTTGCAATGCCGATTGTATTTGCATTATGGTTAATATGGGTGATTTTAACATCATTTGGTCCATTAGGTATGTTTGTTGGAAGATAAATATATTAAACAAGTTACAAACGGGGATATATTATATTATTGTTTATTTCGTATTTAGGGATTTATTCTCTGTATTTTTTTCTTGATAATACTTTTTGCAGTTGACGCTCAATTATTGCATCAGAAAGTTTAATTGCAATATCTTCTTTGGAAGAATTCTTGAAAATTTCATCTGTTATCTTTTGCCCAACATCAATTCTGTATAAAATTGATAAAAGCATTTCAACATTTTTATCTAAAAGTTCCCGTATCTTAAAAGTTAAAGCACGGTGAACGTCTTCTATTGAAATTACATTTCTTTCTTCAAGCTCAAAATTTGAAGTAATTATACTGTAAACCTCTTTGGGGATTTTTTTTTCTGTCATAATTATCTGCTAATTATCGGCTTCAGTTGCCTTAAAAAATGAAATATCATTTTCTGAAATTTCAAAATAAACCTCTATAGGTCTGCAGCAAACTTCGCAATCTTCAATATATTTCTGTTTATCTGCAGTTATATCAAGTATAAATGATATTTCCTGCCAGCAATAGGGACATGTAAAAAAATATTCCATATCAACTAAAAAATAAAATTACGGTTTTAAAATTTCAATTTCGCATTTATGAATATTCCATAAATAATTACTGTTTTTAATGAACATCTTGGTATTTAAAATATGCTGCTTAAGTTCATCCCTTGAACCTGCTTTAATTAGCTCACCAATATATCCAAATATTGAATAGTCAAACGCACATGAATTATTTTCCTGACGCATTCCCACAAAGCATTTACTGCACTCCCAATCAATAAATTTGCATAAAGGTACACATAATAACAGCTCATCAAAACCTTCGGGCCAATCCATAGCCAGCCAAGCATCTTGGTTTCTTCCGTTTGCAGAAATCTTTAACAGCTCATGCCAGCTTATATCATTGTTCACTATTTCTTCTAGAGCATCAAGCTGTTGTAAGGTTAGTTCAATAGCAGCTTCTTTTGTTGAACCGTTGCTAACCCATTGGTTGTATATAGTATTGTAATTAAGAAGTTTATTAAGAGGCAAAACTCTCTCTTTTCCTTTTAATGCCGTAGATTACAAGTATTACAGTTAATAAAATTATACCGGCTAGCACTAATGGAGATCTTATTACATTATCATTTATACCCGATTGCTGAATAAATGGCAAACCACCGGCAGCTATAGCAAATCCAAAAGATAATCCCGCTGCAGTTGCCGGGAGTTTTTTAATATTTTTATATACCGCTGATACCATTATTGGTGTAACCGATTGAAGCAGTGCAATTCCCGGAAGCAGAAAATAAATGCTGTACTCTCCAAATATTAACAGCGGTATAGCTGCAAGCAATACAGTGTATGAATATCTTTTCCAGCCAAAGTAATCTCCAGCAAAACCGCCAATTATTTTACCACTTGCCGCAGCCAACGAAATCAGTATTAAAGTTGTAATTTCACCTTGATTTATGTACTGAAAAATATTCCATACTGCAGAGCGTAATGCAATAGCAAGCAGCAGAATTAACATCACAAAATCATGTTTTTCAAATTCTGTATCATCAGCTTTAAAATTATAAGGTAAAACCGGCTGCTTGAAAGCAATAATAAAGAGTGAAAGTATTACAAGTGCTAAAATAATTATTATAGAGGGGAAAATTCCATTCACAGCAAGATAACCGCCTATTGCAAGACCTGCAACACCGGGAGCAGCAAATATTCCTGCATTTGAAGCATTTCCCGGAGATATACAAAGTGCAAGTGCACCGCCTCCGGTATGAAACACAGCGGAAGCAAGACCTGCAAGTATTACTGAAAAAATTGGATTAACATAAAATAAAACAATTGCGGCAATCATTAATGCCATTCCAAAAACTGTTGCAATTTTTGGAGATTTAAGCTTATCAATCAATAAGCCTGCAAGAGGCTGAGCGCCAAATGCCAGTATATTATACAGCAATACCAATGCCCCAATCGAAAAAATTGATGTGTCGCGTGAAAGCGAACCGAGCAATAGACCTGCTGAGCAGTCAGAAATTCCGTGAGAAATTCCTAATATTACCGGCAATGATGTTTTTTTCATCTATTTTTATTTAAACAATAAAACTTAAAGATGCTGTAACTAAATTTGCAGTAAATGAAATCAAAAAAGCTTTTTTATAGCTTACATTTATTAAATATTTTATTGGAATAACTTCACTTAAAAATACAACTAATTCAATTATAATAAAATATATATTCACAGAATTATTAATTTCCAAAGAATTAATACTCAATGTGTTAGATAAAAAATAAGAATAAAAATAATATGCTAAAGGATGTGTAATACAGTTAATTATTATTGAATATAATAATAAACAATAAGGTTTTTTCCTGATAAAGATAAGATAAACTATATATTCAACAGCAATTGTAATACCAAGAGCTGAAAAATATTCAAACATTATTTTTTCATTTTCCTTATTACCAGTACTGTAATAAGGGCAATTAATGCAAGGATTGGAATTATAATAATAAGGTATGAACTAACTTCAGAAGCAGGAGAAACAACATCATCCTTGCTGAAACTTTTTGAATCTTCTGCATCAATTATATTTTTGTTTTTATCTTTATAAATAATTTTTTTAGATTTAATGGCAAGCAATTCTGAAGAAATGTTTTCAATGCTGTATTGTTCATTTATATAATAATATTTTGCATCTCTGTTTGCATAAGCTTCGCATTGAACATTTTTTGAAGAAATAAATTTCTCCGATGAAAAGAATTTTTCAAGTTTAATGTTTCTGATATTGCTTTCATTAATTGAATTAATTGAATCAAATAACTCTTTATCAAAATCTGCAGTTTTAACAGCTAATATCTTTGGGGAACCGTATTTACAAGAGGGGTTAATGTTTGAACCATCTTTAATGATAAGTGCAATAATATCCGGAGCACCATTGGAATTGTTAAAGGGATAGGCAATAAATGTATAATCAGGGTAAGAATTAATATTTGTTAGTTCAAAACTGTAATCAATTCTTTTTTTTCCTTCGGGCAGCAGATCTGCAAGCAGACTTGCTGAAAAAATAAACAATAGTGATGTAAATATTATCGCTTTAATCATTTTAAACCTCATTTATGATTATTGAAATATATATTAATTTACACTTGTATCATCAAAATTTTCCAGCCAGTTATCTATAACACCCATAAACGAACTAAGACAGCCATCTTCAAATGGTGATATCAAATTTGCTGTTTCAACAAGTCCTAAAAACGACTTACTTCCGCCTGCTTTGCAAAGTCTTAAGTAATCTTCTAATGCATTTTCACGGTTTTCTATGGATTTTTTCCAGAACTGAAAAGCACATATCTGTGCAAGGCAGTAATCAATATAATAAAACGGGCTCATGTATATATGTCTTTGCTGCTGCCATCTGCCTCCTCTTTCAAGAAAATCATTATTATCGTATTTGATATATGGCATGTATTTCTTTTCAATTTCCAGCCAAGCTTGTTTTCTTTCTGAAGGCAATGCTTCGGGATTTTCATAAACCCAAGTCTGAAATTCATCAACAGTTACTCCGTAAGGTATAAATATTACAGAACCTTTTAAATGTGAATACTTAAATTTTTCTGTCTGATCTTTAAAAAAACAATTCATCCAGGGCCATGTTAAAAATTCCATACTCATAGAGTGTATTTCACAAGCTTCTGATGTTGGGAAAAAATATTCGGGAGTTTCAAAATTACGGCTTGAATATGCCTGAAAAGCATGACCCGCTTCGTGGGTCAATACTTCTATATCGCCCATTGTTCCGTTAAAATTTGAAAATATAAATGGTGATTTATATTTTTCTATGAATGTACAGTAACCGCCCGTATCTTTACCTTTTTTGTTTACAAGGTCCATCATTTCATTTTCAAGCATGAAATTGAAAAATTCATTTGTTTCGGGTGAAAGCTCGGAATACATATTTCTAGCACAGCTAACAATCCATTCAGGAGATCCATGCGGCTTTGCATTGCCAGATTTATAATCTAACTGCTGATCATAATACATAAATGATTCCAGCCCAAGTCTTTTTTGCTGTTTTTGTTTAAGCTTCATTGCAATTGGAACTATAGTTTCCTTAACCTGGTCACGGAATTTTTTTACCATTTCAGCATTATAATCCGTACGTCCCATACGGTCATAACCCATTTGTACAAAATTCTTGTAGCCAAGTTTTTTAGCCATCCTGTCTCTTAATTTAACAAGATCATCATAAAGTCTGTCGAATTCTTCTTCATTTTCAGCAAAAAAATTCCATTTGGCTTCATTTGCAGCTTTTCTAACTTCACGGTCAGTAGATTCCATGTAAGGAATTAGCCCTTGCAGGTTCTTTTCTTCTCCATCAAAA
>WBZR01004277.1_pt1 | contig 11822 bp, 7 predicted proteins | sample 5204231 | NCBI WGS metagenome assembly WBZR01 (sample SAMN12412403, study PRJNA552823) | activated sludge metagenome | isolation source: activated sludge from anammox sidestream of wastewater treatment plant... | place: USA: Virginia | collected 2017-08
CTCCGGGATAGTATTTCGAGAATGAGGGGACAGGCAGTTCGATATGGCCTCGCCGGATTTCGTAATCCGAAGTGCCGCTGCCTTCGTCCTCGAACGGAACGTGCCCGGTCAGCATTTCGTAAAAGACCACGCCCAGCGAATAGATGTCGGAGCGCTGATCGAGTTCGCGCCCGCGCGCCTGTTCGGGACTCATGTATTCGGGCGTGCCGGGATTGAAGCCCATCTGCGTTCCGCCTTTGACGCCGCGGACTTTGACGATACCGAAGTCGGTGACTTTGACGACGTCTTCCGGCGTGACCAGGATGTTAGCCGGTTTCAGGTCACGATGGATGATGCCCTGATGACGCTGGCCCGATTTGTCCTGATAGATGAAGTGGTGCGCGTAATCAACGGCGGCCAGAACCTGTTTGAAGAGCCTGATCGCGCGTGCAGGCGGGATCGGTCCGGTTTCACGCGAGATCATCTTCCGCAGGTCGCGCCCTGGGACGTATTCCATCACGATGCAGGTCGTGTCTCCGACGGCGATGAAATCGTAGACGCGGACGATGTTCGGATGATCGAGTTGGGATTGGACGAAGGCTTCGCGTTCCAGACGGTCGCGCAGGTGCTCAACCTGACGCGGGGAGAAATCCTCCGTGCGGATTGTCTTGATGATCACCTCGCGCGCCAGGCGCGTGTGGCGTCCAAGATAGAGTTCGCCCATCCCGCCTTCGCCGAACTGGCTGACTACCTCGTAATTACCTATGGTGCGTCCGAGCATAAAATAAAAAGATGAGCGCCCTACTTCGTAATCTTCCTGAAATTCAATACACAATCCCGCTCAACCAGGTTGATCGTTATCAGATAACCGCCGATCCGCAGCCGGTCTCCATCGTTGACCTGCGCGAGATCTGTTTTCTGATCGTTCAAATATGTTCCATTGGCGCTTCCCAAATCGCGAATAAAATAGTGTTCGTCGCGGCGTTCAATCGCCACGTGCCGGCGCGAGATGTTGTCAGCGTCAATCGCTATTTGATTGTCGGCGCGGCGGCCAATCGTGACGCTGTCTTCGCTGAACGGCTGTGTTACTCCTTCCTCCAACCCCTTTACGACGATGTGCGGTTTAAGTTCAATGACGGGCGGCAAGCGATTGGGGGCGGTCAGCTTGCCCGAAATCAGGCCCGTCGCAACTCCGGAAGAGAGATGAACCAGCAGCACATTCGCGCCGATCCGTATCTGGTCGCCGTCGCGCAACTGAGCCTGCCGAACGCGCTCGCCGTTGATGAATGTGCCGTTCCGGCTGCTGTCTCGCAAAATGTATGTCGCGCCGCGTCGAATGATTTCGCAGTGACGGCGCGAAACTGTATTGCCGTCGAGCACGATGTCGCAATCTTCATCGCGCCCGATGGCCGAGGTCGGGTTGGTCAGGAACAGTCCCGTCCTGCCGGCGCACAACCCACCGATAAAACTCACGCAAAGCTTGCTCGCGGGAAAGCTGGACGTGGCTATCCCTTTGCCAAGCGAGATGGCGGCGGCGGATTCTTGAGAGCGCGTGAAATCGTGTTCCTGACCGATCACTGCGGGCCCGACCCTTTAAGAATGGATTTGATTGAATGCAAACTCGAAACTGGAGGCGCTGAAAGCGCTTTGCCGCTGCTTTGTTTTTAGCGTTGTGAGCGCTCAACGCAAATGCTTCTCAAAAGAGGCTGTAGCTTAGCATGGCGCCTGAGCTTTGGCTAGAAGATTGCCATTGCGCGCAACTCAGTCATAAGCGGTATCGAAGAGCCATTCGGCCAAAAGAGAAAAACCAAAAGAGAATGGTTGACTCGCCATGCAAACGAAGCTACAATCCGCCCGCGTTTGGCAGCGAACCTCAAAAGCTTCAATTTGAATTTGATTGAAGTGGCCCTTTCGCAGCCTTGACCCATTTGTCGCACGAACTTAATCACCCCGTTGAAAATCATCACTGGCAACAGGGCAAACACCAATCATTGAGTTCTAGTTGAATTCTATTTTGTCGGCGAGCCTCGCCTTAGCCTCGGACTCCATTTACGGGTCGGGTTATGCGAAGCGTAAAACCCGTAAAGCGCTTATTACAAGGCTGCCGCCGCGAGGAGAGGAGAACAAGATGCGAACCTCACGTCGCCGTCTTCTGTTCAACATTTCATACGCAACGCTTCTGCTGGTCACATTGTTATGCGCGGGCCTCGCTGTCAGCGCCCAGGCTCAGGGCAATCCGGGCCAAAGCATTCCGGGATTGCCAGGCCAGAACAACGGCCTCGGTGTGAGCGAGAACAAGCTCGGCAGCGTGCTTTTCTTCAACTACTACACCAGCGACGCGGCAAGCTCATCGGTCAACACACGGATCAACATCACCAACGCGAATCCCGTCAAGGACATCGTGGTTCACGTTTTCTTTGTTGACAGCGTCACCTGCAACATCGCCGACGCGTTCATCTGTCTGACCCACAACCAGACTACCACTTTCCTCGCTTCCGATCTCGATCCGAGCGTAACGGGGTATATCATTGTCGTCGCGGTTGATTCGGTGGGACGGCCGGCGGGCTTTAATTATCTTGCGGGCGATGAATTTGTCGTGACCTCGACGTTGCATCGCTTCAGTCTCGGCGCGATGGCCGCCGCGCGACTTGATAGCGATGAGGGCGGCGATTACGCCTCGCCGGTGAATTCGGACGGCGTGACTTCGACGATGTTCTTCAACAGTCAGCAGTATGATCTGCTGCCCTACACGATGTCGCTCGACAGCTTCCCAAGTCAGGTTTCCGGCATCGGCGCGCCACTTGCCGATACCAGGCTATATGTTTATTCGCCCTTGCCGAATCTGGTGACAGGCGGGGCGCCCTTCAGCGGTACGCTGTTCTTTATTGTTCACGACGATCAGGAAAATAATTTTTCAGCGCAATTACCTCTGGGATGTTACCTGGCGTCGGACAAACAGAGAGTTTCATCAATTCGCACATCGCCGAACATCAACACCATAGTGCCCAGTGGGCGCACAGGATGGGCGACATTCTACGCGTTCGGTAATCGCCGGATTGTTTGCAACACCGCTGGCGACACAATCGCGCTCACCAATGTTCCTTTGATGGGCGCGACAGCGACGAAGATCGGATCAGCCGTCACCGGGTTCACCGGCGGACACAATCTGCGGCATGCGACGATGTTTTATGGTCAGAATACTCCGGGATATTCAATTACGATCCCGGTCTTCCCGCCGGGTTGCCAGTCCATTGATTTGCCGACCAGGGATAGCAGTCTGTGCGAAACAGAATTCTCCGATAGATAGCTGAGCGGAAAAACACATTCGCACAGCCGTCTCGTTGGCTAAAGGCTGGCTGCGAACAGCAGCCGAATTGTCTCTTCTCTAATGATCACGGAGCGTGACTGCGCATGCGTAGTCGCGCTCCGTTTTATTTTTTCAGCCTTCATCTCTCACACTCTTAAAATTCAGTGACGGCCCGCTTTAGCAGCGCTCGAATCGAAATTTTTATGAAACCTCCGGCGCTCTGAGGCGTGGAATGTTCGGAGTTCTTTTTTATAAGAAGGCGAAGTGTGCCGCCGACTAATAATGCTTAGTAAAGTGTTCGCTACGCTGTGTCGGCGTTTCCGCTGGAAGAATCTGGAAATAGTACCGGACCCCTCAATCCGACACGATTGCCCCCACAGATAGCTGCGAAGGAAGCTTTGACGAATAGCCTCAGGAACGACCAGAGACTGGTTGTTTTACCCTCACACGAGCGCCCCCGCGATTAACTTCATCGTGGTGTAAGTCAAATCCATTTGTGCAGGCAAGAGCTTCAGCTACAGTCAGACTGAGCGAACTTAATTGAAGGCAGTTTTGAAATGGCAGAGTTTATTTGCAAACTCGGGACGCCCGGAGGCGAGGTCGTGACGCGGACGGTCGAAGGTCTGTCCGAACAGGAATTGCGCCAGCGTCTCGCGCATGAAGGTTACCGGATTTTTTCGGTTGAAACCTCCGGCGTGGTGAATGGTGTGCGTGTGCGCGGGGCGGGACAGCGCTCGGTCAAAATCAAGCTCGATGATTTTCTGCTCTTCAACCAGCAGTTGGCCGCGCTGATTCACGCCGGATTGCCGGTGCTTCAATCAATTCAGATGCTCCGCCAGCGCTCGCCCAATCCGAAACTGCGGATGGTGCTCGCGGATGTCGAGGCGCGAATCAAATCGGGCAGCGCGCTTTCCGAAGCCCTGGAAGCTCAGGGCGATACTTTCCCAAAAATCTACACTGCTTCGATTCTCGCGGGCGAACGTTCGGGTAACCTGGATGACGTGCTGCGCCGCTACGTTGAATACACGAAATCCATCGCGGCTCTGCGCCGCAAGATTCGCGGCGCGCTCACCTATCCGGTCATGCTGCTGTGCGCAGCTTTCGTCCTCATCACCATTCTGACGACATTCGTCATCCCGCAATTCTCATCACTGTACGAAAATATGGGGACCGAACTGCCTGCGGTCACGGTCTTCGTCGTCAGCATTTCATCGGCTGTCAGGGAAAACATCTACTGGCTTCTTCCGCTGCTGCTCATCACCGGCGCCGCGATCTTTTCGTGGAGGCGAACTGAGAACGGGCGGCGCACGATGGATCGCTGGATTTTGAAGATTCCAGTCGTCGGCGATCTGATCAAGCAGTTGACCACCGCCCAGCTATCACGCAGTCTGGCGACGCTGCTCGCGGGCGGCATTACCGTTGTCGAATCGTTCCAAATTTCGCTCCAGTCGGTTACCAACCGCGAGCTTCTGCGTTCGACCGAACCTGCGCTCGCAAAAATCCGCGAAGGGAAGCCTTTCACCGAAAGCCTGGCCGCAGCCGGATGGGCGCCCGAACTGGCGGTTGACATGATCGGCGTCGGCGAGCGTTCGGGGGCCTTGCGCGAGATGCTCGATGAAGTCGCCGGATTTTATGACGCTGAGACCGAAACAAAACTTGGGCAGTTGACCAGCCTGATTGAGCCGACGATCCTGCTGGCGATGGCCGGCATAGTGATCACGATCCTCCTGGCGATTTATCTGCCGCTGTTGCAAATGGCCAGCAAGGTCGGAGCTTGACACGAATCTCGAATCTCGAATTCGAGGTCGAAGTAGAAGTAGAAGAGGAAGAGAAGGATTAAAGAGGGTAAGGGAATGGCAGCATCAGAACAGACGATCAAAAACGGGCAGAACGGGCAAAACGGCCAGGCCGAACGTGAGTCGGCGGAGCGTCTGGCCGGACGTTACCGCCTCAACTTCATTCAACTGGAAAATTTTCCCGTTGATTATTCGCTTGTCCAATCGCTTCCGATTGACCTGATGTTGCGAAACAAATTCGTGCCGCTGCGCCGCGAAAACGGCCACATGGTCATCGCCATGGCCGATCCGTCGGATTTGCTGCTGCTCGACGAATTGAAGGCGCAGCTTCACATCCCGCTCAAAGTCGAAGTGGCGACGTGGAGCGCGATCGAGTCTGTCCTGCGCAAAGGCGACGCGTCGGATCGCGTGTTGCAGGGAGCGACCGAAGGCTTCCGCGCCGCGCTCGTCAAGGAGACGGAGCAGGGCGAAGAGGTTCTGGATTTGGGCCAGCTTTCGAGCGACGCCGAGATGTCGCCGATCATCAAGCTGGTTGACACGATCGTCTTCACCGCTCTTGAAAAGCGCGCCTCCGACATCCACCTCGAAACGCGCGACAACGACATGGTCGTGCGCTACCGCATTGACGGCGCGCTTTACGAAGCGGGCGACGCCATCGCCATCCGCCATCACCAGACGATCATCTCGCGCATCAAGGTCATGTCGGAACTCGACATCGCCGAACGCCGCGTGCCGCAGGACGGACGCTTCCGTATGCGCATCAAAGGCCGCCGCGTTGATTTCCGCGTCTCGATCATGCCCTCGATTCACGGCGAAGACGCGGTGATCCGTATCCTCGACAAGGAGCAGATCAACGAATCGTTCAAAGACCTCCGGCTGGAAGTCGTCGGCTTCGAGCCGAAATTGCTCGGCAGATTCCGCCGTTTCATTCACGAGCCTTACGGAATGGTGCTGGTCACGGGGCCGACCGGTTCTGGTAAAACGACGACTCTTTACGCGGCGCTCAACGAAATCCGCAACGACGAAGACAAGATCATCACGATTGAAGACCCGGTCGAATACCAGTTGCGTGGCGTCACCCAGATTCAGGTCAATGAAAAGAAGGGGCTGAGTTTCGCGCGCGGCTTGCGCAGCGTCCTGCGCCACGATCCCGATAAGATCATGGTCGGCGAAATCCGCGACATGGAGACGGCGCAGATCGCCATTAACTCCGCGCTCACCGGCCACCTGGTTTTCACAACCGTCCACGCCAACAACGTGATTGACGTGATCGGGCGCTTCATCAACATGGGCGTCGAACCTTACAATTTCGTTTCGGCCCTCAACTGCGTGCTCGCGCAAAGGCTGGTTCGTCTGCTCTGTCCGCGCTGCCGGAAACAATATCAGCCGACCGACGCCGAGTTGGTCGAATCCGGGCTGACTCCGGCGAAGTCCCGCGACCGCGACTATTACACCACTGCCGGTTGCGAAATCTGCAACCACACCGGTTACCGCGGCCGCACGGCGATTCACGAACTGCTCGATATGTCCGACAACATCCGGGAATTGATCATCGAACGTAAACCCGGATCGGAAGTCCGCCGAGCCGCAGTTCAGGAAGGATTGAGAAGCTTGCGCGAATCCGCGCTGCGATTGGTCTTCGAGGGACAGACGACACTGCACGAGATCAACCGCGTCACGTTCGTTGAAGATATCGAATAGCAGGGAATGAGGAATGGGGAAAAGACCTCGCTTCCCACTCCCTGCCGACAAATTTGGAACGCATTTAGCTTAGGGGCGTGGAAGAGCCTGGTTGTTGATTCAGGCTTATAATTCACCACCCCTCCCCGATGTTCTCCGATGCTTGAACACACTTGAACGCATTGGATGACAGTCGGTCTTTAATTTCCAAATTTTCAAGCTGCCAGTTTGAAGTCGCCAGTTTTAGTTTCTGGACAGGGCGCCAACCTTGTCTCGATTCAAACCGTGAGTCGGCCTGAGATGGTCGAAAGCTTAATCGCTTAACTGAAAGATAGAAAAGGTCATCACCATGAACACAAATCCATCCACGCGCAGATTTCTTGCCGTCTTCCTGTCGCTCTGTCTGCTTTTGCCGGGCGCGGCTCTGGCCGATGGCAAAAACGGGAAGAAGAATTTCAAGGAAGGCGTTAAATACGAAGAGCAGCAGCAGTGGGACATGGCTGCGCAGCATTTCGCGCTGGCTCTCTCGGCGGAGCCGAACAATCCCGAATACAAGATTCATTACCTGCAATCGCTTCAGCGCGCCTCGCTGATGTACGTCACTCGAGGCGACGCGCTGGCCGAGCAGAACGATTACGCCAGCGCCTACAACGCCTATCGTCAGGCGTACAACTACGATCAGGGCAATGAAATCGCGCGATTCAAGATGGAGCGGATGCTCGAATTGCAAAAGGCGCAGGCGGGCGGAACCAGCGATCAATTCAAATACAATATCCAGACCGGCTCTATGAAGCTCGCCAGCAACGAAATCCAGGTGGCTAATAAAGCTCGTTCGAAGGGAGATGTCGCGCAGACCATCAATTTCAGAGACACCTCCTTCAAGGCTGCGGTCAATTCGCTCTCGAGACAGCTTGGGCTGAACGTCGTGTTCGACGACACGGTCAAGGATTCGGACAAGGTGACGATTGATCTGCAGGACGTGACACTGGCCAAAGCGCTCGACATCCTGCTTTTGCAGAAGAAACAGACCTTCGAGCAGGTTGACCGCCGCACGATCTTTGTCTATCCCGACAACGGAACCAACCGCCCGCGCTTTGAAAAGCTGATGATCAAGACCTTCTATCTGGGGAACATCAACGCCAATACGGCGAAAGCCGTTCTAGCTCAGATGCTCCCGCCGGGCCGCCAGGCCGCGAGCGTTGACAACATCGGCGGACAGGGCGGCGCCAATAACAGCAATATCCTGATCGTCAAAGCGACGCCGGCCGAATTGCAACTGGTTCAGGACCTGCTCGACAACATTGATAAGAATAAGAATGAAGTCGTGCTCGACATCGAAATCTATGAGGTTTCGCATGACAGCATGACTCAGATCGGTAATCAGATTGCGACTTCGCCGCAGCAGATCAACACGGTGGAGTATGTTGATAAAACGAGCGGCAAGATATATTACAAGCAGAGTCCCACTACCTCATTGGGGAACCTCGGCGGCTTCGGCACCAGTTCCTTGTTGCCCGCAGCGATAGGTAACGTCGGCGCCCTGGCAGCCTTCGGCGCAAGCGGAGCGGGCTTCCTGCTTGGATTGCCGCCGACTACGCTTAGCCTCCTGCGATCAAATGGCAGTTCGAAGCTACTGCACAAGACCCAGATTCACGTTCTCGACGGCGGACAGAACCAGACTAAAGTCGGGCGCAGCGTGCCAGTCAGACTCGGAACCTCATACGGTTACGGTGGCGGTTACGGTGGCGGTTTCGGTGGCGGTTTGGGAGGAAACCTCGGCGGTGTTGTGGGGCAGAATGGGACGGTCGGAGGAACCGGCGTGGGCAACTCGGCTCTGGGAAATGCTTTGGGGGCGTTGGGCGGATTAGGCGGATTCGGCGGTTATCCGGGAATTGACAGTATTCAATACCGCGACGTCGGTTTGGTGATTGACGCGCAGCCGACGATCACCAACGAAGGCTACGTCGAGATCAAGATGAAATTCGAGACCTCGGATGTCGTCGCTTCCGGCTCTGACGCTCAGAATCTGACGCCGGTCTTCACACAAAGGTCACTGAACACAGTGGCTCGCATTCAGGACGGCGTGACTTCGGTTGTCGCCGGCGTCAATCAGGAAACCAAAGGCGATTCGCGCGCCGGGATTCCCGTGCTCGGAATGCTGCCGCTGATCGGCAGACTCTTCTCGACTCCGCGCCAGGAGAGCCGCCAGAGCGACGTGATCATCACCGTCACGCCGCACATCATTCGTTCGGCGGGCATAACCAAGGATAACCATCTCGCGCTGGTCGGGCCGCCGCAGACGGGCGGTATGAACCAGAGCATCGAAGACGTGGTCAATCGCGCTCAGGTTGAAGAAGAGGCGGAGAAACGGTTGATCGCTCAAGGCGTGCCGGGTGTGCAACTTGATGCGCCCGCTTCGGCGGCAGGCTCGCAGCAGCCGGCCAGTTTCAGCAATCAACAACGAAACGGATCGCAGTCGGTAATTCAAGCCACCAGCAATTCCGACAAACGCGCTCCGCGTGTGATCAACGACCGAAATGTCGGCCCGCCTCCTCCGCCGTCTCCTACCAGAAATCAGTCCGCTGAAGCGCCGGTGGTTCCAGATTCGCCGCCGCAGCAACCGGAAGTCCAGCTTGAACCGACCGAGAGGAGCGTCGGCGGTGATCCGCAACAGGCCGGACAACCGGGGCAGCCGGGGCAGCCGGGACAGGGAGCGGGCAAGGATGGCGCGCAGCCGGAGGTAAGCTCGCTGGTTTCTCAACCTGCCGAACCTGTTCCTCAAGCGACGGTCATGCCTTCGCGTCGCCCGGAAAACGTCGAGCGCGCAATCGCCAAATTGATGGCCGAAGAGCGGGCCAGGAAAGAAGCCGAGGCGAAGAACAAAACTAAAAAGCCTGAACCGCAGGTTGATGTTCCGAAGGAGTATCTGAGTTCAGCGCCGAAGCAGAAAGTCGCTCAGGCGACGCCGAAGATGAACGCCGCTGCGCGCCCGAATTCAGCGGTGAATTTCTCTCTCTCTCCGAAACCGATCAAGCAACAGGTCGGGAAGACCTTCACGGTGACGGTCGAAGTCAGCAGCCAGGAGCAGATGAGCGGCGCCAGCGTCGCGCTCAAGTTCGACGCCTCCAAACTGCAGGTGAAATCGGTGCGCGACGGCGGATTGTTCGGCTCGCAGCCCGAGTTCAGCTACGACATCAAACAGAAGGGGACTCTGATCGTCAACGTCAAACAGCCCCATAACACGCCGACGGCGTCCAATGGCCGTTTGATCACGATTGAATTCTCCGCCATCGGCGAAGGCCAGTCGGAGATCGCCTTCAACAACACTGACACCAAAGTCCGGGTTGGCAGCGCGAATATCGCCGCTAGCGGCTCTTCAACTCAGGTGATCATTGGCCGTGATTCGGTGACGAGTTCAAATGAAAAATAGAATCAGAAAAATGGCTGGCGACAGGCGGAGAGCGATCCGCCTGTCGTCCGCTGAATCAGGCTTCACCCTGCTTGAGCTGATCATCACCTTGACGATCATTGCGATTCTGGCGGCGGGTACGATCCCAGTTGCCAGAAACATGATCAAACGCGAGAAGGAGATGGAATTGCGCCGCAACCTGCGCGAATTGCGCAAGGCGATAGACTCCTACAAAATCGCGTGCGACACAGGGCTGGTCGGCCCGCTCGATCGTAAAGTTGACGACGAATGTTATCCGCCGAGCCTGGAGATTCTGGTCGAGGGCATTCACCCGCCGAACAAAGGCGATTCGACCATCCGGTTCCTGCGCCGCATTCCGAAAGACCCGTTCACGGGAAAGACGGACTGGGGGCTTCGTTCGGTGCAGGATGATCCCGACTCGGCATCGTGGGGTGGACAGAACATTTACGACGTGTTCAGCAAAGCGCAGGGAACTACGCTTGACGGAAAGACGCAGTACAAGAATTGGTAGCCATGAAACGTAAAAACCAAACCGCAAACTTCAAATCGGGATTGCGCGCCCGCGTTCAGCGAGGCTTCACGTTCATGGAATTGCTGATCGTGATGGTGATCATTGCGATTCTGGCGGCGGTGGCGATTCCGAAGTACCTTCAACACCTGCGCCGCGCGAAAGAGATCGTGCTGATGCAGAATCTGTGGACGATGCGCCGCGCGATTGATTTTTACTGGCAGGACAAGGAGAAGCCTCCCGCGAATTTGCAGGAGATGGTTACATCGGGTTATCTGCGTGAGATACCGAAAGACCCGATGTGTCCCGATTGCCAGTGGAACGAGATCGCCGCGCCCACTGACGATCAGAATACGACCGGCATCGGCGATGTGAAGAGCACGGCGGAGGGCGTGGATTCAAACGGAAAGGCCTTCACGGATTACTGATCTCGCTGAGGCGCAATCATATTTCATATCAAATATGAAATATGGCCTACCGCAAAAAATGTTTTAACTGCATACGAGAATGCGACAAATTCCTATCTTATCCGGTTTTTTCAACTACCTGACCGCGCCCAACCTCCCGCGGACTTCACTCTCAATCAGCGAAACACATCTGGCGTTGATCACGCTCAAACGGAGCGGCGGCGAATTCGAGCCGCGCAATCTGGGTGTTCTGCGATTGCCCGACGGTGTCGTGCAGCCGAGTTTCACCGAGCCGAACGTCACGAACGAGCCGATGCTGATCGAGCATCTGTCGAGAACGGCGGCGCAGGCGGGAATGAAAAGCGTGCGGGCGTTGAGCGTCTCGCTGCCTGCGGGCAGCGCGCGCAGTCTGGTGGTTACGCTCGATGAAGCGCCGGCATCGCGCGCCGAACTGGCGCAGGTGATCGAATGGAAGGTCGAACGCGGGATGGGACAGAAGTTCAGCGACCTGAGAATCAATTACTCGCGCCTGAGCGAGGCCAATGGCCGCCCGCAATATCTGATCTCCGCCGCGAGCGAACCGGTCATCACGCAATACGAGCGGATCTTCAAACAACTCGGCTGGCAAGCGGGAATGATCGCGCCTCACCACATCGGCGAAGCTCAGTGGCTGATCCGGCAAGGCCTGGAAGACGATCAGGTCGTCGTCAGTTTG
>WBZR01004280.1_pt1 | contig 11811 bp, 12 predicted proteins | sample 5204231 | NCBI WGS metagenome assembly WBZR01 (sample SAMN12412403, study PRJNA552823) | activated sludge metagenome | isolation source: activated sludge from anammox sidestream of wastewater treatment plant... | place: USA: Virginia | collected 2017-08
TGTGGGAAGGTTTTTCGCAACTTCTACTCATGTGTGAAGGATTCGCACTTCGGAATTCCGATGATGCCGATGATGCCGAATGACATTTGCCCCGAGGCTGTTACGGGTAAAGGGCAGAGCTAGCCTCCTGGCGCGGATAACAACGTGATTTTCGTCGCGGTCTCCGACCTCGATTTCAAGAAGCCGGAAGCCGGAGGCGGGCTCACGGCGGTCCAGATCGCCACCGGAGAGAAGGTGTGGCATGTCCCTGCTCCGAAGCCGGCGTGCCTCGGACAGAAGGGCTGCAGCGCGGCCCAACCCTCGGCAGTGACGGTCATTCCGAACGTCGTGTTCTCCGGTTCGCTCGACGGCCACCTGCGCGCCTACTCGACCGATCAGGGCAAGCTCCTATGGGACTTCGACACGCGAAAGCCCTTCTCGACGGTGAATCACGTCGCAGCCCAGGGAGGGTCGATGAACGGCGCCGGTCCCACCGTAGCCGGCGGGATGCTGTTCGTCAATTCCGGCTACGGATTCTTTGGCGGCGCGCCGGGCAATGTTCTGCTGGCGTTTTCCGTCGATGGACGTTGACATTCAGCCCGGCAGTGCTCGAAGATTGCGCTTTCCGCCGCCAGCCGCGCCAGGGTCGGCGTCTTCACCACACGGTTTCCATACGGCTCGAGAAACCCTTTCCGAACCGTATCGGAGACGATCGCCAGGACGTTCCATGGGGAATTCGCGGAACCCTGCGGCGCGGCCGAGGCAGAAAGGGCGGCGCCAGTGGAGGAGAAGAACTCGCGCCGCCGCATCTCCATTACTTACCTTTCTTGGTCTTGCGTGCCGTAACGGTGATTTCGATGTGCGCCGGGCCGGCCAGCTTGGCAACACCCACCGTCGTCCGCGTCGGCCGCGGCTCCTGGAAATTCTTCATGTAGACCGTGTTCATGCGAGGGAAAAGGCTCATATCGGTGAGATACACCTGCACCGAGACCGCGTCCGCCAGGCTTGCCCCAGCGAGTTTCAGAACTGCACTGATGTTGTCCAGGGTCTTCTGTACCTCTTCCTCAAAGCTATCGGGGATGCTGCTGCCGGCGGTGATTCCGGAAACGTAGATGGTGTCGCCTACCTGGAGACCGGCGCTGAACGGCCGGTTCGGAGCCGTGCCCGGAGGCGTCAGCACCTTCTTGTCGGCGGCAAAAGAGCCGGCGCAGAAAGCGGACAGAAACAGGAAAAGGGAAATAGCGCGTTTGTGCATATATGGATGATACTCCAAACACGATGCGATACCTCCGCTGGTACTTCTTTGTACTAGAGTACTATCGGTAAATCCACCTAATTCACCATTGCCGCTCCAAGTCGTGCGCGGCATCCTGGGATTGCAGAAACGCTTCGGACAATGATCATGGCTACGCTTTCCAACAAACCAGAGAATGAACGCCGCGCGGCGGACCGCTTCCCCATCGAGCGCGAGGTGCGGTACAAGGTCATCAGCAAGAAGAACGGCGACGAGAGCGGTGTAGGATCCACCATCAACATCAGCAGCAACGGAGTGCTGTTCACCACCGAGAAGCTGCTCATTCCCGGACGCCGTCTCGAGGTCTCCATCAATTGGCCCGCGCAGTTGAACAACAAGTGTGCCCTGAAGCTGGTGGCGCGGGGGCGCGTGGTGCGGTTCGAACAGGGCAAAGCCGCCATGGAGATTCAGCAGTACGAATTCCGTACTTCAAGCGCCGGCGCGCATTGACGGACGAAGGCCCTACTTGCCCTTCTCCAACTCCGCGATCGCTTTCACCGTTTCGTCGCGCTGCCACGGGAACATGGTCGTCTTGGGGTCCTCCTGGATCAGCCGGTTGAACACCTGCAAAGCCTCCCGGTAGCGGGCTTTGGCTTGTGCCGTGTCCCCCTGTGCGGCGGCAATGTCTCCCAACTTGCGCCTGGCAAGGGCAATATTGAAGTGATGGAAGCGGCTCTTCGAGCCAAGCGCGAGCAGTCTCTCAAAAATAGCGATGCCGTCCCGGAAGTGGCTGGATGCCGGCGCGTATTGCTTGAGATAAGCCTCCGCCGTGGCCAGTTCGAGGAGATAATACCCGCAATCCCCCAACACCTGCCGGTCGTCCGGCGCCTGTTTCCGCACTTCCTCCATGAGATCCAGCGCCTGGCGGAACGTCTTCACCGCGGGCTCCCATTCATCGCCCAGGCTGTGCACGCGGGCCACCGAGCCGATCGCGCGAATATAATCCCGCCGCGCTACCTGGTTGGCCGGATCGGCGTCGGCGAGCTGCTTGTTCACCTCGAGGGCGCGCTCCATATAGGTAAGCGATTGGGCGAGATCACGGTGCGCCCCCGCCTGGCGGTCGCCGGCATTGTTGCCGTAGGCCCGCAGGAAGACGGCCAGATAGCGCTTCCTGTGAACATTTGAAGGATCGAGATGCGTCAACTCCGTCACCTCGTCGATACTCGTACGCAAGTCCGCCAGGCCCCCCGCATAATCCCCCATTCGGCATTCCAGAGCGCCAATCTGGTAACGCGCCAGCGCCCTCCCGTTGCGCGCCCGGGCGCTTTGCTCATCGGCTGCCGCGCGCTTTTCGAATATCTGCCGGGCGGCGCGGAAGTCTTCCAGCGCCTCCTTGGTGAACGCATTGTTTTCGCGCAATGACCCGCGCTGGTAGTAGATGTCGGCAATCGCGAACTCCATGGCGGGGTCGCCCGGCTGGTACAGCTTCAGGGCCGCGTCATACACCTTCATCGAATCCTCGTAGCTGGTGAGGATCTTTTGCGCCGCCGCCATATTCGTGTAGAGCCCGATCAACTCCGTTCGCGCCCGGACGGAATCGCGCGGCAGGCGGAGCCGGATGGCCAGGGCCTTCTGATAACTGCGCATGGCGCCCGTGAGATCACCGAGACTCGGTTTGGTGGGGCTGCCCTGCAATTCCCCGACGCGTTCATACGCCACCGCCAACTCGCGTTGCAGGCCCGGATGGAGCCCCGGTTCGCTCACCATGCCGTCCAGGTATTCGAGCGCCGTCTTGGCCACCACGCGCCGCGCCGCGCTCGTTCCGGGCAGATCAGCAACAGCCGTGTCGATGTCGAAAAGAAACCGCTGAATCAGATTCCGCACCTGCTCGAAGCGCCGGTCGGCGCGCCGGCGCTGCTCATTGGCCTCGCGCGAACTCGCCAGCGCGGCCGCCCGTTGCGCCAGAGCTTCCCTCGCCGCGCTCTCCGCCCGGAGCCGTTCCGCCTCGGCGCGGTCGCGCTCGCGCACGGCCGCTTGCCGCAGATTCTCCCCAAGACGCGCCTGGCTGCGCGAAGCCGCCAGCGCAAAGGAGAGCGTCGCCACAATGACGGCGGCGGCCGCAAGCGGCATCCACTGGCGCTGCGCGAACCGTCCAAACTGGTACATGGCCGAGTTGCCGCGCGCGAGCACGGGCAGGCGGTTCAGGTGACGCCGGATATCCTCCGCCAATTGCTCGGCCGAGGCGTACCGCCGGCGCGGATCCTTCGCCATCGCCTTGAGCACAATGTTGTCCAGGTCGCGCGGGATCCGCTCGGCCGACCGCCGGCTGGGAGGCTCCGCATCCTGCTCGCAGACCACCCGCACCAGTTCGGTGGCCGAGTAGGTTTCAAAGCGATGCGCCGCCGAGCCGGATAGCAGTTCGTAGAAAATCGCCCCCAGCGAATAAACGTCCGTGGCGGTTGTGGCCGCCTGCCCGCGCACCTGCTCCGGGCTGGCGTACTGCGGCGTCATCAGGCCGTATGCCGCGCGTGTGGTCGCGTCCTGCTTGCCATCGTCGCCCACCAGTTTGGCGATGCCGAAATCGAGCAGCTTCGGAACTCCATCGCGCGTCACCAGAATGTTGGCCGGCTTCAGGTCGCGGTGAACAATGAGGTTCTGATGCGCGTAAGCGACGGCTTCACACACCTTGATGAACAGCCGGCAGCGCTCCTGAATGCTGAGCTTCGCCTCCGCGCAATAGCGGGTGATGATCTCCCCTTCGATGTAATCGAGGATCAGGTACGGCCGGCCGTCAGCCGTCGTTCCGCCGTCCAGCAGACGCGCGATGAAGGGGTGGTCGAGCGTGGCCAGAATCTGCCGTTCCTGAAGAAATCGCTCCCGCGACGCCGGATAAGCCAGACTCGTTCGCACCACCTTGATCGCCACTTGTTTTTGATACTGATCGTCGACGCGCGTCGCAAGATAGACCCTTCCCATGCCGCCCGAGCCGATCTCTCCCTTGAGTTCATAGGCTCCGATGCGTGCCGGCATCGATCGCGCGTCCTCGTCCACCACCATCGAGGCCGCGCCCCCGATCATGTTCGCAATCTGTTCCTTTGCCTCAGGGTCCCGGTCGGCGTCCACCATCTCCCGGACCATGCGCAACAGGCTCTCATCGCCGGCACAGGCCTCCCGCATCCATTGTTCCCTCTCCGCAGGAGGGAGATGGACCGCCTGATGAAACAGTTCTTCGACTCTTTGCCAGCGCGTGGGTGTCATGCCCGAACTCAGACTGCCATTCTAAAACGTGCAAAAAGTGGACTTTCTGTATCATCGCCCAAAACATGCTTCTTTCATAGTCCGCGCGAGGAATTCGGTTCGTTTTGCAAGGCAGGATAGGGAAGGGAACCCGCGATTGCGTCCAGGTCCATCAGATAGACCGCCCGGGAGCGGCCATGCCACGTCCCGCGCACAAACCGGCGGAAGGGGCGGGACATGTGCCGCGGAGGAACCACATCAGAGGGGCGGATTCGAACCGTGTCGACAACCTTGTCCGCCACGATCCCAAGCAAGGGTAAGCCCGGAATGGGGGGATCCGGCTCAAAAACCACGGCACAAGGCGGCGGGCTGCCGGCGGACATCGAGAATCGGACGCGCAGGTCAACGGCCGGCGCCGCTTCGCCGCCAACCGCCAGCATCCCCGCAAACCACTCCTCAGCCGCCGGCACAGGCAGTAGTATCGGGTGCGGACACAGGTGCCGCACCTGGGAACAGGGAATCGCGAACTCCTGCGACTTCACCCGCACCAGCAGATACTCCACCGCCGCTTGAGTCCGCGCCACTGACAATGGGCCGGTCCGGGCCAATGTCACACACCGGCAAGATGCGGCTTCGCAGTGTGTCTGGCATGCTCGTTCTGCTGGTTGGGAGACAAACATACCTGCACTTCAATCCGCTCCCCCTCGAAATCAAAGGGAACCACCGTCCATTCGTGCTTGCCCTGATTCCGTTTGATGAAATCGTGGCCGTAAAGAACCGTGGGAATGCTCAGGGCCATTTGCCCCAATAGCTCCTCCAACTCCGTTTTTACGTTGCCGAGAATCATGTTCGTCATCTCACCCACCGCATCCAGCACTTCCTCCTCTACGCTGTCATGCTCACTGAGGAACAAGGCATCCGCAATGCGGCAAGCCATCTTCACCGAACAGATGAACGCGCCCGTGCCGGCCCACGAGCCCGCGAAACCCACAAGCGACAGAATTCCCGCATTCGTCGGCGCCGGATCCACCTCCGTGTAGTCCGCCAGCGGCGTGAGTTCGAGACCAAGCATCGTCTGGAACACGCCGCACGAGGCGTCCCGGATGAATTCGACAAGTTTATCCTGGGCAATGGACTCTTCCATGAAATAAAACTCCTGTAAGTTTATTAAAGGATGCCCGTAAGCTTTTCCTTGATCTGATCGGCCGTGAACGGTTTCCGCACATAGCCGCTTGCTCCCAGCGTCACCGCTTCCAGCACCTTGTTCTGGCTGCCCTCGGTGGTGATCATCAGAACAGGAACGTTCTTGTGCTCGTGGCTCGCGCGGATTTGCGTCAGCAACTGCAAACCATCCATGTTCGGCATGTTGATGTCGGAAAGAATCAGCCCTACCTTGCGATTCTTCAACGCTGCCAGCGCTTCCACCCCGTCCCCCGCCTCGATCACCTCGCCCACACTCAATTCCGCCTGGCGCAGCACCCGCTGCAGGATCTTCCGAATCGCCGCGGAATCATCCACGATCAGTATGTCTACCGGCATTGAACCTGGTCCCTCCTATGCCCTCATCCGCTTGCCGCGGAGCCCGCACCTGCTTGCCTGCGGCGCTTCGAAGAAACTCGCTCGCACAACAGACCCTCGCCGGCCGTTATACACGCGAATCCCCTCCTGTACTGGCGGACCGGCGGGGCGCTGGCAAGTTCTTGACCCTCAGCCACGCCGCCTTCCAACCCCTACATCCATCCTCATCGGTAACGTTGCCTTGGACTTGAACCGGGATCGGAATTGTTTTCTAACAGTTCCCCCTGCCTCGAGCAGCCCTGCCTATGGATGCCATAGAAACTTTCGATTGGACGAAACCCAAACCCTATCTTTACCTTGAAGTATGATCGACCTCTCTACTCCGGAGCCAGTCCCTGCCCAAGCCGCCCTGATGCACCGGATCAGCAGGATCGTCAGTTCCGAGCTTTCCCTCGACCAGATGCTGGCCGAGATCCTCGTCGTGGCTGTACAGGTTTCCGCCGGTGACGCTTGCCTTGTCTATCTCCTTGAAAAAACTACGAGTGAGATCATCCTGTGGGCTTCCCAGGTGCCCCATGCCAGGCCGCTTGGTAAATTGCGTATGAAGTTGGGAGACGGCGTTACCATTGGCCCTGCCGCGCACGATTCGGTTATCGCCCTCACCGCCCACGCCGGCCAGGATCCCCGCTTCAAACAATTCCCCTCCCTGATCGAAGACACACACGAAGCGTTCCTCTCCATTCCCCTGGCGAGCAGTGGCGAGGTTGTTGGAGTCATCAACATCCATTTCCGTCACCCCCGGGAATTTCCCGCCGATCTCATTGCCTTTCTGACCTTTATCGGCGAGCAGATGGGCGGAGCCGTCGCCAGGAACGTGCTTGCCGAAGAGAACCGGCGCCTACACGAAGAGGCGCTCGAAATGAAGCGCCAACTCGCGGCGCGCAAACTCGTGGAACGCGCCAAAGGCATTCTCATGCGGCGCTTCTCCCTCAGCGAAGAAGAGGCGTATCTGCGCTTGCGTAACGATAGCCGCCGTTCCCGCCGCGCCATGCGCGATCTGGCTGAACACATCATCCAAACCGAAATCCACGCACTCGATTCGCAGTGATATCCCGCATGATGACTCGCGTACGATAATCAGGCATGTCCGTTTTCAAACTGGCGGCGGCCGCTGCCGTCACGGCAGGTTGCGTTTTTGCGCAAACCGCCGCGCCCCTGCCGCTCATACGCGACTCGAAACCGCGGGTAGAGGCGTCGGCGCCCGTCGATTGGCGGATTGTCACACGCCCCACTACCGGCGGTGCCCTCATCAGCCTGAAACTCCGCAACCGGGGGGCGGCTCCATCCCGGTTGGGAAAGGTGTACCTGGTGGACGGGTGGCTCGATTTGCCCACTCAGGCAGTCGCGCTGTCGATGTCCGGCTGGCAGATCCCCTCGCTGGTGAAACCGGTGAAGGAGCGTGTGACCAGCCAGGTGATGATGGAAGTCGTTGCAGGATCGCGGGCGGCCAACCTCGGCTTTGTCACGTTTGACCGGATCTACACGGAGCACGCCGTATGGCCCGAAGCCGGCCGGTTGCGGGTGCAATCCTGGTGCGACTTCCGGCAATGGGCGCTCCCGCCCGGCCAGGAGGTAACGACCGAGGAATTGCGAGTCGCGCCCACCGGCGACGGGTTACGCGGGCTCGAGGAATGGGCCAACGCCGTCGCCAGCCAGAACCATCCCCGAATCTGGCGCGAACCGGTGGCCGGCTGGGTCGGCTGGTCGTGGGTGGATCCGTTCCATAGCGAAAGATATGAAGACGTCGTGCGCCGCAACGCCCAGGCGATACGGGAGCGGCTGAGCGGATTTCCCATCCACTATATCTGGGTGAGCCTGGGAAACCTGGAAGGCCGCCAGGCAGGCAACTGGCTGGCCTGGAACCGCCAGGCGTTTCCTACCCCGCCGGAAAAGCTCGTCCAGGATCTGAACGCCGCCGGCTTCAAACTGGGCCTGTGGGCGGGCGCATTCTGGCTCAGCGCGCAATTGGAGGACAAAGTCGCGCGGTTGAACGACGCGCTGCTGCGCAAAGACGGCCAACTGCTGTTTGTGCCGCACCGCGAAATCGGCAAAGTGTATATTCTCGACCCCACTCACCCCAAAACGCACGAGTGGCTGCGCGAGACGTTTTCCACCTACCGGCGATGGGGCGTGCGCTACTTCATGATCGATTTTCTCGATTCGATCAGTGACGTGATTACCGGCCGGTACATGCCAACGCAGTACGCCGGCTCGTCGCTGATACCGGGGCCGCAAACGTTCCGGCGGGGCATCGAGGTGGTCCGCAAGGCGGCGGGTCCGGACACGTATCTGCTGGCGAGCACTGGGCCCACCCTTCATTCCATGGGCATCATGGACGGAGTCCGGGCCGGCAGCGACTATGGGGAGGGCCGCGTCCTGGATGGTCCGGGCAAGGGTTTTTATCCCGGCACGTTTGTCATCAACAAGGCCGATTACTGGACGTCTCACCGCCGGGCCACCGAAGCCTGGGCCAGCCACTACTTCATGAACGGAAAGCTGTTTGTGGCCGACACGGGCAATGTCCTCTCAGTCGATCAACCCATCGCCGTTTCCGGCGCGCAGATCAGCGCGACTATTTTCGGGCTCAACGCGAGCCCGCTCATGCTCGGCGACGATATCGCGCGCATCGCTCCCAGCCGGTTGGAGATTCTGCGGAAGGTTTTCCCCCGGGGCGGCAACAGCGCCGTACCGGTGGACCTGTTCGAATCGCCAAGCCCGGACTATCCGAAAGTGTTCCGCCTCGACGTGGCCAAAAGCTGGGACAACTGGCAGGTGGCGGCGGTGTTCAACTTCGGCCGCGAGGTGCTGAAGCGCCGCCTGAGTTTCACCGGGAAACAGGCGGTGTGGGACTTCTGGAACGAACGCTCGCTCGGCGTGCACGATGGCGGCATCGACATCGACGTGCTGCCGGAATCGGTGCGCGTGGTTCGCCTGTCCCGCGAGCGCGATCATCCATGGCTCCAATCCACTGACATGCACGTGCGGCAGGGCGAGATGGAAATCGAAGAGGTGGCCTGGGACGCAGGCGCGTCCACGCTTCGGTTCACCGCCGTTCGCCCGAGCGGTTACAAAGGGGCGGTCTTTCTGCGGGCGCCCGCCGGATGGGCCGCCGCCGAACCCGCGGGCCTGTGGATTGCACGCGATGGATCGGACAACTCACTCACCATCCGGGTGAACATCGAGTTCGGCCCAACCGGCCGTGTGACCAAATCGATTCGTTTTCAGCGGTTCCATCAATACTAAACTGTATGTTTGTCCCCTTTCCGCCCGCTCTTCCGTAACGCGCATCTGCAAACCGTCGCCGGAGCCTTCTGGCAGCGGCCGCTCGATGAGCGCGCGTTCCCGGTAACCGCCGCTTACTATCACACCGAGCCCGAAGTGCGGGTTCTCGTGCACAGCCAGCAGCCGCCCTCGCCTCCCAGAGGCACGCTGCTGCTGGTGCACGGACTCGAGGGCTCGAGCGACGCGGGCTACATGCGCAGCGCCGCGCATGCCGCCCTCGCCTCCGGTCTTGCCGTGCATCGCCTCAACATCCGCAGTTGCGGCGGCACGGAAGCCCTCTGCAACACGCTCTACCACGCCGGCCTCACCTCGGACATCCGCTTCGTCGCCGAACGCCTGCGCGCCCAGACCGGACAACCCATCTTCCTTGGCGGCTTCTCCCTGGGCGCCAACATGGTGGTAAAACTCGCGGGAGAACTCGGCGCCGCCGGCCGCGATCTGCTCGCCGGAGTCATCGCCGCCAGCACTCCGCTCGACTTGGGCGCTTGCGCCGCCGCGCTCAACCGTCCCCGCTGCTGGCTCTACCAGCAGCGCTTCCTCCGCAACATGGCCGCGCGCCTCCGCCGCCGTCATGCCCTCATGCCCCACATCTTCTCCCTCGATGGCCTCGACGGCGTCCGCAGCGTCTACGAATTCGACGACCGCATCACCGCCCCCTTCTTCGGCTTCGGAAATGCCGAGGGCTACTACGGCACCCAATCCGCCGGCCTCTTCCTCGACTCCATCGCCGTTCCCACGCTCCTCATCCACGCCAAAGACGACCCCATGATCCCCTTCGACGTCTACCGCCACCCGGCCTTCGCCCGCAATCCAAATCTCCATCTCCTCGCCGCGGACCACGGCGGCCACGTCGGCTTCCTTGCCCGCGGCCCGCGCCGCTTCTGGGTGGACGAAATCCTCTGCCACTGGTTGGCCCGGATCGGGAACAACTCGCGGGCCGGCATCGTCTTGTAGTTCAGAGAAATGCACTCCGGAGCGTCCTTTTATGAGGCGGCGCGCGTCGCCCTCGGCTCACTGCGGGCGAACAAATTGCGCAGCTTCCTCACTTTGCTTGGTATCATCCTCGCCACCTCCACCCTCATCGCCGTCATGTCCCTCATCCACGGCATGGATATTTACGTCGCCCAATCCGTCTCCGACATGGGAGCCGACGGATTCCGCATCGTTCGCATGGCCTTCTTCGGCAACTGGGACCCGAAGAAGTTCCTCGAATTCCAAAGGAAAAACCCCGAGTTGAGCCCCGGCGAGTATGACTTCCTCCTCTCCCGCGCCTCTCTTGTCCGCGCCATCGGCATGCAGAGCTCGCGCCAGACGCGCGTCTCCGCCGCAGGCCAGAGCATGCTCGGCGTCGAACTCCTCGGCGCATCGCCGAACATCGCCGACATCTCCAACATCCAGCCCCTGTTCGGCCGCGTCTTCTCCGGGGCGGAAAACTCCCACCGCATGACGATCGCCTTCCTCGGCAACGACCTGCGCGAGACCTTCTTCCCCAACGTCGATCCCGTCGGCAAGACCATCGAGATCGAGGGCCGCCCGTTCCTCGTCGCCGGAAGCGCCAAATCGCTCGGCAGCGTCTTCGGCGTCTCGCGCGACAACTTCGTGATGATCCCCATCGAAACTTACTTCAAGATGTACGGCGCACGCCAGGGCATCAGCTACGCCGCCGTCTCCTCGAGCCACGAAAACCTCTTCCAGGCCCAGGACGAGATGCGCATGCTCCTGCGCGCCTGGCGCAAATTGCGCCCCGGCCAGGATGACAACTTCGCGGTCATCTCCTCGGATTCCTTCGCCCAACTCTGGGACCGGCTCACCGGAGCCATCGCCGCCACCGCCATCGCCGTCGTCTCCGTCTTCATGGTCGTCGGCGGCATCGTCATCATGAACATCATGATGGCCGTGGTCTCCGAGCGCACCCAGGAAATCGGCGTGCGCAAGTCCGTCGGAGCGCGGCGTTCCGATATCCTCCAGCAATTCCTCGTCGAATCGTCCCTGCTTGCCGGCTGCGGCGGTCTGATCGGCGTCCTCATCGCCTGGACCCTCTCCATCGCCGTCCGCAATTTCACTCCCGTCCCCATGGCGATGCCCGTGACCGCGGTCTTCGCCGGCGTCGGCCTCTCGACGGTAGTCGGCTTGTTCTTCGGCATCTACCCGGCGAGCCGCGCCGCCAAACTCGATCCCATCGAAGCCCTGCGGGTGGAACGATGACCGCCGGAGCAGTAATTTCGGGAGTGACGCTCGCGCTCGACTCCATCCGCGCCCACAAGCTGCGCGCCTTCCTCACTACCCTCGGAGTCATCATCGGCACCAGCACCATCATCGGCGTCGGCTCCATCCTCGCCGGCTTCGATGGAGCCATCACCAACATGCTGCGCAGCATGGGCGGCAACACGCTCATCGTCTTCAAATTCCGCATCGGCCCGCGCGTGGGAGGCCTGAGTCCTGAAGAGCGCACTCGAAAACCGCTGACGCTCGAAAACGCCCGCGCCATCGCCGAACGCTGC
>WBZR01004282.1_pt1 | contig 11804 bp, 8 predicted proteins | sample 5204231 | NCBI WGS metagenome assembly WBZR01 (sample SAMN12412403, study PRJNA552823) | activated sludge metagenome | isolation source: activated sludge from anammox sidestream of wastewater treatment plant... | place: USA: Virginia | collected 2017-08
GGCGCCGCTGGTCGTGCTGTGCGCGGCCGAGGGCAGCCTGCCGCTGCTCGCGACGCTGGGGCAGGCCGCTTGGCCGACGCGCCGCACGCGCGGCCAGGTGAGCGTGCTGGCGCAGCGCACCCCGCTGGCGCTGCCGCTGGCCGGCGACGGCTACGCGCTGCCGCTGGCCGACGGCACGCTGCTGTGCGGCGCGACACGCCAGCCCGACGACGACGACGCGCGCGTGCGCGCCGAGGACCATCGCTTCAACGCCGGGCGCGCGCGCCGGCTCACGGGGCTCGACCTGCCGCTGGCGGCCGACGCCTGGCAAGGCCATGTCGGCTGGCGCCTGCAGACGCCCGACCGCATGCCGATCGCCGGTGCGCTGGTCGAGCCGACCGCAAGGGCGGGCGCCCTGCACCAGCTGGCGCGCGTGCCGGGGCTGTTCGTCGCGGCCGCGCTCGGGGCGCGCGGGCTGACGCTGGCGCCGCTGCTCGGGCAACTGGTTGCCGCGATGGCCGACGGTGCGCCCTGGCCCCTCGAGCGCGACCTCGCCGCGGCCGTCGACCCCGGCCGCTGGCTCGCGCGCGCAGCCGGCGCTGCGGCTGCGTCGGGCGCACCGGGCGCTGCAGGCGCTGCGATCGCGCCGGGCGAGACCGGGTCCGGAGGCTGATCAGCGCGGCGCGGCCGGGTCGGGCCGTGCAGCATCGGGACCGGCTGCCGCATCGGTCGCGTCGGTCGCGTCGGGTGTGTCGGCCTGCGCCTCGGCGCCTGCCTCGCCTTCGCCGTGGGTCTTGTGCTGCGCCTTGCGCGCGGCCTTCTCCTCCTTCTTGTGCTTCTTGGCCAGTTCGCGCTGGCGCTTCTCGAAGGCGTAGTTGGGCTTGGCCACGTGCAGTCCTCGGTTCTGGGCGGGTTCGGTGCCGATTAGAACACCAGCGTCTCGACGCCGGCGGCGGTGCCCAGCAGGCAGGTCTGCGCGCGCCGGCGCGCGAAGATGCCCACCGTCACCACGCCCGGCCACTGGTTGATCTCGGTCTCGAGCGCGAGCGGGTCGGTGATCTCGAGTCCGCGCACGTCGAGGATCGGGTGGCCGTTGTCGGTGAGCACGCCGGGGCGCAGCGCGGCGAGGCCGCCGAGCGCGGCGAAGCGCCGCACGAGCTGCGGCGCGGCCATCGCGATCACCTCCACCGGCAGCGGAAAGCGCCCGAGCACCGCCACGCGCTTGCTGGCGTCGGCGATGCAGACGAAGCGCTCGGCCAGATCGGCGACGATCTTCTCGCGCGTGAGCGCGGCGCCGCCGCCCTTGATCATGCAGCCCTGCGCGTCGATCTCGTCGGCGCCGTCGATGTAGACCGGCAGCCGCTCGACCTCGCCCGCATCGAGCACGCGGATGCCGAGCGCGCGCAGCCGCGCGCTGCTGGCCTCCGAGCTGGACACGGCGCCGGCCACCGGCACCGCCGCCAGCGCGTCGATGAAGAAGGCGACGGTCGAGCCCGAGCCGACGCCGACCAGCGCCCCCGGCTGCACGTAGGCGAGCGCCGCACGCCCGACCATCGCCTTCAGTTCGTCCTGCGTCATGCGGCGGATTATCGACGCCGCGCTGAGACAATCCCGGCATGGCCCTCGCTCCACCGTATGCGCTCGCGCGCCCCTTCCTCTTCGGCCTGGACGCCGAGCACGCGCACGAACTGACCCTGGGCGCGCTGGCGCGGCTGCAGAACACGCCCGCGCAATGCCTCTGGGCGCAGCCGCGCGTCGACGATCCGATCGGCGTCGCCGGGCTGCACTTTGCCAACCGCATCGGGCTGGCCGCCGGGATGGACAAGAACGGCCGCTGCATCGACGGCCTGGGCGCGATGGGCTTCGGCTTCATCGAAGTCGGCACGGTGACGCCGCGGCCCCAGCCCGGCAACCCCAAGCCGCGCCTGTTCCGGCTGCCGCCGGCCGAGGCGCTCGTCAACCGCATGGGCTTCAACAACGAGGGGCTGGCCGCCTGCCTGGCCCACGTCGCGCGCGCACACAGCTTTCGCGCCGGCGGCGGCATCCTGGGCCTGAACATCGGCAAGAACGCCGCCACCCCGATCGAACAGGCGGCCGACGACTACCTGATCGGACTCGAAGGCGTGTACCCGCATGCCGACTACGTGGCGCTGAACATCTCGAGCCCGAACACGACGAACCTGCGCGCGCTGCAAGGCGACGCCGCGCTCGACGCGCTGCTCGCCGCGCTCGGCGCGCGGCGCGCCGAACTGGCGCAGCGGCATGGCCGCGTCGTGCCCGTGTTCGTGAAGATCGCGCCCGACCTCGACGACGCGCAGATCGACCTCATCGCCGCGACGCTGCGGCGCCACGGCATCGAGGGCGTGATCGCCACCAACACCACCGTGGCACGCGATGGCGTCGCCGGTCTGGCCCATGCCGGCGAGAGCGGCGGCTTGTCGGGGCGCCCGCTGGCCGAGCCGAGCAATCGCGTCATCCGCCGCCTGCGCGCCGCGCTCGGCACGGCCTATCCGATCATCGGCGCGGGCGGCGTGGCGAGCGGCGCCGACGCGCGCGCCAAGCTCGACGCCGGCGCGACGCTGGTGCAGTTCTACACCGGCCTGGTCTACCGCGGGCCGGCGCTGGTGCGCGAGGCGGCGCTGGCGCTGCGCGACGCAAGGCGCGCGCAGGCGGTCTGAGCTGTCCACCCCGGCGGGCGCCGCCTCAAGGCGCTTCGGGGCTCTGCGCGCGCGCCGCGGCGCCGGCCGCCGCACGCCGCCGCGCGTGGTCGGTGCCGATGAACAGGTACATCGCCGGCACGACGAACAGCGTGAACAGCGTGCCGATGGCCATGCCGCTGCAGATGACGATGCCCATCGCCTGACGCCCGGCGGCGCCCGCGCCCGAGGCGACGACGAGCGGCACGACGCCGAAGACCATCGCCGCGGTCGTCATCAGGATCGGCCGCAGCCGGATCGCCGCCGCCTCCTCGATCGCCTCGCGCTTGCTGCGGCCCTTGGTCTGCAGTTCGTTGGCGAACTCGACGATCAGGATGCCGTGCTTGCTGATCAGACCCATCAGCGTCACCAGCCCGACCTCGGTGTAGATGTTGACGCTGGCGAAGTCGAGGAAGATGAAGATCAGCGCGCCGAACATCGCCAGCGGCACCGACACCAGGATCACCACCGGGTCGCGGAAGCTCTCGAACAGCGCCGCCAGCGCGAGGAAGATGATGATCACGGCGAACGCGAAGGTCAGCCTGAAGCCGCCCGACTCCTGCATGTACTGGCGCGACTGGCCGGCGTAGTCGACCTGGTAGCCGCTCGGCGCCGCCTCGGCCAGCGCCTGGCGCAGGAATTCGAGCACCTGCCCCTGTGCCTGCCCCGAGACGCCCGACAAGGTGACCGAGTTGAGCTGTTGGAAGCGGTTGATCGACTCGGGCACCACCTCGTGGCGCAGGCCGGCGACGGTGCTCGCCGGGATCACCGCCCCGGCCGGCGTGCGCAGGTACAGGTCGAGCACGTCGGACGGGTTGAGCCGGTCGACCTGCTGCACCTGCGGGATCACCTTGTACGAGCGCCCGGCGATCGAGAAGTAGTTGACGTAGCCGCCGCCGAGCGCCGCGCCGAGCGCGCCGGCGACGTCGGCCTGCGTCAGGCCGAGCGCGGCGATCTGGTCGCGGTCGAGCACGACCGTCGCCTGCGGCTTGTCGATCTTCAGATCGGTGTCGGCGAAATAGAACAGGTGCGCCGCGTTGGCCTTGTCGAGCACCTTCTGCGCCACTTCGTCGAGGTTGCGGAACGACTCGGTGCTCGAGATCACGAACTGCACCGGCAGCCCCGACGCCCCCGGCAGCGGCGGAAACTGGAAGGCCGCGATGCGCACGCCGGCGATGCCGTTCCAGCGCGCCTGCAAGTCCTGCTGCAGCGCATGCGCGCTGCGGCTGCGCTCGCTCCAGGGCTTGAAGACGACGCCGCCCATGCCCTGGTTGACGGTCGGGAAACCCGTGATCTGGAACATCTGCTCGTACTCGGGCGTGGCCGCCGCGACGCGATGCATCTGGTCGCCGTAGACGAGCATCTGCTCGGCGGTGGCGGTGGGCGGCCCGACGATCAGCCCGGCGACGATGCCCTGGTCCTCCTCGGGCGCGAGCTCGGACTTCGAGAACTCGAACATCGCCACCGCCGCGGCCAGCAGCAGCGCACCCATCACGACCACCACCGGCCAGCTGTCGAGCAGCGCGTGCAGCAGCCGCAGATAGCTGCGGCGCACGCGCTCGAAGGCGTGGTCGATGGCCTCGACGAAGCGCCCCTCGTCCTGCTCGCGCCGGAAGATGCGCGAGGCCATCATCGGCGAGAGCGTGAGCGCGACCACGCCCGAGACGGTGACGGCGCCGGCCAGCGTGAACGCGAACTCGGTGAACAGCGCGCCTGTCAGCCCGCCCTGGAAGCCGATCGGCACGTAGACCGCGATCAGCACCAGCGTCATCGCGACGATCGGGCCGCCGAGCTCGCGTGCGCCCTGCAGCGCAGCGGCCATCGGCGTCATGCCCTCCTTCATGTGGCGGTCGACGTTCTCGACGACGATGATGGCGTCGTCGACCACCAGCCCGATCGCCAGCACGAGCGCAAGCAGCGTCAGCAGGTTGATCGAGTAGCCCAGCGCCAGCATCACGAAGAAGGCGCCGACGAGCGACAGCGGCATGGCGATCAGCGGCACGGCGACCGCGCGCAGGCTGCCCAGGAACAGGTAGATCACGAGGGTGACGATGGCCAGCGCTTCGGCCAGCGTCTTGACGACCTCGACGATCGAGCTGTCGATGAACTCGGTGGCGTCGTAGACGATCGCGCCGCTCACGCCGGCAGGCAGCTGCTGCGTGATCTCGGGGAAGGCGGCGCGCACGCGCTTGGCGACCTCGAGGATGTTGGCCTCGGGCGCGACCTTGATGCCGATGAACACCGAGCGCTTGCCGTCGAAGGCGACGTTGAAATCGTAGTTCTCCGAGCCGAGCGTCACGCTGGCCACGTCGGCCAGGCGCACCAGGCTGTCGCCGCTGCGCTTGACGACGAGCTGCTTGAACTCGTCGACCGTGTGCAGGTCGGTGGCGGCGGTGAGCGGCACCGTCACCATCTGACCCTTGGTCGCACCCACCGCGGCCAGCGTGTTGTTGGCCGCCAGCGCCGCGCTCACGTCGGCTGCGGTGACGCCGAAGGCGGCCATGCGCCCGACGTCGAGCCAGGCGCGCAGCGCGAACTGGCGCGCCCCCAGGATTTCGGCCGTCTGCACGCCCGGCACGGCGTCGAGCCGGGGCTTGACGACGCGCACCAGGTAGTCGGTGATGTTGTTGGTGGGCAGCGTCTGGCTGTAAAAGCCCATGTACATCGCGTCGATCGTGGCGCCGGTCTGCACCGTGAGCACCGGCTGCTGGGCCTGCGGCGGCAGCTGGTTGCGCACCGAGGCCACCTGCGTGTTGATCTCGGTGAGCGCGCGGTTGGCGTCGTAGTTCAGGCGCAGCGTCGCGGTGATCGTCGAGACGCCCGCGCTGCTCGTCGACGACAGGTAGTCGATGCCCTGCGCCTGCGCGATCGCCGACTCGAGCGGCTGCGTGATGAAGCCGGCCACCGTCTGCGCGTCGGCGCCGAAATACGCCGTCGTCACGCTGACGACCGAGTTCTGCGTCTGCGGGAACTGGTTCACGGGCAGGCTGAACAGCGAGCGCAGGCCCAGCACGAGGATCAGCAGGCTGATCGTGCTGGCCAGCACCGGCCGGCGGATGAACAGATCGGTGAACTTCATGGCCGCACCCGATCAGTTTTCCTGCGGCTTCGGGTTCGGGCTGTTGGCCGGCTGCACGCTGTTGTCGATCTTCACTTCGGTGCCGTTCTTGAGTTTGACCTGCCCGCTGGTGACGACCTGCTGGCCCTCGGTCAGGCCGGAGGTGACGGCGACCTGGTCGCCGCGCGTCGCGCCGGTGGTGACGAACACCTGCTTGACCTTCTTCGGCTCACCCGGCTCGACCACGAACACCGTCGAGCCGTAGGGGTTGTAGGTGATCGCGGTCTGCGGCAGCGTGAGGCGGGGTTGCGGCTCGCCGATGGCGATCTCGACGCGCACGAACATCCCCGGCAGCAGCCGCCGCTCGGGGTTGGGCACGGTCGCTTCGAGCTGCAGGTTGCGCGTCGCCGGGTCGACGCGCGGGGCGATCGCGCTGATGCGGCCGACGAAGCGCTCGCCGGGGTGGGCGTCGCCGGCAAGCACGACGCGCTGGCCGAGCGCGAGGCGGCCGAACTCCTTTTGCGGCAGCGTGAAGCCGACGTGGATCGGGTCGAGCGTCTGCAGCGTGACGATCTTGTCGCCCGGGTTGAGGTACTGGCCCGGGTTGACGCTGGTGATGCCCAGGCGCCCGGCGAAGGGCGCGCGGATCGTCTTGCGCGCCACGAGCGCGGTCTGCTGCGCCAGGCTGGCACGCTTGGCGCGCAGGTCGGCCTCGTCGGCGTCGATCTGCGCCTGGCTCACCGCCTGTGCGGCGAGTTGCTCGCGGTCGCGCGCCAGCACCTTGGCCGCGAGGTCGACCGCCGCCTGCAGCACCTGCTGCTGCGCGACGTCGGCGTCGGCGACGAGCTGCACCAGCACGTCTCCGGCGCGCACGTCCTGGCCGGACTTGAAGCGCACGTCGCGCACCAGTCCCGCGACCTCGCCGGCGACGTCGACGCCGCGCACCGCGACGAGCGAGCCCACGGCCGCGAGCTGCGGCTGCCATTCGAGCATCGGCGCGGCCATCGCGCTCACCACCTGCGGCTGCGGCTTGGGCAGGTTGGCGATCATCGTGCGGATCTGCGCGAACTTGATCGCCGCCAGCGCGCCCACGAGCAGAAGCACGGCGAGCAGCATCCAGCCCATGCGTTTGGCGGTACGCGAGACCATCGCGGATTCCTTCCGTTGCCTTTTCGATTTCGTGTCGGGAACCGGAGCCGTTGAGGGCATGGACGGTGCAGGCGGTTCAACCCTTGCCCGGCTTTCAGTTCGAGGCGGCCTGCGTGCCCGAAGCCGCGGCAGCGGAGGCGCGGTTCCACCAGCCGCCGCCCAGCGCCTGGAACAGCGCCGCGCTGTCGGCCAGGCGCGCGGCCTGCGCCTGCACGCGGCCGATGCGCGTCTGCTGCAGCGCGCGCTGGGCGTCGAGCAGCGCCAGAACGCTCACGGCACCGGCACGATGCTGCGCCTCCACCAGCTCGAGCGTGCGCTGCGCCAGCGTCTCCGCCTCGGCCTGCGTGTGCAGCGCCTGGGCATCGCTGTGCAGCGCCTGCAGCGTGCGCGCGACGTCGAGGAAGGCCTGCAGCACGGTCTGGCGGTACTGCGCGTCGGCCTGCTCGAGCGCGGCCCGCGCAGCCTGCTCGCGCGCACGCAGCGCGTCGCGGTTGAAGATCGGCTCGAGCAGCCCGGCGCCCAGCGACCAGGCCGCGGCCGAGCGCTCGAACAGCCGATCGGCGCTGAGGCTCTGCAGGCCCGCGCTGCCCGACAGCGTGATCTGCGGGTACAGGCTCGCCGCCGCCACGCCGAGCTGCGCGCTCGCCTGGTGCAGCAGCGCCTCGCTGGCGCGGATGTCGGGGCGCTGACGCACCAGTGCCGAAGGCAGGCTGAGAGGAAGCGCCTCGGGCAGCGTCAGACCGTCCAGATCGAACTCGGGCAGGCCCGCTTCGGCGGGCAGGCGGCCGGCGACGACGGCGAGCAGCTGGCGGTTATGCTCGCGCGCCTTTTCGAGCGGCGGCAACGCGGCCTCGGTCTGCGCCAGCAGCGTGCGCTGCGCGAGCACCGCAGCCAGCGTCACCGCGCCCGCGGCCTGCTGGCGCTCGACCAGCGCGAGCGCGCGCCGCTGCGCCGCGATCACCGAGCGCGTGGCGTCGAGCTGCGCACGCAGCGCAGCGTCCTGGATCGCGGCGGTGACGACGTTGGCGCTGAGCGCCAGGCGCGCCGCCTCGAGCTGCCAGCGCTGCGCGTCGACGACGGCCTGCAGCGCCTCGAGGGTGCGCCGCGTGGCGCCGAACGCATCGACCTGGTACGAGACGGCGACGCTGGCGTTGTACAGCGTGTAGACGGTGCCGCCCGGCACGCCGCTCGCGGCCTGCGAGCTGCGCTGGCGCGCGAGGCCGGCGCTGCCGCCGACGCTCGGCCACAGGCCGCTCGCGGCACCGGCCGCCTGCAACGCCTGCGCCTGGCGCAGTGCGGCGTCGGCGGCCGCCAACGTCGGGCTGCGTTCGAGTGCCGAGCGCACCAGCGCGTCCAGGGCCGGCGAGCGGAACAGCTCCCACCACAGCGCGGGTACGTCGAGCGCCGCGTCGAGCCGCTGCGCCGCGCCGCCCGGGCCGGGCGCGCTTGCCGTGCGTGCCGGCAGCGGCGCGGCGGTGTACGGGTGCGGTGCGTCGGCCGGCAGCGGCGCCGGCGGCGACACGAAGTCCGGACCGACGGCACAGCCGCCGAGCGCGAGCGCCGTCACCGCGGCGGCCAGCCCGGGGCGCGCTTCGATCGGCAACCGGCTCATGAATCTGCTCCTTGCGGCATGTTGCGGCTGCCTCCTGCCGGCACCAGGGCGGACACGGCCTCGACGACGCGTCGCGAGCCGCGCACCTTGCGCTGCAGGCCCGGCGCCATTGGCCGTGCGCTGCGAGCCGCGAGTCTACGCACTGCGGGAATTCGGCGTCGCCGCATGCCGCTGCGCTCTGCCGCTCTGCCGCTCTGCCGCTTTGCCGCGCTGCCGCTTTGCCGCTCTGCCGCTCTGCCGCTCTGCCGCTCTGCCGCTCTGCCGCTCTGCCGCTCTGCCGCTCTGCCGCTATGCCGCTATGCCGCTATGCCGCTATGCCGCTATGCCGCTATGCCGCTATGCCGCTCGCCCGCTCGGCCCCCTCGGCTGCGAAGCGGCTGCGCTGCGCTGCCGGGCTGCCGCCCGGTTCACCCTTTGCGCCCTGCGCGTCCCGCGCGTCTCGCGTCCACTCCGTGCGGCCTGGCGGCTCAGGCCGACCTGCCCGCACGCGTTCACTCGCCCACCACCACGCCTTCGCGGCGCGGGTCGGCGCCGCCGAACCAGCCGCCGGGCCGGCGTTCGATCGCCTGCACGCCGCTCGTCAGCTCCAGCTCGCGCACCTCGTGTCCGAGCGCGCGCAGCGCCGCTGCCGTGGCATCCGGGTAGCGCCCCGCTTCGAGCAGCAGCGCGCCGCCGAAGGTGGCGAAGTTGGGCAGGTCGATCGCGCGCTGCACGTCCAGGCCCCAGGCCAGCGTGCCGAGCAGTGTCTTGGCGGTGTAGTGGATGATCGCCGCGCCGCCGGGCGATCCGAGCGTCATCACGAGCCGGCCGTCGCGCAGGTCGAACACCAACGTCGGACTCATGCTCGAGCGCGGCCGCTTGCCCGGCTGCACGCGGTTGGCCACCGGCCGGCTGGCGGCGTCGGCGGGCACGAAGGAAAAGTCGGTGAGCTGGTTGTTGAGCAGGAAGCCGCCGGCCTTGCCGCTGCCGCCGTCGCTCATCAGGCGGGCACCGAATTCCGCTTCGATCGTGGTCGTCAGCGCGACGGCGCGGCCCTCGGCATCGACGATGCTGACATGGCTCGTGCCGGATTCGGGCTGCGCCGGCATGGCGGCCCGCGCGCCGGCCTCGCCCGCCGGTTGCCCGGCCGGCGCGCGCGGCATGCGCGTCGGGCCGATCAGCGCCGCGCGCTGCGCGAGATAGGCCGACGCGAGCAGCGCGCGCCAGTCGCCGCCGGGCGCCGCGACATAGTCGGGGTCGGCGAGGTAGCGGTCGCGGTCGGCGAACGCGAGCCGTGCCGCCTCGGTGTAGACATGCAGCCAGGCCGGCGTCGGCACGCCCTCGGCCAGCGGCGCCGGCGCCATGCGCTCGAGCATGCCCAGGATCTGCATGATCGCGATCTGCCCCGACGAGGGCGGCGGGAAGCCGCAGACGCGGTAGCGCTGCCGCCAGTCGGCGCACAGCGGCGCGCGCTGCCGCGGCCGGTACGCGGCGAGGTCGGCTTCGCTCAGACGCCCCGGATTGCCGGCATGGCCGCGCACGCGCGCGACGATGTCGGCCGCCACAGCGCCGCGGTGCAACGCGTCGGCACCGCGCGCGGCGATGGCACGCAGCACCTCGGCCAATGCCGGATTCCTGAGCCGGTGGCCGATCGGCCAAGGTGCGCCGGCGGCGTCGAAGAAGTAGCGCCTGGCCTGCACGTCCTGCGCCAGATGCACATCGGCGGCGAGTTGCCGATGCAGCCGCTCGCCGACCGGGAAGCCGCGATCGGCCAGCGCGATCGCCGGCTCGAACAGGCGCGCCCAGGGCAGCCGGCCGTGTGCGCGCTGCACGGCTTCGAGCATGCGCACCGCGCCCGGCACACCCACGGCGCGGCCGCCGACCGCGGCCGCGCCGAACGGCATCGGCCGGCCGTCGGGGCGCAGGAACAGGCGCTCGTCGGCGGCCGCCGGTGCGGTCTCGCGGCCGTCCCAGGCGCTCGTCCGGCGGCCGTCCCACAGCAGCAGCAGCGCGCCGCCGCCCAGGCCGCTGCTCTGCGGCTCGACCAGCGCCAGCACCATCTGCACGGCCACCGCGGCATCGACGGCATTGCCTCCGGCCTGCAGCATGCGCCAGCCGGCTTCGGCGGCCAGCGGGTTGGCCGCCGCCACCGCCATGCGGCTCAACGCCCAGCCGGGCTTGGGCGTATGGCCCGAGCCGCGCTCGGGCAGCTCGCCGCTGTCGGCGTCGGCGGCCGCGACGGGCGGCGCGAGGGCTGGGCCGGCCGATGAAGCATCGGCAGGCGCATCGGCAGGCGCATCGGCTGGCACGACCGACGGCGGCCCGGCACAGCCGGCCAGCAGCGCGAGTAACAGGACCCGCCGCGACAGCAGGCGCCGGGTCTGCACGATGCCCTCGCCAGACCCGGGCGTACCCATGCCGATCCGGCCGCCGATCACTGCCTGCGCGCCATGCCCGTCGCACCTGCCGCCGCGCCCTCGCCCGCGACCGGCGCCGACGGCGCGTGCGATGCAGCGTGCATGCCGCGCCGCCCTACCGCCCTACCGCCCTACTGCAGCGGCACGCCCGTCTTGGCCTGCACTTCCTCGCGCGTGACGCCCGGCGCGAGCTCGACCACGATGAGCCCGTGCGGCGTCACGTCGAGCACGGCGAGGTCGGTGATGATGCGGTCGACGACGCCGACGCCGGTGAGCGGCAGCGTGCACTGCGGCAGGATCTTGAGGTCGTAGCCGCCGTCCTTCTTGCGCGCCACATGCTCCATGACGACGACGACGCTCCTGACGCCGCCCACCAGGTCCATCGCGCCGCCCATGCCCTTGACCATCTTGCCCGGGATCATCCAGTTGGCGAGATCGCCCTTCTCGCTGACCTGCATCGCGCCGAGGATCGACAGATTGATCTTGCCGCCGCGAATCATCGCGAAGCTCTCGTGGCTGCCGAAGATCGACGAGCCGGGGATGGTGGTCACCGTCTGCTTGCCGGCATTGATGAGGTCGGCGTCGATCTCGTCCGCGGTCGGGAAGGGGCCGATGCCGAGCATGCCGTTCTCGCTTTGCAGCCAGACCGTGATGTCCTTGGGCACGTAGTTGGCCACCAGCGTCGGGATGCCGATGCCGAGGTTGACGTAGAAGCCGTCGTGCAGTTCGCGGGCCGCACGCTCGGCCATCTGATCCTGAGTCCAGGCCATTCGCTTGCTCCTTGCGCCTGCTGCCGTCGGCGGCTCAGGCCGCGCCCGGCTCGCGCAGCGTGCGCTTCTCGATGCGCTTCTCGGGGTGCGCGTTGAGCACCAGCCGGTGCACGTAGATGCCGGGCAGGTGCACGGCGTCGGGGT
>WBZR01002623.1_pt2 | contig 11800 bp, 11 predicted proteins | sample 5204231 | NCBI WGS metagenome assembly WBZR01 (sample SAMN12412403, study PRJNA552823) | activated sludge metagenome | isolation source: activated sludge from anammox sidestream of wastewater treatment plant... | place: USA: Virginia | collected 2017-08
CATCGCGATCGGCTCGGGCGGCAACTACGCGCTCGCGGCCGCCAAGGCGCTCGCCGAGCACACCACCCTCGACGCGCGCGCCATCGCCGAAGCGGCGATGCGCATCGCCGCCGCGATCTGCGTCTACACCAACGACCAGCTCGTGTTCGAGGAGCTCTCGGCGTGATCGTCCATCAGCCGCGCGCCGTCGAGCCGCCGCCCCACACGATGACGCCGCGCGAGATCGTGTCGGAGCTCGATCGCTACATCGTCGGGCAGCGCGCGGCGAAGCGCGCCGTCGCGATCGCGCTCCGCAACCGCTGGCGGCGCCAACAGGTGCCCGAGGATCTCCGCGACGAGATCGCGCCGAAGAACATCATCATGATCGGCCCGACCGGGGTCGGGAAGACCGAGATCTCGCGCCGGCTCGCGAAACTCGCGAACGCGCCCTTCCTGAAGGTCGAGGCGTCCAAGTTCACCGAGGTCGGCTACGTCGGGCGCGACGTCGAGTCGATCATCCGCGACCTCGTCGATCTCGCGATCGGCATGGTGAAGGCGGAGGAGAAGGTCAAGGTCGTCCGCCGCGCCCGCGAGGTCGCCGAGGAGCGCCTGCTCGATCTGCTGTTGCCGTCCGGCCCGACGCCGACGGCCGGCGCCGACAGCGCCCCCGCCTCGCCGAGCACGAGCCGCGAGACGTTCCGCCGCTGGCTCCGCGAGGGCAAGCTCGACGATCGCATGGTCGAGATCGAGATCACCAAGAGCGCGTCGCCGATGGTCGAGATCCTCACGCCCCAGGGACTCGAGGACATGGAGCTCAACGTGAAGGAGCTCTTCTCGAACATCCTGCCGAAGAAGGCCAAGAAGACGCGGGTCGCCGTGCCCGAGGCGCTCGAGGTGCTCACCGCCGAGGAGGCGAACCGCCTCGTCGACATGGAGTTCGTGACCCGCGAGGCGGTCCGGCGCGTCGAGCAGTCCGGCATCGTCTTCCTCGACGAGATCGACAAGATCGCCGGCCGCGAGGGCGTACACGGTCCGGACGTCTCCCGCCAGGGCGTCCAGCGCGACCTCCTGCCGATCGTCGAGGGGTCCACCGTCAACACCAAGCACGGCATGGTGCGCACCGACCACATCCTGTTCATCGCGTCGGGCGCCTTCCACATGTCGAAGCCCTCCGACCTGATCCCGGAGTTCCAGGGACGATTTCCGATCCGCGTCGAGCTCGACGCGCTCACCCGCGCCGATTTCGTTCGCATCCTCACCGAGCCGAAGAACGCCCTCGTCACGCAGTACGTCGCGCTCATGGCGACCGAGAACGTCCGCTTGACGTTCGCCGACGAGGCCATCGACGAGATCGCCCGCATCGCCGCCGCCGTGAACGAGCGCACCGAGAACATCGGCGCGCGGCGCCTCCACACCGTGCTCGAGAAGCTGCTCGAGGAGCTGTCGTTCGACGCCCCCGAGCTCGTCCACCGCGAGGTGACGATCGACGCCGCCACGGTGCGCGCCAAGCTCGACGCGATCCTCGGCGACGAGGATCTCTCGCGCTACATCCTCTGAGCGCGCGCTCCGGGCCGAGCCGCGTGGCGGCGTCCGGTCCGTGTGATAAGGACCCCACGCCATGAAGGACGACATCGCGAAGGCCGAGGTGCTGCTGGAGGCCCTGCCCTACCTCCGACGCTTCTTCGGCAAGACGATCGTCATCAAGTACGGCGGGCACGCCATGGCGAACGACGAGCTGAAGGAGTCGTTCGCGCAGGACGTCGTGCTGCTCAAGTACGTCGGGATGAACCCGGTGATCGTCCACGGCGGCGGCCCGCAGATCAACTCGATGCTCGAAACGATGGGCGTGCAATCGCGGTTCGTGCGCGGCATGCGGGTGACCGACGAGCAGACGATGAAGGTCGTCGAGATGGTCCTCGTCGGCTCGACCAACAAGGAGATCGTCGGCCTGATGAACCGCCACGGCGGGCGCGCCGTCGGGCTTTCGGGGAAGGACGGCGAGCTCATCGTCGCGCAGAAGATGCTGGTCGAGAACCAGGACATCGGCCTCGTCGGCGAGGTCGTCGGCGTGAACCCGCGCGTGATCGAGTCGCTCGACGCGGCCGATTTCATCCCGGTGATCGCGCCGGTCGGCGTCGGACTCGACGGCGCCACCTACAACATCAACGCCGATCTCGTCGCCGGCAAGGTCGCCGCCGCCCTCCACGCCGAGAAGCTCATCCTCCTCACCGACGTCGACGGCATCAAGGACAAGGACGGCCATCTCGTCTCGACGATGGCGAGCGACGAAGCCAAGCAGCTGATCGCCGGCGGCGTCATCAACGCGGGAATGATCCCCAAGGTGGAGTGCTGCATCGACGCGCTGGCGGGGGGCGTCGCGAAGACCCACATCATCGACGGCCGCGTGAAGCACGCCGTGCTGCTCGAGATCTTCACGACCGAGGGTGTGGGGACCGAGGTCGTGCGCAGCACGGCGGCCAAGCGCCGGTCGATGGGACGCCTCCGCAAGGCCTGACGGCGCCCATCCCACACGTGGGGGGACGGGCTCCAACCCTGCGGGTCAGCCGAAGATCGGCCCGGCCTCGTCGAACCTGAGATCGCTGTCGGCGTCGGCCATGGTCACGCAGAGGCTCTTCGGCTCCCAGGAGAGGTTCGCGAGCACGGGCGCCGGCGCGCCGACCTCGAAGAACCAGGCGCGCTTCAGGACCGCGTCGAACGCGCCGACCGAGCTCGCCGTCGCGACGCCGTCGTAGCCGCCGAGCCGCGCGAGGCGCTTCACGCCGCGCACGATCGCCTCGAAGGCGTCCGGGCGCTCCGGCGCGGTCCGGTAGTCGACGAGCGCCAACACCGACAGACCGCGGCGGGCGGCCGCCCGCACCACGAAGAAGCAGCTCGGGTCGCCGTCGAGGAGATACGTCACGTAAACGTCGGGCACGCCGAAGAAGCGCCAGGCGAGGAACGCGGGCGAGCGGTCGAACTCGAGGCGGCCGTCGGGCCAGGGGCGCTGCACGACGCGCGCGACGTCGCCGACGGCCGCCTTGGTGAAGCGCCGCGCTCCGACCGCGAGCGTCGCGGGCGCCACGACCGGCCGCAGGCGGACCGTGCCGCCGAACGCCGCCCGCGCGAGCCCGGCGAGGCCGCCCGCGCCGCGCACCCACAGGAGCTTCCGCATCGCGCCGACGGGGCGGATGCCGATCGCGCCGAACACCTTCGCGGCCGCCTCGCTGATCGTCACGCAGAAGAACGGGCTGTAGGCGCGGGCGATCTTGACCGCGAGCGCGCCGCCGGCCCGGCTGTTGCGGGCGGGCTCCCTCACGAAGAGATCGACGCCCATGAAGCCGCGCGCCCGCGTCCCGTCGTGGTGGAACTCGATCGGCTGCAGGACCACCTGCCCGAGGAGGGCGCCGTCGTCCTCCGCCACGAGCGCGACGTCCGGCGCGTCCTTCGCGACGAGCAGCGGGTTGTCGAGGATCTGGAACCGGAACCGCGCCGGCACCGACACACGGGTCGGAAAGATCTCCTCGTTGAACCGGTAGAACGCCTCGTAACGCTCTGGCCGGAGCGCTTCGAGCTTCATGCCGGGGGCAGCGTCCTGCCGTCGACCGCGCGGACGAGGTTCAGCCTCACCTCGCGCCGCGGGTGCTCGCCCTGCACGAAGTAGCGATGCAGGAGCGCCGTGGAGAGCAGGAGGATGAAGGCCTGGTTCTCGCGCTGGCTGATGCCGCCGGCGGGCGCGCTCCGAACCTTCTTCAGGAACTGCTGGCAGAAGGCGGCGTTCAGGAACGGCAGCTTGGCGAGTTCCCCTTCGGAGAAGAGCGCCTCGGTGTAGTCGGCGTCGGCGGACCCGAGGAACGCGGAGAGGTCCGGGGCCCGGTACGGCTGCTTCGGCTTCGTCAGGATGCTCGGCGGCAGCGTGTCGGGGAACGCCTGCTTCAGGATCCACTTCTCGTCCATGTTCGGGCCGAGCTTCAGTTCCTGCGGCAGGCGCGCCGCCCACTCGACGACGCGGAAGTCGAGGAACGGGCACCGGCCCTCGACGCTGTGGGCCATGCTCATGCGATCGCCCTGGGTCGAGAGCAGATACCCCGGCAGGAGCGTCTTCCACTCGAGCCACTGCGCGCGCTCGACGAGACCGAGGCGCCCGAAGACGGGGTCGTTGTCGGCGACGTACTGCTTGAGATCGGCGAGCCCGTCGCGCGACTGCCGCAAGAGGCGCAGCCCGAAGAGCGAGTTGTGGAAGCGCAGCTCGTGGGAGAACAGGCCCGGCGTCTTCTCGCGGGCGAACTGCCCGAAGACCGAGGCCAGCGCCTTCCTGTTCGCGTCGTTGAAGTGCGGCAGGTACGGGTAGAGCCGCCGGAGCTTCTCGGCGTCGCGCTCGGGGTCGAAGCCCTCGCGGAGGATCGCCTCCTTGAAGATGTCGTAGCCGAGAAAGCTCTCGTCGGAACCCTCGCCGGTGAGCACGACCTTGATGCCCTTCTCGTTGACGAGCCTCGAGAGCAGGAACATCGGCACGAAGGCCGTCCGGAAGACCGGCACCTCGCCGTGCCAGATCGCGGCCGGGAACGCGCGCGCGATGTCGCCGCGCCGGACCGGCAGCGCGGTGTGGCTGGTGCCGAGGTAGCGCGAGAGCTCGAGCTGGTCCGACGACTCGTCGAACTCCTTGTCGTCGAAGGTGATCGAGAACGAGTGCACCCGCGAGAGTCCGTTGGCGAGCGCGAGCTGGGTCGTGATCGCGGAGTCGAGCCCACCCGAGAGATAGGTCGCGACCTCGACGTCGCTCCGCAGGCGCAGCCGGACGGCGTCGGAGAGGACGTCGCGGGTCCGCTCGATGGCTTCCGCGGAGGAGCCCGTGAAGCGGCCTTCCCGCGGCCAGTCGAGCGTCGTGTACGGCGCGAGCGTGCGCGCCGCGCCGCGCTGCTTCAGGTACCAGCCGTTCGGGATCTGGCGGATGCCGACGAAGCCGCTCTGGTGGGGGAGCGGCGTCCAGATCGTGAAGATCGACGCGAGCTGCGCCTCGTCGACCTCGAACCTCGCCCCCGGGAAGGCGAGGAAGCTCTTCATCTCCGAGGCGAAGACGAGCGTGCCGCCGACCTCGACGTAGAAGAGCGGCCGCTTGCCGTAGCGGTCGCGCGCGAGCAGGAGCTCCTCGCGCGCGCGGTCGTAGATGGCGCACGCGTAGGCCGCGTTCAGCCGCGGCAGCGCGTCGACCCCCCACTGCATGTAGGCGTGCAGCAGGACCTCGGTATCGGAGGTCGACTGGAACGCGTGGCCGAGCGCTTCGAGCTCCGCGCGCAGCTCCTTGTAGTTGTAGAGCTCGCCGTTGTACGCGATCCAGAAGCGCTTGGTCGCGTCGGGGATCGGCTGCTGGCCGGTCGAGAGGTCGATGATCGAGAGCCGCGCGGTGCCGAACCCGGTACGCGCGTCGTGGTAGTAGCCGGCCTCGTCGGGTCCGCGGTGGTGCATGAGCGCGAGCATCGATTCGAGCACGCCCGGCGCGCGGGCGGCGTCGAAGCGCGCCGCCGCGTCGTCCGTCTCGTGGAAGTACCCGACGATGCCACACATGGTCCGGTCAGCTCACGTAGAAGGCCTGGTGCTCGACGGAACGATCGATGAAGAAGCCGAACTTGGTGAGGACGTTGCCGTAGCCGATCTCGACGAAGCGCCTGGCGCCCGCGGCCAGCAGCGCCCGCATGCCCTGCTCCCAGAGTACCGGGTGATCGAGGTGACGGGCTAGCTGCCGATCGAGGGCGGGACGCTCGGCGGGAAGCCAGCCGCCGCTGACGTTGTCGACGATCGGCACCTCCGCGGGGGCGAGCGCGACTCCGGCGAGGTACGCGGCGAACCCCGCGTGCGCGGCGGCGAGGAGCGGGGTGTGCCACGCGCCGCTCACGGGCACGCGCGCCATCTTCTTGGGCTTCAGTTCCGCGAGCGCGGCCTCGGCGTGCGCGACCGCCTCCTCGGCGCCCGCGAGGGTGTACTGGCCGACGCAGTTGTAGTTGCTGACCCAGACGCGCTGGCTCTTGGCGCGGAGTCCGTCGCAGAGATTCTCGAGCACCTCCGCCTTGAGTCCGATGACCGCGAGCATCGCGCCCGGAGCGTCGGCGAAGCACGCGTCCATGAGCGCCGAGCGCTGCGCGACGATCGCAACGAGCTGCTCGAAGGACACCGCGCTCGCGGCGTAGAGCGCCGTCCATTGCCCGACGCTGTAGCCCGACGCGAAATCGACCCGGTGGCCGGTCTTCTCGCGAAAGAGATCGAGCGAGATCGAGCTCACCAGGAGCGTCAGCAGCGCCGTCACGCGGTTCTGATTGAGATAGGCGGCGTTCCCCGACGCGATCGCGTCGAAGGGCGAGCTCCCGAGGGCGTCGGCGACGAGCGCGTAGCGGCCGGCGAACGCCGGGTGGTCGCGCACCCCGTCGAGCATCTTCACGTCGTGCGCGCCCTGCCCCGGGAACAGCAGGGCGAGCGGCTCACCGTCGGCGGTCGGCATGGGCTGCGCGGACCGCCGTCAGACGTCGCCCCACTCGAGGCCGATCGCCCGCGCCTGGCGCTCGACGCGCGCGAAGTCCGGAATGTCCTGGACCTTGTGGATCGCGTCCTCCCGCGACATGAGGCCGGTTCGCACCTGCTCGGCGATCTCGTTCACGTACGGGTTGTACCGGTGCTGCTTGTAGTGGACGGCGATGCCGAGGTCGTTGAGGAGGCAATTGGTCGAGTTGCTGCCGGTGTCGGCGGTCTTCCGCCAGCCGAGCTCGGAGATCTCCTCGATGATCCGCTCCTCGGAGACTCCGAAGGCGAGCATCGGATTCACGATGTTGATCTTGCGGAGCGCGCTCCGCGCGACGAGCGTGTCGCCGATGCCGAAGTAGCCCTCGGCGTCGGGCCCGAAGTGCTTCAGGTACCGCTTGATCGCCTCCGACCGGAAGCGCGCCTGGACGTCGAGGTCCATCACCATGATGACCGAGTCCTTCGGCACCTGCCCGCCGATATAGCCGCCGGCGATGATCGGCACCGACTTCTCGAGCGCGAGCTTCACCATGTGATTGTTGATGAGATTGATGCACGAGTTGCAGATGCTGCTCGCGCGCGTGAGCGCGGCCTTGGTGTGCACCGGCGTCGTGGCGCTCGTCTTGTAGAGATGGTGCATGAAGACCGGCGCGGGGGTGAAGAGCAGGAAGTCGATCCCGAGCGACGAGGTTACGGCGCGGAGGTTCTTCTGCGCCTGCTCGGCAATGAAACCGTTGTCGATGGTGACGGCGAGGCACTTGAGCCCGTAGGTCCGGGTGAGGGCCATCAGCGTGTACGACGAATCCTTGCCGCCGCTGAACGCGACGATGACGTCGTACTCGGCCTTGCCGCGATTGGCGTCGAAGACCGCCTCGAGCTTCCGGCGGAGGTCGCCGCGGATCTTCTCGAACTCGGGCGCCGGCGGCGCGTCCTGGCACAGGCTGCAGAGGCCGCGCGCGTCGAACGAGATGCCCGGAAACGTCGACGGCAGCACGCAGCGGACGCAGAGACGGACCTCGCCCGCCGCCGGGGCGCTCATGACGCGACCTTGCCCTCGACGAAGGAGCGGATCTTGGCGAACGAGCTCAGGGCGTCGGAGAGCACCTCCTCGTCGCTGATCTTGATGTCGAAGGTCTTCTCGAGGAACGCCACGAGCTGCACGAACCCGAAGGAGTCGATGAGGCCCGACTCGAAGAGGTTCGCGTCTTCGCTCACGGCGGAGCCGTCGTCGCCGAACTCGATCAGAAGGGTGTCAACCAGATATCGTCGGATCGTGTCGTCCATATGCGGGGTCCCATTGGTCCAAGAAACATGCCACGGCCCCGGTCGTCGGGCCGCGCCGAACGGACACCGACGCGACGCCGCGCCGCGAGTTTCGCGTGCGCGCGCGAGCGATTGACGGAGCTGGGGAGATCGCTGCGTAGGGGTCCATACCGGGCATCGTCGTCCGGCCGGGAGGAAGCGGATCGTGCAAAGCAGCGCGGCTCCGAGAGAGCGTCGCACGCCTGCACGAAAAATGGCTGGGGAGGACGGAACGACTGCCCGATGGCTACTCGGGAGTTTCCGGCCCGTCAAGAACGAGATCGACGGGATACTCGGCGGAGCTGGTGCCGGCAACGTCGATCCGCTGACGTCAGCCCTCGACCCGGTCGTCCGGGCGGAGCACCCCTTCGTCGACGCGCGCGAAGAAGCGCGCGGCGGCGTACGGCGCCGCGGCCGGAGTCTCGGGGGTCATGGCGGGTACGCTACCGGCTCCGGCGGAGCCGGAAAAAAGCTACTCGGAGCCCAGCACGATCCTGCGGAAGACGGCCTGCTCGTACGCGAGCCCCTCGGCGAGCGTCTTCCCGGACGTCGCGCGGACGATCTCGGTCTGGAGGAGCAGGCCGCGCCGCGGCAGCGCCGCGAGCTCGGCGGCGACCGCTTCCGCGCGCGCGAGCGTCGCGCCGTCGTCGACGAGTTCGGCGAGGAGACCGAGGCGGAACGCCTCCTCGGCGCCGATCGTCCGTCCGGTGAGCGCCAGCATGCGCGCCATGCCGTCGCCGACCGCCGCGCGGAGCCCCGCGAAGCCGCCCGCCGCCCCGAACTTCACCTCCGGCATGCCGAGCTGTGCTCCCCGTCCGGCGATCCGCACGTCGCACGCGAGCAGGAGCGCGAGCCCGCCGCCGAGGGCGTACCCCTCGACCGCCGCGACGAGCGGCTTCGGGAAGCTCGCGAGCGCGTCGAACATGCGCGTCGACGACTCGACGATCTCGCGCCGGTTCGCCGTGTCGCCGCCGAAGCGGCGCACGTCCATGCCGGCGCAGAAGTCGGGCGGCGCTCCGGCGACGACCGCGCAGGCGAGCCCGTCGTCGGCGGCGACCGCCGCGAGCAGCTCGGCGAAGGCGCGGCGCATGGCGAAGGTGAGCGCGTTGCGTTTGGCGGCGCGATCGAGGGTGAGGACCGCGTAGCCGTCGCGGCGGGCGAGCGCGAGGTCGGGGGTCGTGGGCATCCTCGAACGGTGCGCGGCGCGCGGGGAGCAGTCAACCGGCGTCGGCCGATCCCTCGGCGAGGGACGACGGCGCTTCCGGCCGCCGGGCGTGGTTGGCGGCCGTCCACGATCGCGAGCGGCGGTCGGTTCGGACCCGCGGGCGCCCGGGTGCTCGCGGGCGGCGCGTCCTTCGGATAGAGGAGCCCGCATGGGGCAGCCCCGCCGACGAGAGGACGTCCTGGCGCCGCACGCCGACACCGCTGGCGTTCGCCCGCGCGCGGTGCCGGGCGAACGAGATCCCCGGCCGAGCGACGGTCCGTGTTCGTCGGACCGCTGAAGCTGCGCGCGCCGGTGATCCAGGCGCCGATGGGCGCAGGGATCAGCCGGCACGAACTGGCGGCGGCCGTATCCGAGGCCGGCGGACTCGGAACGATCGCGGTCAACGGCGCAGGCGCGATCGAGCGGGAGCTCGCGGCGGCGCGTCGGCTCACCGGCGCGCCGGTCGCGGTCGGCGTGCTGCTGCCGTTTCTGCGCCGCAGCTGGTTGCCCGCGATCGCGAAGGCGGACGCCGTCGTCAGCTTCTGGGGTCGGCCTCGGCGCCTGTCCCCGGGCTACTGGATGCACCAGTCCGGCTCGGTGGAGGAGGCGGCGGCAGCGCACGCGGCCGGCGCCGACGCCGTGATCGTGCAGGGCGTGGAGGCCGGCGGTCATGTGCGCGGCACGACGCCGGCCCTGGAGCTGCTGGCGCAGGCGCGTGCGACGCTGCCGATCGGCTACCCGCTCGTGCTCGCCGGGGGAATCGCCGAGCGCGGCGACGTAGCGCGCGCACTCGACGCGGGTGCGTCCGCGGTGATGGTCGGCACCAGGTTTCTGCTTTCCGACGAGAGCCGGGCCCACCCGCTCTACGTGCAGCGGCTGCTGCGCGCCACACGGACGCTGCGCACGGAGCTCTTCGGCTTCGGCTGGCCGGCGGCGCCGCACCGGGTGATCGCCAACGCCGCCACCGAGCGCGGCCTCCGCGCCGATGGCTCGGTGCCGCCGCTGACCAGAGCGCTGCACCGGCTGAGCGGGCTCACCTCCCGCTACGTACCCGACAGCGTGCGCGACCGGCTCGTCCGCCGGCAACACGCGGGTTCGAGGATGCTCTCCCCGATCACCGCGACCGACGACCGCGGCGAGAACCTGATCGACGGCGGCGCCCTCTACGCCGGCGAGACCGTCGCCAGGATCACCGACGTGCGGCCCGCGGCCGAGCTGGTCGCCGCGCTGTCGCCCTAGGGAAGCTCGGCTCGCGCCCGAGTCGCGGGCGAGTCCTGGCGACGGCGCGTCCCCTCGCCGCGGCTCGCGGAAGCCGCCGGGCGCAGCGAACGCGCCGCGCTGGGCCCCGCTTTTGTTGACATCGCGGCGCGTTGCGCGGAGTATCCCGCTCTTTCCCAACGAGCGCCGTCATGAGCAGCCAGGACATCGTCACGCGCACCGATCGGCACCTGATGGCGACGTACGCCCGGGCTCCCGTGGCGTTCGTCCGCGGCGACGGGGCGCGCCTCTGGGACGCCGACGGGAAGGAGTACCTCGACCTCTTCGCCTGCCTCGCGGTCGCGAACCTCGGACACGCACCGCGCGCCGTCGCCGAGGCGATCACCGCGCAGACGGCGAAGCTCTTCCACGTCTCGAACCTCCACTACTGCGAGCCGCAGATGCGCCTCGCCGAGGTGCTCTGCGAGCGCTCCTTCGCCGACCGGGTCTTCCTCTGCAACAGCGGCGCCGAGGCCAACGAGGCGGCGATCAAGCTGGCGCGCCGCTGGGGGCACGCCAACGGCGGCCAGCGCTTCGAAATCGTGACCGCGCTCGGCTCCTTCCACGGCCGGACGCTCGCGACGCTCACGGCGACGGGGCAGGAGAAGGTGCGGGTCGGCTTTCAGCCGCTCCCCGGCGGGTTCCGCTACGTGCCCTACGACGATCTCGGGGCGCTCGACCGCGCGCTCACCGACACCACGGCGGCGCTCCTGCTCGAGCCCGTCCTCGGCGAGGGCGGCGTCGTGGTGCCGAGCCCGGAGTATCTCACCGGCGCGCGTGCGCTCTGCGACGAGCGCGGCATCCTGCTCGTGCTCGACGAGATCCAGGTCGGCATGGGCCGGACCGGCACGCTCTTCGCCTACGAGCAGGCCGGGATCGTCCCCGACGTCATGACGCTCGCGAAGGCGCTCGCGAGCGGCATCCCGATCGGCGCCTGCCTCGCGCGCGCCGACGTCGCCGCGGCGTTCGACGCCGGCTCGCACGGCTCGACCTTCGGCGGCAACGCGGTCGCGGCGGCCGCCGCCGTGAAGACCCTCGAGATCATGACCGCGCCCGACTTCCTACCCGACGTCCGCCGGCGGGCGGCGCGCTTCCGCGCCGGCCTCGACCGGATCGCCGCCCGCTCGCCCGCGGTGCGGGGCGTGCGGGGCGTCGGCTTCATCCAGGGCATGCTGCTCTCCGAGCCGGGCGCGCCCATCGTGACGCGGTGCCTCGAGCGCGGCGTGCTCCTCAACTGCACGGCGGACACGGTGCTCCGGTTCCTGCCGCCGCTCGTCATCACGGAACGCGAGATCGACCAGGCGCTGGCGATCGTCGAAGAGGTGCTCTCCTCATGAAGCGCGATCTCCTCCGCCTCGTCGACCTCACGCGCGACGAGTGCTCGGCGCTCCTCGCGCTGGCGACCGAGATCAAGACGGCGCTGCGCGCCAGAACGCCGCGGGCGCTCCTCGCCGGCAAGACCCTGGCGATGATCTTCGAGAAGCCGAGCCTGCGCACGCGCGTGAGCTTCGAAACCGGCATGTTCCAGCTCGGGGGCCATGCGATCTACCT
>WBZR01004284.1_pt1 | contig 11797 bp, 13 predicted proteins | sample 5204231 | NCBI WGS metagenome assembly WBZR01 (sample SAMN12412403, study PRJNA552823) | activated sludge metagenome | isolation source: activated sludge from anammox sidestream of wastewater treatment plant... | place: USA: Virginia | collected 2017-08
CAACGACCGACGCCGCGCTCACGCCGACGCCGCTCGCATCTCGACCAGGGAGGTCGCAATCACACTCGCGTGAGAGAACCCATCACCGGACCGCCGCCGAAATCCCACGGCGCGCGGGACATCCTCCGTCAGGATGGCGAGGTAGTCGTGTGCCAGGAACGTGTAGGTACCCGCCGGCTCCCCGAATGGGTTGCGCGGACCGATCGTGACGATGTGGGGGTAGCTCTCGACCTCGTGCCCGGACCCCAGTGAGCGTCCGTCGAGGACCAGCTCGGTCCGCGTCAGGTAGGCGAGGAGCGGATCGAGCTCCGCCCGCAACCGCTCCGGGCTCTTCCCCCAGACCACGAGGCCGGCGACGGGAACGGCGAGCAGCTTCCCCCTCGGGATCGTGCAGTCGACGTCGATGATGCCGTTGATCGAAGCGGGCAGGCGCCACGCCTTCTCCCAGCCGGGGTACGCGAACCCGCAGCGATTGCCGCGCAGCGCGAGCAGCAAGCGCTCGGACGCGAGGCTGCGCTTCGCCATCGCGGTGTCCCAGATCGCGCCCCAGGCCTTGTACGAGTAGCCGCCCGGCTCCGCGCTCAGCGGCAGCAGTCACGCCCCGGCCGCCGGGACGACCAGCGCCGCGACCGCCAACGTCAGGGTCAGGCCAATCACGAGTCGTCTCGCCATGGATGCCCCTCCCTTCGCTCGTGGTTGGCGAAGCATCTCGCGATCGCGCACTGCCGTCAACGGACGGCGCTGACGGGAGTCGGGTCTGCCGCGAGACGACTCGCCTGCCCCTGCGCCTTCGCCGAGCGGCCCGGGCCCGAGTGACGCCGGGATCAGCCGCCGAGCCCGTGCAGCCTGCGCGCGTTGCCCGCGAGCACGCCCTCGCCGATCGACCGCGCCTCCCGCTCGGTCAGCCACGCCCGCTCGACCGCGGTTGCGAGCACCCTCCCGAGCGCCTCGCGGGCGAGCTGGGCGGCGAGCCAGATCACCTCGGGCTCGGAGGCCTCGTCCGAGCCGTGCATCACCTTCGCCGGCGGGGCGACCCCGAGCAGCACCTCGAGCTTCTGGTCGGTCGCGAGGCTCGCCCAGGGCATCATGATCGACACGTCCAGGTAGACCTGCGGCAGCACCGAGGCGACGTAGGCGCCCTCCTCGAGCCACGGCCAGCCCGAATGGATCAGTACGACCGGCTGGGACGGGTGGCGGGCGAGCAGCGGGAACAGGTCCTGCGGCCGCGCGCGGCCGAGCACCACCGCGGGGTCGCCGCCGCCGCAGTGGATGTGCAGCGGACGGTCATGGCGGCGGGCCGCCTCGAGCGTACGGTGAAGGAGGCGGTCGCGCACCGTCTTCGCGTGCTCGCGCGACTCGACGAAGCCGCTCGCGCGCCACAGCTCGAACTCGCGCTCGCAGTAGTCGTCCGGCGCCGGCGACTGCACGTCGAGACCGGTCCGGTAGGCGATCACGCTCTTGAACGCGACGAGCCCGGGGTCGGCCGCCTCCTCATCGAGCCGCGCCACGAACCTCTCCTCGAGCTCCCGGAACGAGCGGGCTCGCCGCGCGAGCTCCGCGATCCACGGCTCGATCCGCCCGACCCGGTGCACGGTCGCCCGGCTGTCTGCGGCGAAGCGCTCGCGGGGGATCGCCGGTTGCGGGTAGCCCTCGTCGTAGACGAGCCCGGCGACGTTCGCCGTCTCCCAGAGCCGGGCGTTGTAGGCGGCCGGGTCAGCCGCGAGCGCGCGGCGCCGCGCCCGCGCCACCTCCTCGCGGGTCGCCTCGCAGCCGAGATGCTCGGCGAGCCGCCGGCGCATCGTCAGCGCGAGCGGCGTCGACTCGGTCAGGAGCGGCAGGTCGCGGGTGGCGCGCTCGTCGGCGAAGCCGGACGAGACAAGGCACGTCCCCAGGATCGTGACTCGATCCTCGAGCCCACCGGGGTCGCGCTCGAGCAGGTCGTCGTTGCGCCACGGGTGGCAGTGGACGTCGACGACCGGGACGGAGGCGAGGTCGAGCATCCGGAGCCAGGGATGCTAGACGACGCCGCGCCACCGCGCGCTCCCCCGGCTCGGGGAGGCGGGACCGGGATTCTCACGCAACCCTCAAAGTTCCCACACATCGGTAGGCGACCGTTGTGGGGGAACCAGCAGTCGACCGAGGAGACTTGCGCATGCGGATCCGTTACGTACTGACCACGACGGCGGTCGCCGCCGGGCTCATCGCCGGGACGGCCGGCACGGCACTCGCGCAGGAGCCGTCCGAGCCGACCCCGGAGCAGGTCGCGGCTCGCTGCGAGCGCGGCCAGCACCTGCTCGATCGTCTCCAGGGGCTCGCCGATCGCCTGGCAGACCGGATCGCCGCGCTCGAGGCGAAGCTCGAGAGCGGCGAGCTGGACGAGGAGCAGACGGCGAAGGTGGAGCGCCGGCTCGGCAAGCTCGGGCAGCATCTGGAGCGTCTCGAGCGGCGGATCGCGAACCTCGAGACGAAGCTCGCCGAGAAGTGCTCCGGCGAGGAGGAGCCCGCCGCGTAGCGAGCGGGCGGGCGGGCCCCGGCGGGCGGCGCCGGGGCCCGTATCATCCGGGCGTGCTCGATGCGCTCCGCGCCGCCGTTGACACCCGGATCGTCGGCCTCCACGAGCTGACCGCCCGCCTCGTGCGCGAGCGCAGCCTGCTCGGCGCCGAGGAGGGCGCTCAGCGGCTCGTCGAGGAGCGCCTGCACGCGCTCGGCTTCGCCGTCGAGCGCGTCCAGCCGGACGCGGCGGAGGCGCTCGCCGACCCGCTCGCCGGCCTGCCGCTCCTCCCCTACGAGGGCCGCACGTGCGTGGCCGGGCGCCTCGCCGGCACGGGCGGTGGCCGTTCGCTCCACCTGAACGGGCACATCGACGTCGTCCCGGTCGAGGCCGTGGAACGCTGGACACGCGATCCGTGGGGCGGCGAGATCGCGGACGGGAGACTCTGGGGCCGCGGCTCCGGCGACATGAAGGGAGGGCTCGCCGCCTACCTGGTCGCAGTTGAGGCGCTGCTCGAGACGGGACTCGAGCTCGCCGGCGACATCCTCTTCACGTCGGTGATCGAGGAGGAGTGCGGCGGCAACGGGATGCGCGCCGTGCTCGCGGCCGGCTACCGGGGGGACGGGACGCTGATCGGGGAGCCGACCGACCTCGGCCTCGACCTGAGCGGGGTGGGAGTGATCTGGGCCCGGCTGACCGCGCGCTCCGAGGGCGCCCACGCGGCGGCCGCGAGCGAGTACGGGCGGCCGGTCGACGAGATCCTGGGCGCCGTCGCGGGCCTGCGCGCGCTCGAGCAGTCCCTCAACGAGGGCGCTGACGGCCACCCGTACAATCTGAACGTCGGCGAGCTCCGCGGCGGTGTCTGGCCCTCCTCGGTGCCGGCGGAGGTCGTCCTGCGCTGCCGCCTCGGCTTCGGCGCCGGGCTCGATCCCGCCGGCGCGCAGGAGCTCCTGCGGGCTGCCGTCGCGAAGGCCGCCCCCTCGGTCGAGGTCGAGCTCGAGGGCTTCCGGGCCCAGGCCTACCGAAACGACGAGGGTAGCGAGCTCGCCCGGCTGCTCGCTTCCTGCCACGCCCGCGCCCACGGGGCGCCGCCGCCGCAGGGGGCACTCTCGACCGCGACAACCGACGCGCGCTACGTCGAGGGCCCCTGCGCCTGCTACGGACCGATCGCGGGGAACATCCACGGGATCGACGAGTGGGTCAACCTCGCCTCCGCTCGCGACACGGCGCTGACCGTGGCGCTCACGGCCGCGAGCTGGTGCGGAGGATGACGGGTAGCGCGCCGGCGGCGGCCGTCGAGGAGGCGCGGCGGGTCGCGGCCGGTGTCGAGGCCGAGCTCGGCCTCCTGCTCGCGGACCTCGAGGCGTGGGTGAACGTGGACACGCCCGGCGGGGATGCGGAGCGGCTCGACCGGCTCGCGGCGACGATGGCGCACACGCTCGAGCGCTACGGGCTGCACCCCGAGCTCGTGCCCGTGGCGGGGAAGGGCCTCTACCTGCACGCGGCGCTCGAGGGGCGGGGACGGGCCCGCGTGGCGCTGCTCTGCCACCACGACACCGTCTTCCCCGCCGGCACCGCGGCCGTGCGGCCGTTCCGGGCGGGCCCGGAGCGCTGCCACGGTCCCGGCGTCGCGGACATGAAAGGCGGGATCGCGGTCGCGGCCCACGCGGCGCGCCTGCTCGCGCTCGGCTCGCGCCCGTTCGCTCGGCTCGAGCTCGTCTCCGTCTCCGACGAGGAGACGCGCCCCGCGGCGCCGCTGACGATCGACCGCCTCGAGGGCTTCGACGCCGTCCTCTGCCTCGAGTGCGGCCGCGTGGACGGCTCCGTCGTCTCCGCCCGCAAGGGCGGGCGCTGGTTTCGCCTCCACGCCCGCGGGCGCCCGGCCCACGCCGGGGTCGACCCCGAGGGAGGTCGCAACGCCGTCCTGCCGCTCTGCCACGAGGCGATCCGCCTCTCCGAGCTGCACGGGGCCCGGGAGCGGCTCACATTCGTGGTCACGGAGCTGATCTCCGCCGAGGGTGTCAACACGGTCTCCGGCGAGGCCTACCTCACCGGGGATATCCGCGCCGTCTCGACCGCGGATCTCGACTGGGCCATGGCGGAGGTGCGCGCCTTCGGCGCCCACCCGGGGATCGAGCTTCGCGAGGAGGATCTCGGCGGGCCCCCTCCGCTCGAGCGCACCCCGGCCGTCGCCGCCCTCGCGGACGTCGCGATCGAGCTCGGCGCGGCGCTCGGCCACCGCTTCGGCGAGGCCCTCACCGGCGGCGTCTCGGACGGGTCGTGGACCGCCGCGGCCGGGATCCCGACCCTCGACGGCCTCGGGCCCGTCGGCGGCGACGACCACACCCCGGACGAGTACGTGGAGACGCCGACGTTCGCCACCCGCGCCGGGATCATCGCCGGCCTCGTCGCCGCGATCGACGCGGGGCTCTTGCGGGGCCACGCCCGCTCGGAGGCCGCCATGGCTCGCCCGGATCCCTCTGAATACAGAAATCTGTAAAATTCGGTTATGGAGCTGAGGATCTCCGCAACCGAGCTCGCCCGGCGGCTCGGTGACGTGTTGGGCCGCGTGCGCTTTCGGGACGACTCCTTCCTCGTCGAGCGCAACGGGGAGCCGGTGGCCCGCGTGGTCCCCGTCGCCGGGCAGTCCGTCACTCCGCTGCACGAGGCGCTGGCCGCGTGGCGAGCGGCGGCACCTCCCGATCCCGCGTTCGCCGACGAGCTCGAGCGGATCGGGCTCGCGGACCAGCCCGCGGAGCCCGCGTGGGGCTCGTGATCGACACGAGCGCGCTCGTGGCCCTGGAGCGCTCGGGGCTCGCCTGGGAGCGCGCCGTGCCGCCGGAGCTGGCCGGCGAGGAGGCGGTCCTTCCCGCGATCGTGTATGCGGAGCTACTCGCCGGAGCGCGACTCGCCGACACCCCGCAGCGGGCGGCCGCCCGCCAGGGCATGGTCGATGCACTCGCTGCCCGGGTACCGATCGTCGACTTCGGCCGCGAGATCGCCGCCCGCTGGGCTGACCTCTTCGCGTTGCTGCGCCGGCACGGAAGCGCGGTGCCGGCGAACGATCTCGCTGTTGCCGCGACCGCTCTGCACCTCGGCTTCGGCGCGGTCGTCGGCCCGAGCGACGAGGCCCATTTCCGCCTGATTCCGGGGCTCGCGGTGCACCCGCTCGGCACCGCCGCGTAAGCGGCCGCCGCCTACGCCCGCCGGAGCAGCGCCACGGCCTGCGCAGCCAGGCCCTCGCCGCGACCGGTGAAGCCGAGACCGTCCGTCGTCGTCGCGCGCACGGCGACGAGCCCGAGCTCGACGCCCAGCGCGGCTGCAAGCCGGGCGCGCATCTCGTCGCGATGCGGGGCGAGGCGCGGGTGCTCGCCGACGAAGACGCAGTCGGCGTTGACGAGCTCGAACCCGGCCGCGCGCACGTCCGCGTGAGCCCGCTCGAGCAGCTCGAGCGAGGAGACGCCGCGCCAGCGCTCGTCGCCGGACGGGAACAGCGAGCCGATGTCGCCGAGGCCGGCGGCGCCGAGGATCGCGTCGATCAGCGCGTGGGCGATCACGTCCCCGTCCGAGTGGCCGGCGAGCCCGGCCGGCTCGCCGGGGAAGGCGACGCCGCCGAGGACGAGCGGCACGCCCGGCTCGAGCGCGTGCGCGTCGACCCCGAGCCCGACCCGCAGCTCGCCCGTCATCCCAGCGGCTCCTGCCGCCGCCGGCGGCCGTCGAAGACCGAGACGGTCTCGTAGCCCGCCCCCCGGGCGAGCGCGAGCGCTCGGTCGAAGTCCTCGCCGACGAGCTCCGCAGCGTGGGCGTCCGAGGCGATCGTGATCGGGACGCCGCGCCGGGCGAGCGCGGCGAGGAACGACGCGTCCGGGTAGAGCTCCCCGACCGGCTTGCGCAGACCGGCGGTCGAGATCTCGACCGCCACGCCGGCCCGCCCGAGCGCGGCTGCCGCCTGCTCGTGCAGCTCCGCGACGAGCTCCGGCTCCGGCCTGAGCCCGTAGATCTTCGCGAGATCGGGATGGGCGATCACGTCGACGCACCCGCTCGCGGCGAGCTCGGCCAGCCCCGCGAAGTACTCGCGCCAGAGCGCGTCGACCGGAACGCTCCCCCACGCCCCCGGACGGAGATCGATCGGCCCGGCCTCGATCTCGTGCACGGAGCCGAGCAGGAGATCCCACGGGTAGGGAGCGAGCAGCTCGGCGAGGTGCTCCTGGCGCTCGCCGACGCGATCGACCTCGAGGCCGAGCTTGACCGGGAGCCCGCGCCCGCGCGCCGCCGCCAGCACCTCGACGTAGCCGTCAAGGTCGAAGCGGCAGCGCTCCAGGTGATAGGGCAGGTGCCAGACATCGCGCGTCTGGCGGAAGTAGTACACGTGCTCGGTGAAGCAGAGCTCGTCCACGCCGCAGGCGAGCGCCACCTCGACGTAGCGCTCGACCGCCTCCAACGTGTGGGCGAGCGGCTCGGCACCGTCCGGTCCGGTGGGGCCGCGCAGGTGCAGGTGGTAGTCGACGATCACCCGGCAAGCAGCCTTCCCACGGCCTCGAGGTCGGCCGTGGTCGTGACCTTGAGCAGAGCGGGGTCGCCCTCGACCACGCAGACCCGCCCGCCGTGGCGCTCGACGATCGCCGCGTCGTCGGTGGCGTCATCGGGGATCGCGGCCAGGGCCTCGCGCAGCACGGCCGCCCGGAACGCCTGCGGCGTCTGGACCGCCACAAGCCCGGACCGGTCGAGCGTCTCGACGATCGCCCCGTCGCGGGCACGCTTGACCGTGTCCGGGATCGGCAGCCCCGGCACCGCCCCGTCCCAGCCCGCGCCGAGCGCCGCGAGCAGCCGCTCGACGACCGCGTCCGTGACGAGCGGGCGGGCGGCGTCGTGGACGAGGATCACGTTCGCCTCGTCGGGCACCTCCGCCACCCCGAGCCGCACCGACTCCGCCCGGCTGCGCGTCCCGCCGGTGACGCAGGCCGCGATCTTCCCGGCTCCGACCTCCTCGGCCAGCAGGATCGCCGGCTCCTCCCAGCCGGGCGGCGCCGCGACCACCACCCCGTCCACGGAGCGACACGCATCGAGCCGCTCGAGCACCTCCGCGAGCAGCGGCCGCCCGGCCAGCTCGACGAACGCCTTCGGCCGCTCGCCGCCGAGCCGCTCGCCCCGGCCGGCGGCGACGAGCACGACCCAGACCCCGCTCACGGCTTCGCCAGCGCGCGCGGGCCGGCGACGTTCAGCCCGGGCGCGAGCCGCCTCGCGCCTACGCGCTGACCGCAGCGTCGGCGCCGACGCCGTCCAGGACCTCGTCGAGCCACCCGGCGGTGCCTTCCTCGTCCAGGTCCTTCGCGTACATGAGCTCGGAGGCGAGGATCTTCTTCGCCTTGACGAACATCTGCTTCTCGCCGGTCGAGAGGCCCTTCTCGCGCTCGCGCAGAGAGAGGTTCCGCACGACCTCCGCGAGCTCGAAGATGTCGCCCGTCTTCATCTTGTCCCGGTTGTGCTTGAAGCGGCGGTTCCAGTTCTTCGGCATCGTCGTGCCGCTCCCGTGCAGCACCTCGACGACGCGCTCGACCATCTCCTCGTCGATCACCCGGCGCAGGCCGACGCGCTCGGCATTCTCCGTGGGGACGTTGACGACCATGTCGTTGTGGAGGATCTGGATCGTCAGGTACTCCCGCTCCTGACCCAGCGCAGACCTGAGCTCCTTCCGCACCACCGTCCCGGCACCGTGGTGGGGATACACGACCTTGTCGCCGATTTGGAACACGCTCGCCCTCCTACCCTTAGGCCGAAAAAAAAGCCGCACGTAACGCTCCTGCGGAGCGACCTATTCTACCGGATCGGTGACAAAAGACGCAAGATTCCAGCGGTTTTCCACAGCCCGGAAGGCGGCCGCAGGTCTAGAGCTGCAGGTAGCGATCGACCAGGTTCTGCTCCTGGAGCCGGCGCAGCCCTTCGCGGATCTCCCGGGCCCTGACCGCACCGACGCCGTCGACCGCCTCGAGCTCGCGGTGGCTCGCCCGGATGATCGCGTCGAGGCTGCCGAAGTCCCTGACCACGTGGCGGATCACCGACTCGGGCAGCCGCGGGAGCCGGGAGAGCACGCGGTAGCCGCGGGGAATCACGCCGACGTCGAGCGGGTTCGCATCGCGGGGATAGCCGAGCAGCCCGATCACCTCCTCGAGCTCGAGCAGGCGCTGGTAGGGCAGCGCTGCCAGCTCCTCGAGCGCGCGTGTCGCCCGCTTCGCCTCCGCCGTCGCCTCGTAGTCGAAGACGACGGCCGCCTTGTCGCGGGGAACGCTCTCGAGCAGCTCGTCGAGCTGCATCCGGATCAGCCGGCTCTCCTCGCCGAGCTCGATGCAGTTGCGCTCGAGCTCCGCGGCGACCCGCGTCGTCAGCTCGGCCCGCTGCAGCACGACGACGACGTCGTCGAGCGTGACCGCGCCCTGGAACTCGAGCGTGGTCAGCCGCGTCAGGCCCTGGTCGAGACGCTGGCGGTACGTCTCGAGCGTCCCGAGCGCCTGGTTCGTCCGGGCGAGCACTTCCGAGATCTCGCCGAGCTGGTAGCGGAGGTCGCCGATGAAGACGGTCACGGTCTCGCGCTGCTGGGAGATCGAGACCACGAGCGCGCCGGTCTGCTTCGCGACGCGCTCGGCGGTGCGATGCCGCGTCCCCGTCTCCGCCGACGGGATGTTCGGGTCCGGCATCAGCTGAACGTTCGCGTACACGAGCCGGGTGCCCGCGGTGTTGACGATGATCGCCCCGTCCATCTTCGCGAGCTCGTACAGGTGCTGCGCGGTGAACGGGACATCGAGCCGCATGCCGCCCGAGAACAGGAACGAGAGGTTGGACGGCTCCCCGATCACGATCAGCGCGCCCAGGCGGGCCCGGATGACGTCGTCGATGCCCGCGCGCAGGGGCGTTCCCGGCGCGACCTGCTTCAGCGCCTGGAGGAGCTGGCTATCCGTCCTCGGGTCGACTCGCATCCAGAGCCACGGCCACCGCCTGCCTCAGCGTTGCCGCCGCGGTAACGCGAATCTTGCCACGAACGGCGGCGGCGTCAGGAACGACGATCTCCGCGAGCCCGAGCTTGGCGCACTCGCCGAGCCGCCGTTCGGCCTGGGCGGCGGGACGGAGCCGGCCGGTGAGCCCGATCTCGCCGAAGCAGCCGACCCCGGCGCGGACGCGCGCGCGACGGGCGGCCGACGCGATCGCGAGCGCGATCCCGAGATCGGCGCCGGGCTCGTCGATGCGCACGCCACCGGCGACGTTCACGAACACGTCGGCTTGGCCGAGCGGTACGCCGGCATGCCGCCCCAGCACCGCCACGATCATCGCGAGGCGCTTCGGGTCGACGCCCGTGCCGACCCGCCGTGGCATCGCAAGGTCGGTCGGCGCGACGAGCGCCTGGATCTCGAGCAGGAGCGGCCGGGTGCCCTCGATCGCGCAGACGACGACCGAGCCGGGCTGGTCGGCATCGCCGTGGCCGAACAGCTCCGAGGGGTCGGCGACGCCGGCGAGCCCGGCGGACGTCATCTCGAAGACGCCGAGCTCGTTCGTGGAGCCGAACCGGTTCTTGACCGCCCGCAGCACGCGGTGGGCGCGGTAGCGGTCGCCCTCGAACGCGAGCACGCAGTCGACGAGGTGCTCCAGCACGCGCGGCCCCGCGACCGACCCGTCCTTGGTCACGTGGCCGACGAGGAACGTCGCGATCCCCGACTCTTTCGCGAGCCGGAGCAGCCGCCCGGCCGCCTCGCGCACCTGGGCGACCGAGCCGGGCGCGGAGCCGAGCTCGGGCGCGTACAGCGTCTGCACCGAGTCGATCACGCAGACCTCCGGACGCTCGCGCTCGAGCGTCGCGCAGACGACGTCGAGACTCGTCTCGGCGAGGATCCGGACGTCGCCGGCGCCGCCGAGGCGATCGGCTCTCAGCTTGACCTGGGCGGCCGACTCCTCGCCGGTGACGAGCACGACCGGCCGGCTCGCCGACAGCTCGCGCAGCGCCATCAGGAGCAGCGTCGACTTGCCGATCCCCGGGTCGCCGGAGACGAGCACGAGCGAGGCTGGGACGAGACCGCCGCCGAGCACCCGGTCGAGCTCGGGCACCCCGGTCGGGATCCGCTCGGCGTCGGCCGCCTCGACCTCGGCGAGCCGGAAGAGCGGCCCGGAGCGGACATCCGGGGCGGCGCCGTTGCGCCCCGGCGCCACCTCCTCGAGGAGCGTGCCCCAGCCGCCGCAGCCCGGGCAGCGGCCGAGCCAGCGCCCGGTCGTGTACCCGCACTCGGAGCACGCGTGCTGGACGGCAACCTTCGCCACTCTCCCAGTCTAGGGAGGGCCGCCGACGGCTCCCGTCACGCGGGCGTGACAAAACCGTGCCGGAGCGCGGACGAGACGCGCCAGCCGGCGGGTTCCACCGGGAGATGTGGGGCGGGACGTTCCCCGCCGCCACCCCCACCAGCCGATGTAGGGGCGGGACGTTCCCGCCCGAAACCACGCCAGCAACGGGAAACAGGCCGGTCGCGGAACGGACAAGCCCGGCCCCTACCAACCACCGCCGCCGCCCCGGACGGCGGCTGTCCGGCGGGACGGCCCTGCTAGTCCTCGTCCCCGTCGCCGCTCTCGTCGACCGACTCGTCGGCGGGAACGGTGACCTTCTCGCGCTCGGGCTCCGCGGGAGCCTCGATCAGCTCGAGCGCGATCTCGTCCTCGTCCTCGCGACGGTCGACGCGAATCACCGAGCCGGGCGTGATCGAGCGACCGAGCACGAAGTCGGCGAGCGGATCCTCGATGTAGCGCTGGATCGCCCGGCGCAGCGGGCGGGCTCCCATGGTCGGGTCGTAGCCCTTCTCGACCAGGAGCTCCTTGGCCGCTTCGGTCAGCTCGATCGTCGCCTCGTGCTGGGCCATCTGCTCACGCAGCCGCTTCAGCATCAGCTCGACGACGATCTTGATCTCCTCCTTGGAGAGCTTGTGGAAGACGATCACCTCGTCGATCCGGTTCAGGAGCTCCGGGCGGAACACCTTCTTCAGCTCGCCCATGATCCGGTTCTTCATCTCGTCGTAGGAGAGACCGCTCTCGTCCTCGACCGTGAACCCGAGCGCCTGGTTTTTCGAGATCGTGGCGGCGCCGATGTTCGACGTCATGATCACGATCGTGTTGCGGAAGTCGACCTTGCGCCCCTGGGCGTCGGTCAGCTTCCCGTCCTCGAGGATCTGCAGGAGGATGTTGAAGACGTCCGGATGCGCCTTCTCGATCTCGTCGAGCAGGACGACCGAGTACGGCTTGCGCCGGACGGCCTCGGTCAGCTGGCCGCCCTCGTCG
>WBZR01004019.1_pt1 | contig 11792 bp, 11 predicted proteins | sample 5204231 | NCBI WGS metagenome assembly WBZR01 (sample SAMN12412403, study PRJNA552823) | activated sludge metagenome | isolation source: activated sludge from anammox sidestream of wastewater treatment plant... | place: USA: Virginia | collected 2017-08
CTCTTCATTCTTCCAATAGCTGCCGCCCGCCCAGGGTTTCCTCATTGCTTTCCACTCATTGCTGCTTATATGAACGGCCATCACCTGAAACTCCTTAAAGAGCTCTCAGAAAACAACACACAGTCTCAGCGTGAGCTCTCAAAAAAACTCGGCCTCAGCCTGGGCAGCGTGAACTACGTCCTGAGCAACCTTGTTGACGCCGGACTCGTCAGGGCAAAGAGATTCAAGAACTCAAAAAACAAGATAGCCTACATGTACATCCTGACCCCTGCAGGCATAAAAAGCAGGATGCAGCTCAGTCGCGCCTTCCTGAAGCGGAAACTGGATGAATATGAGATGCTGAAGATGGAGATAGAGGAATTGAAAAAGGATCTGGAGGTAGAATGACAGACAACGAAAAAGCAGCCGAAGACGAAATCAACCTCCTCGACTACTGGCGTGTCCTCGTCAAACGGAAGCTGCTCATCGGAATCATCGTTGGCGTAGCCTTTGTGGGTTCCATCATCTACAGCCTGACCCTTCCTCCGATATATGCATCTACCGCAAGCATATTTCCACCACAACAGGAAAGCCCTATGGCTGCCGGCCTTGCATCCCAACTACCAGGTGGCCTTGGCGCCCTTGCAGGGGGATTTTTAGGCGTAAGCGCTCCTGTGGATCAGTGGCTGGCAATATTAAAAAGCGAAGCAATAAAGGATGCTATAATACAGCGTTTTGATCTGACAAGACCCTTTAAGGCAAAGACCATGGAGGATGCCAGACGAACTCTCAGTGGAATGTTAAAGGTCTCAAAGTCCAAAGAAGGGATCATATCAATTACAGTAGAAGATAAAGACCCCCAAAGGTCAGCAGTATTGGCCAACGCATTTGTGGAAGAGCTGGACAGGATCAATAAAGGGATGGTAACAACCTCTGGAAGGAGGACGAGGGTCTTCGTGGAGGAGAGGCTTAAGGGGGCAAAGGAAGAGCTCACAAAGACTGAGGAAGCCATCAGGGGATTTCAGGAAAAAAATAAGGCAGTAAAACTTGATGACCAGTCTACAGCTATAATCTCCGCAATTGGCACAGTTAAGGGACAGCTAATGGCAAAAGAGGTGGAGCTTCAAACCCTTCTCTCATACGCAACGCCATCAAATCCTCAGGCAGAGATATTAAATACACAGGTAAAGGAACTCAGGGAGAAGTTGCGGGAACTTGAACAAGGAAAGACCAATCCGGGTCACACTACGTCACAAGATATATTTATTCCCACAGCAAAGATTCCGAATTTGTCTATCCAATATGTAAGGCTGCTTAGGGATGCAAAAGTTCAGCAGACCCTCTATGAACTTCTGACGCAACAATATGAGATGGCGAGGATACAGGAGGCAAAAGACACTCCGACAGTACAGGTGCTCGATTCAGCGAAGGTGCCTACAAATCAATCGAAACCCAAGAAAAAACAAATAGTAGTGTTAGCTACACTTGCTGCCGGATTTCTTTCGATATTTGTAGCCTTTTTCAAAGAATATTTGGAAAGGGTGAGGATGCAGGAGATAAGAGCTCACGATATTTAGATTACATTATGGCAGCCTGCCATAACTTGTGCCTATACGCTGAATCAGTGAAAGACTATTAATCTATACTATTATCATTAAAAAGGAGACTAAAGATGCTGAATGGAAAAAATATTCTGATCACCGGCGGTACGGGTTCATTCGGAAAAAAAATGACTCAAATTATTCTGGAAAATTATATCCCAGAAAAACTTATAATATTTAGTCGGGATGAACTCAAGCAATTTGAGATGTCACAAAGATGGAATATAAGTAAATATCCATGTATTCGCTATTTTCTGGGAGATATCAGAGATAAAGAGAGATTAATGCATGCATTTCATGGTATAGACTATATTATTCATGCTGCGGCTCTTAAACAGGTGCCGGCAGCAGAATATAACCCTACAGAGTTCATAAAAACCAATATAATCGGAGGTATGAACGTTATTGATGCAGCGCAAATCAATGGGGTAAAGAAAGTTATAGCCTTATCTACGGATAAGGCTTGCAATCCTGCAAACTTGTATGGCGCAACAAAATTATGTTCAGATAAATTATTTGTAGCTGCAAATGCATATGGTGGAAAAATAACTGTGTTTGCTGTTGTTCGTTATGGCAATGTAATGGGGAGTCGAGGATCTGTTGTTCCTTTTTTTAAAGAGAGAGTTGCGACAGGTGTATTGCCTATTACTGATCCTAACATGACCCGTTTTTGGATTACCCTGGATCAGGCTGCGCATTTTGTACTCAAGGTATTGGAAATAGCAAAAGGAGAGGAAATATTTGTACCGAAAATACCGTCAATGAAGATTATTGATCTTGCAAAGGCGATTGGTCCAAAATGTAAACACAAAATTATAGGTATAAGAGCTGGCGAAAAGATTCACGAAGTACTAATTGGAGAAGATGATGGTCGTAATACAATAGAATATAAAGAATGCTTCATAATAAAGCCAAATCTTACAGATCAAGAAATGCTTAATGGTGGTCAGAGATGTGTACCAGGTTTTAAGTATGCTTCAAATAACAATCCAGAGATTATCAGTATTGATGAACTTCAACAAATTTTAGAGAAGATTACCGATGATTATAGTATTGAGAAGAACCGCTGGGCAATGGAAGATATTACACAATAATATCACAGAAGAATATATCAAGGTGTGTCATTTATTCCCTGTGGGGAGCATAGCGCATTAAAACATGTTAGGTGTAAATTAAACCGCTATGCGCTCCGTAATACTTATCACCGGAGGATCTGGGCTGCTTGCCCTAAATTGGGCACTGGAGATCAGAGATCGTTATTCGGTTATCTTGGGCCTTCACGAAAGGGATATATCACTTGCCGGTGTTGAAAGCCAGAGGATTGAACTTAATTCTGTCGATCACATCACTAGATCATTTGAAGAAGTTCAGCCACAAATAGTAATCCATGCCGCTGGCTTGACCAGCGTTGAAGATTGTGAAGCCAAGCCGGACCTGGCCCGACATATCAACATAGAACTGGCAGTCAATGTTGCAAATACCTGCAACAAGCTCGGATTGCCATTCGTACATATTTCTACAGACCATTTATTTGCTGGAGATGTATCATTTATTGAAGAAAATAGTCCCGTTGCACCCAGGAACGTCTATGGGCGCACGAAAGCCGAAGCAGAGTTTCAGGTTCTTGCAGCTCATCCACAGGCACTCGTGATTCGAACGAATTTCTATGGCTGGGGTCCCGGCTATCGCCGATCATTCAGCGATGTGATTATTGATGGGCTCCGTTCCGGCAAAGAACTAACACTTTTTCAGGATGTATTCTATACACCTATACTTGTTGAAACATTGGTAGGAGCTGTTCATGGTCTGATCGACCTGAAAGCCAGCGGCATTTACCATGTGGTCGGTGATGAACGCATAACCAAGTACGAGTTCGGGCTTAAAATTGCCAAGGAATTCGGCCTTGATCCTTGCGTCATCAAGCCCGGATTCCTTGCTGACCAGACGTGGCTGGTTCAGCGTCCGCATGAGATGAGTTTGTCGAATAAAAAGACCTGCAACCTCCTCGGCACAAAACTCGGTGACGTCGGCTCAGGTATTGCACGACTTCGCCGGCAGGAGCAAGAGGGATTTACACGGGAGATAAGGAAATTATGATCCCATATGGACGCCAGGATATCTCTGAAGCAGATATTCAGTCTGTGGTGGATGTTCTGCGCTCGGATTTCCTCACACAGGGGCCCGTCGTACCAGCTTTTGAACAGGCTATTTTAAAATACTGCGGCGCTAAATATGCTGTAGCAGTCAACAGCGCCACAAGCGCCTTGCATATTTCCTGCCTTGCTCTCGGCGTCGGACCCGGAGATATTGTTTGGACCAGCCCGATTACCTTTGTTGCCAGTGCGAATTGTGCGCTCTACTGCGGTGCCACGGTGGATTTTGTCGATATTGATCCCCAGACCTACAATTTAAGTCTTGACTGTCTGGCGGTTAAGCTTGAAAAGGCTCAGAGGGAGGGGAGGCTCCCAAAGATTGTCATACCGGTACATCTGGCCGGGCAATCGTGCGACATGGCCGGCATTCATGCCCTAAGCCGGAGATATGGCTTTAAGATCATAGAGGACGCCTCTCATGCTATTGGTGGCATGTACCGTAACGAGCCAATCGGCAGTTGTCGTTATAGCGACATCACAGTTTTTAGTTTTCATCCAGTGAAGATTATTACGACAGGAGAGGGTGGGATGGCTTTAACAAATGATGCCAAAGTTGCTAATCAGCTTGCACGTCTTCGAAGCCATGGAATTACGCGGGCCCCAGAGGAAATGACTCATGTACCGGATGGGCCATGGTATTACCAGCAGCTTGACTTAGGATTTAATTACCGCATGACTGACATACAGGCCGCTCTAGGATTGAGTCAAATACAACGAGTGGATGAATTTGTTGCGAAGCGTCACTTGATTGCACGTCGTTACGATGAATTGCTATCTGCTCTGTGGGTCACAACCCCATGGCAGAATCCTGAGTCTTACTCTGCTATGCATTTGTATATTATCCGGCTAAAGAACTATGAGATTAAGTTCAGCCAAAAGGAGATTTTCGAACGACTAAGAAGTTTTGGAATCTTGATTAATCTGCACTATATCCCAATTTATCGGCAGCCCTTTTTTGAGGTGATGGGTTTTAATAGGAAAGATTTTCCAGAAGCTGAAGCATATTATGCAGAAGCAATCAGTCTGCCGATGTATCCAACTCTTTCAGAAGCGCAACAAACAGAAGTAGTAGAGCGCTTGAAATCTCCCATTGGCCATCAGACAATTTTCTAATATCGGGAAATGCTTTATTTGGCAGGTATTATTTTTTTACAAGGTTAATAAAGGTGTTTAGGTGAAAATAGGCTTGGGCACAGTACAATTTGGTACTGATTATGGAATTTCGAATCAGGGTGGTATAACCTCACTTGATGAGATAGAAAGAATATTAGAAGTTGCAATATACAATGGCATCAGCATAATAGATACTGCGGCCGTGTACGGAACAAGTGAAGAGGCATTAGGCAAAACATTGTCTCAGAACCATAGGTTTCGCATTGTTACAAAGACTCCAAGTGTTTCCTCCTTCAAAATAACAACAGATGATGTGCATAAACTCGAAGATTCGTTTTTCAGATCTTTAAATAAAATGAAGCAGGCTTCAATGTATGGTTTATTAACCCACAATGCAGGCGACTTGCTATCTGAAAATGGTCATCTTTTATTTTCAAAAATGTCAGAGTTAAAGCAGAAAGGTTTAGTAAAGAAAATTGGAGTATCAGTTTATACGGCAGTTCAGATTGATGAAGTATTAGAAAAATTTCAGATAGATGTTATTCAACTTCCAATAAATGTTTTTGATCAGCGGTTACTAATTAGTGGACACCTGTCCACTCTGAAAAGAAGAGATGTTGAGATTCATGCACGATCCGCATTCCTTCAAGGATTGTTGCTTATGTCACATGAAACTCTGCCACCCTTTTTTAATTCAATAAGGGAGCATTTAAAACTCTATCATAGGAGTCTACAGCAGTATGGATTAACACCGGTTCGCGCAGCGCTTGGTTTCTTGTTGAATATACCAGAGATTGACTTTATTATCTGTGGAGTTAATAATTATAATCAGCTTAATGAGATATGTAATGAGGCCGTTACTGTTAAATCGATAGATTTTACTAACTTTGCATTAAGTGATGTTGCTATTTTAAACCCATCAAACTGGAAATATTGATTCGATACCCTGATAATGGCAATTTTACATTCAAATATATCTTCAGCAAGGCGTCCTATTGAGGTGGCTTAGATGTCCAATAAAGTATTATTAATTCGACCTAAAAATGTTTATAACTATAATAACTATCCACCGCTGAACCTGATATGCCTAGGCACTAAACTCGTTTCTGCAGGATATAGGGTTAAAATTATTAATTGTGCATTTGAAAGAGACCCATTGAATGTTATTAACAATGAGTTAAAGGATTCATTATTTGTCTGCATTTCTCTTCTCACATCCGAGGCGCCTGACGCCTATGAAATAATGAAACATATAAAGGAAACCTCGAAAGTTCCTGTTGTTGCCGGAGGATGGCATGTGACGTTATTTCCAGAACAGATGGCTGAGAATGAGTATGTTGATTTCGTAGTTGCCGGCGAGGGAGAAGATCACATTTTAAGAGTGGCTGAAATTATTAAGAATAAGGAAGTAAGTGGAGAAAAGATATTTAATAAACAGATGTTGAACATGGAAGATCTACCTACCCCGAACTATGAGACGGATGAAAATATTGAAAGGTTTATAGGAAGCTATCTTACAGACAAGCTATCGGAATATGTCAGCCAACCAATGCGATGGCTCCCGTATGAAAGCAGTCGGGGCTGTCCATCACACTGCACTTTTTGTATTAATGTCGTTGCCGATAACACGCGTTATAGGAAAAAAAGTGCTGCTAAAGTCATTTCTGAGATAGTAGAAATAGTTAAGAAACACAAATTAACACACCTAAAAATCATAGATGATAATTTTTTTGTTGACATAAAGCGTGTTAGGGAGATATGTAAAGGAATAATCGATAATGGGCTCAATATCACTTGGGACGGTGAGTGTCGATGCGATTATTTTAATGACAGATTGTTGAATGATGAAACCCTGGAACTTTGCAGAAAGTCTGGTCTTGTACAACTTACGCTTGGTATTGAGTCTGGATCGCCTAATACTCTTAAACTGATGAAAAAAGGAATAACACCTCAGCAGGCGGAATATGCCGTTATGAAGTGCAATGAGCATAAGATCATAGCGAGGTCGTCATTTATTTTGGAGATACCCGGTGAGACTCAGGATGACATAAAACAGACAATTTCCCTTATCAACAGGTTGAGGCGATTCCCATATTTCACATGTGGAGTAGGTACTTTTAGGCCTTATCCCAAGTGTGAATTGACGGAAGGACTCCTGAAGGAAGGCTATCTTAGAGAGCCTGGTAGTTTCAAAGAGTGGACTTCAAAGGAAGTTATAGATCTGTATACATCTGCCGAATATCAAAGACCGTGGCAGGAGAATGCTGAATATTCTGAGAGTGCCGCATACTATCTAAACATGGAGTCGGCTGTAAGACTTGGGAATCATCAAATAGAGAGAGGGTCGGACAAGATAAAAAATAACATGTTCATCTCGTTGGCAAGACTAAGGAACAAGTTCATGTTTTATAGCCTGCCAGTGGAGAAAACAATATACAAGAAATTCATTACAGGATTTTATAATAGACGCCAGGAGTTTGAAAAAGCTGGTTCCTACCCGCTATCCAGAACTGATAACGAAGGTAAAAGGGTATAAACTATTTAATTGAAGGAAAGTGAGTATGGTATGAATAGAGTAATAGGAGTTATTACTGCAAGGATGGCGTCAACACGACTGCCGGGTAAGGTTTTAAAAACGATGATTGGGAAATCCATCTTTGCCCATCACGTTGAGCGTATGAAGTCGATAAAGGGGCTCGACGGAGTATATCTTGCAACCTCGATCGACCCTCAGAACAAGGCGTTACTTGAAGAGGCTGAGAGATTGGGTTGCGGATGGTTTGAAGGGGCGGAGCAGGACATCGTTGACAGACACATAAAATTATGCGAAATGGAGAAAGCTGATGCAGTTATAAGAGTAACCTGCGATTCTCCAATATTTGATATCGAAAGTGCAACACGTTTTGTTGAGGAGTTTAAGAAAGAATACATGGACTATATATATGTTTCTAATATGACTATGATACAGGGTACTCTCTCCGAACTCATCTCTTATAAAGCTTTGAATGAAGTGCATAAACTTTACAGGGGAGCCGCCATTAGCCAGCCTATAAAAGAAAATTTGGATAAGTTTAAGACACTTGGAATAGAGATTGATATTGATCTGTGTCGGCCAGAATATCGTCTAACCATAGATGAGGCTGTAGATATAGAGATGATAAGTCGAATATATGAAGCTCTTTACAAGGGAAAGCCGCTTGCGCTACATGATGTTTATGCGTGGCTTGATGATAATCCTCAGGTCGCAAAAATGAATATGCACGTTGGAATTAAAGGTTGCGAAATACAGAGTGCAAATCTGACGGAGAGGCCTCTGTATTCAATTGTTGATTCCGGTAAAAAGTTCGTGATACTTGATGATAATAAGAGAATGGTTGAGCCGATGATTTTTATAGAAAGATTAATAAATCTTTTTCCGGAATTAAAAGACAAGGGTGTTTTTTATGACAGAACGTTATCATAAATCAGAAAATCTACTTGCAAGAGTATTAAAAACAATCCCTCTTGGTTCTCAGACATTCAGCAAGAGCAAGACCCAATATCCATTCGGTGTTTCCCCTTATTTCATTGCCAGAGGAAATGGAAGTCGAGTCTGGGATGTTGACGGAAATGAATATTTGGATTTCATTAATTCCCTGGCGGCGGTAACCCTTGGTTATAATGACCCTGATGTAACAGAAGCTGTTAAGTCACAACTTGGAGACGGCGTGATATTCTCTCTTCCTCATCCTATTGAAATGCAAGTAGCTGAAAAGATCGTAGAGATGGTTCCGTGTGCAGAAATGGTCAGGTTTGGGAAAAATGGCTCTGATGCCACATCTGGAGCAATAAGAGTGTCAAGAGCATTTACCGGGCGTGATCATATCGCTGTATGCGGCTATCATGGATGGCAGGACTGGTATATAGGCTCCACTGCAAGAAATAGAGGAGTACCTCAAGCTACACGGGATTTGACACATACATTTATATATAATGATATTGAATCATTAAATAAAATATTTCATGAATTTCCGGACCAGGTGGCTGCCGTTATAATGGAACCAATGAATACAACGGAGCCAAGAGACGGTTTTTTACATAAAGTAAAGGAGCTAACCCGAAAGTATGGTGCGGTCTTTATCTTTGATGAAACCATTACCGGTTTCAGGTTTGCAAACGGAGGTGCCCAGGAGTACTTTGGAGTGACTCCAGACTTAGCTACCTTTGGAAAAGGCCTTGCCAATGGATATCCTGTTTCTGCTGTGGTCGGGAATGCAGAGATCATGCGACTAATGGAAGAAATCTTTTTTTCCTTTACCTTTGGAGGGGAAACTCTGTCATTAGCCGCCGCATTGGCGACAATGACAAAATTACAAAGAGATCCAGTTACCGAAACCTTAAAAAAACAGGGCCAAAAGTTATTAATTGCACTGAATAATTTAATAATCCAGCGAGGGGTGGATCATATCGTTTCAGTGGCAGGTCACCCAAGCTGGTCATTCCTATTGATAAAAGATGTTGAGCCCTACAGCCAGTGGGAGATAAAAACACTTTTTTTACAAGAAATGTTTTCAAGAGGTATACTGACCATTGCAACTCACAATATGAGCTATGCTCATAGCGATGGTGACCTGAACAAACTGTTTGCAGTATATAATGATGTATTTCCGATTTTAAGGGATGCAGTGGACAACAGAAGAATGAAAGAATATCTGCGCTGTAAACCGCTTGAACCGTTATTTAAGGTACGATGAATAGCAAGCATTCAGGAAAGTAGCGTATGCATAGATTTGGATTGAAACTCTGGTCAAATAACGATCATTATGTGAACGAGGCAGTTCGCCTTTTTGATAAAGGGATATATCAATACATTGAATTATATTTGCTTCCGGGGACGGAAAATAAAATGGTTGAGATGTGGAAGGGTTTGGATATCCCTTACATAGTCCATGCTCCCCATTTTCTGGCCGGCCTTAACCTCGCAAAAAGAGAGCAAAAGGAAACTAATTTAAGGCTGCTTGAAGAGACCAGGAGATTTGCTGATAAGCTTTCCGCGGAACACATAATCGTGCATCCGGGAATTGGAGGGGACATAGAAGAGACAGCCTCACAAATTAAAGAAATAAATGAGTCGAGGTTTCTTATTGAAAACAAGCCTCATTATGCCATAATTGATGATCTTATATGCAACGGTTCAACACCGAAAGAAATTGAGTTTATATTGGAAGAGACAAAGATAGGGTTTTGTCTTGATATTGGTCATGCATTTTGTGCGGAGAGAGGGTTAATGAAAGAGTCTATGAGTTTTCTGTATGGATTTCTAAATCTTAAACCGGAGATGTACCATCTAACTGATGGTGTTTACGAAAGCGTATATGACAGGCATGATCATATCGGTACAGGTAATTATGATATTGCAACAATTGTAAATCTTATACCACATGGAAAGCGGATTACGGTTGAGACGATTAAAGATTCAGTGGATAACCTCTCAGATTTTGAAGAGGATATCGAATGCCTGAGAAAAAGTTATGTCGTCAGTTTTCAAAATAGCTTATAGAAGACATATGTAATGTGAAGATATCCATCCTTAGTACAAATAAATTGCATCCAGTATATTCAGTTCTACAATCCTGGTGTAAAGAGAAAGAAAAGAAATATGATATTGAGTTGCAGGAAGGCGTCGAATCTCTGACCGGCGGTGATATTCTGTTTCTTATATCCTGTAATGAAATTGTAGGCAAGAATGTTCGCTCTAAATACAAAGTCAGTTTGGTTATACATGCCAGTGATTTACCTAAGGGAAGGGGTTGGTCTCCTCATATATGGCAAATATTGGATGGAAGAAACAAGATAACGGTTTCGCTTCTTGAGGCAGCGGATGGAGTTGATACAGGAAGGATATGGGCTAAGAAAGAAATTAATTTTGAAGGACATGAACTATATGATGAAATTAATACCAGGCTATTTGCAACAGAGCTGCACTTGATGGATTTTGCTATAGAGAATTTTAATACTATATTACCTACACCCCAACCGGAAAATGTTAAGCCCACATACTACAAAAAAAGAACACCCGAAGACAGCAGGATAGACCCGAGTAAATCTATTTCGGAACAGTTTGATTTGCTGCGTATTTCGGACCCTGATAGGTATCCTGCTTTCCTTGACATAAGAGGACATAGGTACAAGATAGTATTAACAAAGCTATACGGGAAATAGGAGCCAACATGGAAGTAGAGGATATAGTAATAGCAGGCAGAAAGATAGGTAGAGAGCATTCGCCCTTTATTATTGCTGAAATGTCCGGGAATCATAACAGATCCCTTGAAAGAGCATTGTCAATAGTTGAGGCTGCCGCTAAAACCGGTGTTCATGCAGTGAAACTCCAAACTTATACTGCAGATACTATGACCCTTGATTTGAAAGAAGGTGATTTTTTTATCAATGATCCAAATAGCCCCTGGAAGGGCAACTCCCTATATGACCTTTATAAAGAGGCCTACACGCCGTGGGAGTGGCACAAGCCCTTATTTGATCGTTGTAAGGAGCTTGGTTTAATCTGTTTCAGTACTCCATTCGATGAAACAGCAGTTGATTTCCTGGAAAATCTTGATGTGCCTTGTTACAAGATAGCTTCTTTTGAAAATACTGATGTCACCCTAATTTGCAAGGTGGCCAGCACAGGTAAACCTATGATAATTTCTACGGGCATGGCGACAGTAGCAGAACTGGATGAAACTGTTCATGTGGCGCGAGAGGCTGGATGTAGGGATATTATCCTACTCAAGTGTACCAGTACCTACCCTGCGACGCCGGAAAATACAAATATTCTAACTATCCCTCATATGTGGGAACTGTTTAATACACAGGTGGGACTCTCGGACCATACTATGGGAATTGGGGTAGCTGTAGCAAGTGTTGCGCTTGGGGCCACAGTAATAGAGAAACACTTTTCACTCCACAG
>WBZR01004288.1_pt1 | contig 11783 bp, 6 predicted proteins | sample 5204231 | NCBI WGS metagenome assembly WBZR01 (sample SAMN12412403, study PRJNA552823) | activated sludge metagenome | isolation source: activated sludge from anammox sidestream of wastewater treatment plant... | place: USA: Virginia | collected 2017-08
TGAAACAGGAGTTATGGATAGACAGTGCAGCGGAGACAGACTGCCCAGCGAAGCGATGCTGAGGTCAGAAGTGGCCGCCTGGCAGCATCGCCGTAATCAAACTAAGACCAGGATCGAATGGAAGTTTACACGACAAGATGCCGATGATATACTATCCAGGCATTATGTATCGTAACTAATATGTCATAACACTAGTATACACCTTCTTCTGCCTTATGAACGACAACTTTGAGTTTCATATGGTATTCCTTTATCTAAAATATTTTTCCGAATTATCCATGCAACATTTTACTATAGAGTTTTTATCTAAATCTATTCTCAAACAGGAATCTTTTGATAATGGTTTCCGGTTTCCCGCCTATACGATGCACCTGTGCCAGCAGGGCAGGCAGGCCTGAAGCTAGCGCCTAACTGCCGGGTACAATAAGCACGGACAAAACAATCCTTGCTTCAAACATGCAGGGACATAGTTTGTCCGTATCACCCATGAACCTGCATAAACAGAATGGAAAATCCTTTATACCTCATTACTTATATCCCAATTTATAGAGTTTGCTTTTATCTTTCCGCCATTTTTCCATAACCTTGACCCGCAGTTCCAGGTACACCTTCCTGCCTATCTGTTCCTCTATCTCTTCCCGCGCAATGAGACCAACCTGCTTGATGGCTTTGCCATCCTTGCCGATGATGATACCCTTCTGTGAATCACGCTCCACATAAATAATAGCCTTAATAAAGTCTTTCCCTGTCTCCCGTTCCTTAAACTCTTCGATCCCGACCGTGGTGGAATAGGGGATTTCTTCCCCGTAAAACTCAAAGACCTTCTCACGGATGATTTCTGAAGCGAGAAATCTTTCGTTGTAATCGGTCATGTAGTCTTCAGGATAGAAAGGTTCTCCTTCCGGTAAGTATTTCAAGATAAGCGTCAACAACAGGTCAAGATTGATTTTCTTTAAGATAGAAACCGGCACAATCTCGGCGAATTTAAACTGAGTGCTGTATGCGGAAATAACCGGTATCAGACTGTCTTTATCCACCAAATCAATCTTATTTATAGCTAAAATTACCGGGATATTCAGGTGTGACAACTTTTCAAGTATTTCCTTGTCCGCATCGTCTGGAGTCTCAAAGGGCTCTGTCATCAGCACTATGACATCGGCATCTTCTGCGACACTATAGGCAGTTCGCACCATGTATTTTTGTAATTCATATTTTGGATCCATAATGCCAGGGGTATCGTAAAAGACGATTTGACAGTCTTCCCTGGTTAATACCCCCATGGTCTTTTTCCGGGTCGTCTGGGGTTTGGGAGTAACGATGGATAATTTACATTCCATAAAATTGTTGATCAGTGTCGATTTTCCCACATTCGGTTTGCCCACAATAGCCACATAACCTGCTTTAAAATTTCTTTTGTCTGATTGCATAAATATTTATACCAAAGCCAAAATTACTTGCATACAAAGGTTAATTTCGATTATCATTCATTTTTAAGGGTTTATATTTTTTTTAGTACCGTGCAGCATTCTAAACTTTACAGTGCGATGAATCAAGTGTTTTAGTGAGACGACAAAATATAACCATCTGGGACCATTCTGTTAAACAATTTTTTGTAATCGAATGAAAGGGTTTCATTGAAAACGTCGCACATTAAGAAAGATTATCTCTCGATAGTGAAAGACGTCGTGATAACCTCTTTAAAGGACGAAGAAGTAAAAATAATCCTTTTTGCCAAATATAACATTAAAAACCCATGGAGACACACCAAGTGGAAGAAATAAAACAGAATCCATCATATACTTCCGTTCTGGAAGCTGATGTTGTAAGTAAACAACCAAAGGCCAAAAAACTGCGTAAAAACAAGAGACCATGGCTGAATTCACTGAAACTGCGCTGGTCTGTGCAAATAGCGTTTTTTATTGTAGTGCTGGTTATCGGCTGGCAGTTCTATACCTTTGTTAAATACTGCGAAGCTGGCGGAAAGGGGTTTTATATGCCAAGACCCCCAGGAGTTGAATCCTTCCTGCCCATCAGCGCCCTCATGGGTACAAAATACTTCTTCGGAACTGGCAGGATTAACCCCATCCACCCGGCTGGTTTTGTCATCTTCGGCACACTCCTCCTTACTGCCTTATTTTTTAAGAGGGGATTCTGTGGCTGGATTTGTCCCATTGGCACTATCTCTGAGTGGGAATGGCGTCTGGGAGATCGGTTCCTGAAAAAACTCCCGCAGCGGGTTACCTATCTGATGCGAAACATCCCCACCAGATTGGTAGCGGGTCTGAGCCTTGTTTTCACCCCCATTATTGCGCTGCTGGTTGCGGGAGTCATAACTATGGAGTCCTTTAAGTCTCCCGTTTTTATATACCTGACCCCTGCTTATATCCTGGCGATGGTATTGCCGTTTGTTATTCCCAGAAAGATATGGTCAGACAAAGTCAACGACATCATTGCCCGCGCCTGGAAATTTTCGATCCTTGTATTTTTTATTCAGGTCATTATTATCAAGATGCCTGTTGAGCAACTGGAAATCATGTATACCCGCGTGCCTTTTATTCGTGTGGCAGATGTCAAGATGTTGAAATTTTTTACGGAAATGTCTGGTATGGCGTTATCCGTTATCCTGGCCATCCTTATCATTTCCCTGGTTAACAAAAATTTTTGGTGCCGGTATTTTTGTCCATACGGCGCCTTGCTGGGCATTATTGGATACGCAAGTCCCATGAGAATTACACGCGATACGAAGAAGTGTATTGATTGCGGAAAGTGCACGAAGGCATGTGCTATGCACATCCTTGTGGAGAAGAAGAAACACGTCCTGACCCATGAATGTGTGGCTTGTTACGACTGCGTCAATGCCTGCCCGGTAAATGATACGCTAGATATGAAATTGATTGGAGATCGTAAAAAGATCCATTATGCTCTCTACGCATTTATGATCGTAGGTTTGTATGTTGCCATAACGAATATAGCCCGCGCTACCGGGCACTGGTACACGAAGATTTCAGATGCCGAATATATATTGAGAATATCGGAAATCGACAAACCGAAATACCTTCATAAGGAAGGGCAGTTTGAGACGGAATAAGCAATAATAAAAAGATACTGAACATCAGGGAATGAACATCACATGAACCTCTGCCCCCCACGCCCGCTCTATGGTAACCTTCTGCTTATTCCCTGGATGTAGTTAAGGCTTATAGTATTTCATCGCCTCAGGGAGCTCTTTTCGTATGTCCTGAATTCTTTTTTCAGGTGCCGGATGAGTGGATAAAAATTCAGGCGGCCTCTCTCCCCCCAGTTTATTCATTCTTTGCCAGAATGGAATGGCCGTTTGAGGATCGTAACCGGCCCTCGCCATAAGAATGAGTCCAATATGATCTGCCTCCAGTTCGTGACTACGGCTATACGGCAGCAGAACGCCTATGTTTGTACCCGCCCCGTATGCCTGCATCATCAATTCCCTGGTTTGCACCGGTTGACTGCTGAGTGCGGCAGATAAGGTAGTCGCACCCATTTGCACAATAAGGAGCTGGCTCATCCTTTCTCCGCCATGATTCGCCAGTGCATGTGCAACCTCATGTCCCATAACGACCGCAAGGCCATTCTCATCCTTTGTAACCGGAAGTATCCCTGTGTACACTGCAATCTTCCCGCCTGGCATGCAGAACGCATTTACGGTTTTATCGTCCTGAATGAGATTGAATTCCCAATGGTAGTTTTGTAATTCTTTCTCCATTCCATTTTCGCGCATAAATTGTTCTGCCGATGCTGCTATTTTTTTTCCTACATTAACAACCATCTGCTTCTTTTGTGGATCCTGGGAAAGCTTTGATTCTGAGAGCAGCTGGTTATAGCTTTCAATACTTGAAGCAACAAGCTGATTCTGTGGTATGAAAGAAAGTTGCTTTCTTCCCGTTATCGGTACAGTCGAACAACCAATCAAAAGTATTATGCCAAGGACTAATGCAGAAAATTTAGATTTAAACATTAACATTCCTCCCGAAGATTAAATAAAATTACACGTGACTGTTCGGCAGTTATTTCTCTGCTATCGACTATACAAAGGAATTCCTGGTGAAGTCAACAATTATGTGCAAATTTAATTTTTTGCGATTTGCCCTAAAAGAATGAAAACCGGAACAAGCCATGTTAAACATTTCCTGCGGGCTTCTGTTTTCCTTGATAAAGCATCTGACTTTTGCTACATTTTACTAAATTCCGGTGTACTGACAAAATAATATGTAAGTGATCAATATCTGTAGAGAGGATTACCATGAAAAAGATTATTATCATTGTGATGAGTGTAGTTTTTGTCCTTGTGGTGTGTGCCGTGGTCGCACCATTCCTCGTCGATTTAAATAAATACAAAAGGCAAATCATCGGTTTTGCGAAACCGTATCTCGGGCGAGATATAGATTTTGGCAATATAAAACTCACCGTATTGAAAGGATTAGGGGCAGAAATTCAGGGACTCCGCATTGCAGAGAATCCGGAATTTGGAAAGGGAGATTTTCTGGACATGGAACGCCTGCGCATAAAAGTAAAATTATTTCCTCTGATAAAGAAACAGGTTCAAGTCAAGGAGTTGATCCTGGATAAACCCGTGGTACGGTTGATAAAAAACACAGAGGGGAAATATAATTTCGGAGATTTAATGAGTTCTCCGGGAAACGGACATAGCGATACGGAAAGTTCAAAGAAAAAAGATGGCGAAACCGGGAAGAAAAACGGGAATGCCCTTTTTGCCGGTTTCATGGTTTCCAAATTTACTTTGAACCAGGGCAAGATAGATTTCGTTGATGAGTTTACCACGCATGGAACTGCGGTAACGAATACCATAGATTTGTTAGATATGCAATTTACCGATGTATCGTTGGACAATCCAATTCATGTGTACCTGGCAGCCCGTATACCTGAAGGGGCGAAGCAAAATCTCACGATAAAAGGCGCTATCGGCCCACTGGGTAACGGGACAGATATGAAACGACTTCTTACGGATATTGCGCTTCGGGCAGAGAAACTCAATCCCGACTTTATCATTGCTTTGTATCCATCAGTTAAGGAGATTTTGCCAAAGGACATAAACTTTTCCGGTTTACTGGGAATAGAGATGACTGCGAAGGGGAATATTGGCGATCTTCAGGCACAGTGTACTCTGGAGATGAATGACCTTGATATCCGGTATGGGGAAACATTCCGCAAACCAAAACTCACTCCCTGTCAGATTTCCATCATGGCGAACAAGACCGGCGACGATATTCAGCTACACCCAAGTGTCATTACCATGCACACCATGTCACTGAAAACTTCCGGGAAAATTGCCGGCTTAACAAATCCACGTTTTGATATTGCGCTTGAAACCGATCGTACTCCCATGAAGGGTTGGGAATCATTAGTACCTGCTTTAAAAGAATACGAACCCGATGGAAGTTTTACTTTTCGTGGTTCTGTAAAAGGAACTTTGGAAGACATGTCTGCCAATCTTCAGTTCTCATCTCCAAGTCTTGCAGTAAATATTTCTCAGGCAACGAACACTAGCAAAGATGCCGCATCTTCAAAAGATGTTTTCGAATCCATGGATATGACAGTTCAAGCCATGAAGAAAAATAGTGGCATCAAAGGCAGCGGCAATCTCGAAATCAAAAAAGGGGAAGTGCTGTCCGCCCACTTTGAAAAGATGCAGACACAATTCAACTATCAGGATGAAGTGCTCGGTATTCACGGATTTCAGGCTCATGTCTTTCAGGGAGATATTTCCATGGATGGCGAAGTAGTGCCAGGCAAACAGAGCTGGGTAATGAAACCGGTTATCACAAATATAAATATAGCAGAAGCTGTTGATGCCTTTACACAATACAAGGGTGTACTCAAAGGAGTACTTTCTGGTTCCGTTACAGCAAACAGCAATGGAATTGATACACAAAAAGGCGCTATTGATGCCAGCGGGTCATTCCGACTCGATCAGGGAGAAATTATGAATGTAAACCTTGTAGATACCGCCATGGATGCGCTTTTTGGTATAAAGGGAGTATCCATGTTTGCAGAAGAAGGGAGTGAACTGGAAAAACACAAGATTACGCAGTTTGATTCCATGGATGGCGACTTTTCAATGACCAGAAATAAAATTAATTTAAAGAAGGTCGCCATGCATAATATCCACACGGCCAAAGTAACCGAAACAGATGCATTCGTAGACGGATTAATTGATTGCAATGCCGATAGTCTCAAGCTTAAGGGCAAGATCGTTCTTTCCCGGGAATATTCTGCAAAATTAGCCAAAAAGACAGAACAGCTCAACGCCCTTCTCAATCCGGAAAGCCGCATGGTACTTCCGATCTCAATTACCGGCAGTCTCAGAAAACCCATGCCTATTCTGGATATACCCTATGTAACCAGCGCCATGGCGAAATATTATGGCAGGAAAGAGCTGGAGAAATTGGAAAACAAGATAAGTCCATCTAAAAAGCGGGACAAAAACCAACAGGACAAGGAATCGCCCATAGGCGGCATTCTCAAGGAATTTTTAAAATAAGGGACTATTCAGCGTTATTTCACACCGTCACTTTTCCAAATGCCTCGGCAGGTAAAGGCTTGCAGAACAGATACCCCTGCATCTCGTCACACTGACGCTGCTTAAGGAATGTAAGCTGTTCTTCAGTCTCAACACCTTCGGCTACCACCTTGAATTTCATACTTTGCGCCAGGGCAATGACCGATGCGACAATCAGCTTGTCGTGCTGATCGGTCACAATACCGTTCACGAAATGCTGGCTGATCTTGAGCTTGTGTATGGGGAATTTCTTGAGATAATAGAGAGAAGAAAAACCGGTACCAAAATCGTCGATGGCGATTTGTATCCCCAATTCGTTCAGCCTGTTCAGTTTGTGAATAGTAGTTTCCACATCGTGCATGGCAATGCCCTCAGTAATTTCCAACCCCAGAAGCTGCGGATTCATTCCTGTTTTTTCTAATATAGACATGACTGTTTCCACGAAATTGGATTGCTGGAACGTATGCGCGGAAATGTTTACTGCTACGCCCGACGGCTGAAATCCTGCATCCAGCCAGTCCTTGCACTGTACACAAACGGTATACAGCACCAGTTCATCGATGAAGATGATTAATCTGGTACTTTCTGAAAGAGAGAGGAACTTCTCCGGGTGGATCAGCCCCTGGTCAGGGTGTCTCCATCGCACCAGGGCTTCCAGACTGACTATCTGTCCGGTGCTGATATTTACGAGCGGTTGATAGTGGACTACAAACTCCTCCTGATCCAGCGCCCGGCGAAGATTGTGCTCCAGCACCATCTTTTCAAGGGATTTCGCGTGCATGGATGGCGTATAGAATTGATATTTATTTCTTCCCTGTTCCTTGGCATGGTACATGGCAGCATCTGCACTTTTCAGCAGGGTTTCGGCATCTTCGCCATCGCTGGGATAGAGGGCAATTCCGATACTGGCGGTGGCATAGAGTTTATGATTGCCGACGGTCACCGGCTGTTTGACGACACTGAGGATTTTCCGCACAATATTGATCACGTGTTCCGACTGCACAACCCCCAGCAACAAAAGTGTAAATTCATCGCCGGCGAAGCGGGCAACGGTGTCCTCCTCCCGGACACAGCCCTTCAACCTGTCAGCAATTTCACGCAGCAGTTGATCCCCTGCCGTATGCCCAAGCGTATCGTTAACGGCCTTGAATCGATCCAGGTCTAGAAATAGCACGGCAAAATTCTCTTTAGCACGATGCGCGTGAGCAACTACCAGGGCAAGGCGATCGGTGAACAATGCACGGTTGGGTAAGCCGGTAAGGGCATCGTGAAAGGCCATATGTTTGATTTGTTCCTCCATCCGCTTGCGCTCTTCGATTTCCATCCGCAGCTCCTTATTTGTCTTTGCCAGAGCCGATGTTCGCTCCACCACGCGTTGCTCGAGAGATTCATTGATGACCCTCAATTCGTCTTCTATCTTTTTACGCTCTGTGATATCCTGCACCGTGCCGCTCATATAAACTGCCTTACCGGCGTTATCAATAACGACTTCTCCCTCTGAGTGGATGATGCGTTCTGAGCCATTTGGTAAAATTATGCGATAGTCAACACTGAAAGGCATCCCTTCACATACTGTCTCAAGAATAGTATTTTTAACAAATTCCCTGTCATCAGAATGAACGGTGGCCAAAAATGCCTCATAGGTTGGACTAAAAGTCTCCGGAGTCACACCAAAGATACGGTATTTCTCGTCCGACCAGTGCACTTCATTTTTTACTATATCCCATTCCCAATTTCCCACGCGGGCAATTCGTTGCGCATTGGCAAGGCTGGTCTCGCTCTTCCGCAGCGCCTCCTCTGCACGCTTGCGCCTCCGGCGCTCCTCCGCATCAGTCATTTCCCGTTCAATGGCGGGGACGAGTCGTGCAAGTTTGTCCTTCATGATGTAGTCGTGAGCACCGGTTTTCATGCATGTCACCGCACTGTCCTCACCGATAGAGCCGGACACAATGATGAATGGGATGTCAAGTCCGCTGAGCTGCAACTGTGTTAATGCCCCAATTGCGCTAAAGAATGGCATCGAGTGATCTGCAAGGATAATATCCCACGCATGATTTTCGAGCATAACCTTCATGGCAGTGGCTGTCTCAACCCTTTCGTACGTTGGATCATAACCGCCTTGTTTCAGTTCGCGCAGCAGCATCTCCATGTCGTCCAATGAATCCTCAACAAACAATATGCGGAGCGGTTTTCCCATTTAAAAACTCCCGACTTTCTTTGGAGATTTGTTCACGAGAAGCCAGTAAACTCCCAGTTGTCCCACGGCATCAGAGAATTGGAAAAAGTCTACCGGTTTCTGAACATAACTATTGGCGCCCAACTTGTAACCATCAATCAGGTCTCTTTCCTCGTTCGAGGAGGTGAGAATGATCACAGGAAGGTGCCTTGTTCGCTCATCGGAACGCAGCCGTTGCAGTACCTCCAGACCATTTACCTTTGGCAGTTTTAAATCCAGCAGTATGACCTCCGGCAGGTTGTTCGCATCACGGCCGGCGTACTTACCCTTACAAAAGAGGAAATCCAGCGCTTCTGCCCCATCTTTCGCAACCACCACTTCATTCATAATTTTGTATTTCTTAAATGCACGCAGTGTCAGCTCCACATCATCAGGATTATCTTCTACCAATAAGACAACCTTGTACTGCGAATCTGCTATTGCGTTCGGCTGTGGATTCATCAGAAATTACACCTTTTCCTCTAATTGGGTTTAAGAATTTACACACGGCGTCATGAATCAGATACGAATCCTCGTGAAAACGAGGTGCGGGAAAGCAGAAAAACGCTGGATTCCAGGTCAAGCCCGGAATGACAGACAGTTGTAAACTTCTGTCGCCCTGTATAGCCTGGCGATTGAATTGTTTGAATAGATTCCTCGCCCGCCGGCCAAAATATCACCTATGTTATTCAAATTTTGTCTATTCTAAATGCTAATTCCTGAATCTGCAATCCCAAATCTTTAATTTTTATATCGTAAAGGAAAACATTGCGCCCTGATCCACCGCCCCTTCCGCCCAAATCTGCCCACCGTGACGATGGATAATACGCTGCACGGTAGCAAGTCCAATACCGGTACCTTCAAAGTCGGTTGATGAATGCAGGCGCTGGAATGCGCCGAATAATTTATTGGAAAAGGCCATGTCGAATCCGGCGCCGTTGTCTCGCACAAAATACACTGGTTTTCCATCATGCTGTGTAATACCAAATTCTATCCTTGCGCATGATTGCTTTCGGGTGAACTTCCATGCATTATCCAGCAGATTCTGAAGCGCTATCCGTATCAAATGCGGATCACCATTGGCAAGAAGTCCTTTGGCAAGAACAAACTCCACCTGACGTCCCGGTTCAGACACCATTAACTTCGCGGCAATTGCCTCTGCAAGCGCGCTCAGATCAAAGTTCTTCCGGTGCATTTCGCTGCGCGTTATACGGGACAGATTCAGCAGGTCATCAATGAGCTGCCCCATATGCTTGCTTGCCGCCATCACACGATGGAGATAGTTTTTACCCTGCGAGTCTAAAGTTTCAGCATAGTCTTCCAGCAATGCCTTGCTGAAACCGTTAATACTCCGCAACGGGGCGCGCAGGTCATGGGACACAGAGTAGCAAAATGCCTCCAGCTCTTTGTTGGAGGCGGTAAGTCGTCCGGCAAGGCTTTCAAGATGGTCACGTTGTTTCCTCAACTCATCCGCTACCCGTTTGCGTTCAGTGACATCTTCCTTGATTGCAACGAAATGGGTAATGACTCCTTCCGGGTTTCTGATAGGTGAGATGGATGCATATTCCCAGTAAAATTCGCCATTTTTTTTCTTGTTATGAAATTCCCCCTCCCATGCTTTACCAGCGGTAATAGTATCCCATAAACATTTATATGCTTCGGATGGTTTCTCTCCGGATTTTAAGATACGGGGGTTTTGCCCAATCACTTCTGCCGGTGTGTAACCGGTTACCCGGCAGAATCTGGGATTTACGTATTCGATGTTACCTTTCAGGTCGGTAATTACAATCGAACATGAGCTTTGTTCGACGGCATTAAACAACTTGCGAAGCTCTTCCTCTACCCGTTTACGCTCCACGATTTCCACTTTGAGTTCCTTATTTACCTTTGCCAAAGCCGCCGTGCGCTGCGCTATGCGTTGTTCTAAAGAATTGTTGAGTTCACTCAGAGATTCCTCCAGTTGCTTGCGCTCGGTAATATCCCTGAAGATTCCCATAAGGTATATTTTCCCACCGAGAGGTACGAGGGCGGTATTGATATCTGCATAAAAAATGCTTCCATTTTTTCTTTTCACCGGGGTATCCTTGGCCAGGAGAATTTCCCTCTTTGCCTGTTTCTCAAACTGTTCTATTACGTGTGATATATCTTCTGCAGGATGAATATCCATGACCCCCAGATTTTTAATCTCGTCCAAACTATAACCGAGTGTCTGGCAAATCATTTTATTGCCCGTATAGAAATGCTTGGTGTCCATATCTGCTAAAAGAATTCCGTCCGTCGCACTGTCAAAAATAGTCCTGAATCTTTGCTCAGATTCCCTCAGTACCGCCTCAGTCCGTTCACGTTCGGTGATTTCTTTCTTCAGCTCTTCAGCCATAAAATTGAAACTCCTGGCAAGTGCGCCGATTTCGTCCTTGCTGGCCGCCTTCACCCGGTAATTCAAATCTCCCCTTGCAAATCTCTCCGCAGCAAACTTCAAATCCCGGATGGGCGCCGACATTAAAACTGTAAAGGAAATTCCCAAAACGGTAACCACGGCAGCACTCACTACACCAAAAAACACCGAAATAAGACGCAATCTCTTTAATGGCGCAAATGCCTCTGCTTTGTCCATTTCCGCAAAAAGTATCCAGCCGTATTCGCTTATCTCTACTGAGGCGCCAACAACTTTTACTCCCCTGTAATCCCGGTATATATCAACTGCTTCTTTTCCATCCCCGATGAACGCATGCACCGGTACTGTAGCCACTTTCTCTTTTTGGCCTACGTTATTAATAAACCTCGACTGGGTAAGTATCAACTTATCTTTATCAATCAGATATACCTCGCCGGTATCTCCCAATCCAACGCGGTCAGTTGTAATTTCATTTATGTCTGAAAAGGAATATGTAGTGTTTGAACGAAAACCAGCCGAAGGCTGATAATACAAGGGGAAGAAGGCGAAAAGAATCGGATAAAAGTGTTGAATATTTGAAGCAGGAGAGGTAAACTTGTGGTGGAAAATGAGGGTTTGTC
>WBZR01004289.1_pt1 | contig 11783 bp, 11 predicted proteins | sample 5204231 | NCBI WGS metagenome assembly WBZR01 (sample SAMN12412403, study PRJNA552823) | activated sludge metagenome | isolation source: activated sludge from anammox sidestream of wastewater treatment plant... | place: USA: Virginia | collected 2017-08
GGCAGCCTGCTGGGTTTGGGGGTATTGGCAAGCCAGAGCGAGTTGACCGTTATGCGAGCCAGCGGTGTGTCAGTGCTTAATATTGTTTTAATGGTTATTAAACCAGCGCTAGTATTGATTGTACTGATAGGTTTAGTGCGTGAGTTTGTTGTGCCAGCAGCAGATCGCTACGCCAACCACTTTCGAGCCGAAAAAATAGAGGAAGACCCTCTTTATAACTTGATTCGTAGTACGCATGGCCTTTGGTTGAGACAAGAAAATCAATTTGTTCATTTTAATTATGTCAATGCTCAGGGCGATGTGTTCGGGTTTGCACGCTTCGCCTTTAGTGATGATGGTGAAATGAAATTTGCACAGTACGCTCCGCGCGCCGTGCACAAGGGAGATGGTACAGAGCCTGGTTGGCAGCTTGAAAATGCAAGAACAACTACGTTTGATAACAATGAAACCAAAATTGATGTACAAGAAAATTTTTGGAAGAGTGAATTGAATCCTAACTTGGTAGCGGTTGTTGCACTTGATCCAGAAGAGATGAGTATGCGGGAGCTGCACTACTATATTAATTATCTCGGTGATCAGAATCAGGATGCGCGTACTTTTGAGCTGACTTTTTGGGGGAAAGTGCTGCAACCGTTGGCAATGATTGGTTTGGTGTTGGTAGCGATTTCCACTATTTTTGGGTCGCTGCGCGCAACAACAATGGGTTATCGGTTGTTCTTTGGCATTATGCTCGGTATGGCATTTCGTTTTAGTCAAAGTATTTTGGGGCCGGCTAGTATGGTGTACGGTTTTTCTCCGTGGATGGCAATCGCTCTTCCTATCGTTGTTTGCTGGGGTTTGGGGTTCTTTTTCTTAGCTCGCGTCAAGTGAAAGAAAATAGCATCAAGCTATTTTCTTTTTTCGTGCACAGCTACTCGCGTTCCAGACAACATATCGTGCCAAGTGTTGTGTTGTGGCAATAAACACCATAAAAAGCCTAAGCCGCCACAGGCAAGAGACAACACACCAGCCAGCCAGCGTTTGATGCAGTGCGTAAAAGTCAGCGGTGATCCATCAACGGTTTCTAATTGGAGGCGCCAAGCTTGCATTCCCAGAGTTTGTCGGTTGTAGCGCCAGAAAACACAATAAAACACGCAGACAACCAGAATCATCCCTACAAAAACCAATGGATTGCCGCCAGCGGTGGATGAGGTTTCCACATAAGTTTTGCCAAAAATCCAGCTCTCAACACCAACAGCAATACCGCCGAATAACATCAGTAAGCCAAAAATTAAGAAGCTGTCGTAAATCAATGCGGTCAGGCGACGCCACAGCGGTGCGTTGGGCAACATAGATATTCCACAGAACAGTGTGCGGTGATCAGTATAAGCGACAGGCGGTATAATCGCCGATCGTCTGCTGGATGGCTGTTTGATGAAAAGTATCCAAATTCGCGGTGCGCGCACCCATAATCTGAAAAACATTAATCTCGATATTCCGCGCGATAAATTGGTGATATTTACCGGTTTGTCGGGCTCTGGAAAATCGTCGTTGGCGTTTGACACGCTGTACGCCGAAGGGCAGCGCCGTTATGTGGAGTCACTCTCCACTTATGCGCGCCAATTTTTGTCGATGATGGATAAGCCTGATGTCGATCACATCGAAGGTTTGTCGCCCGCCATTTCTATTGAACAAAAATCCACTTCGCATAACCCGCGTTCCACCGTGGGCACTATCACTGAAATTTACGATTACTTGCGTTTATTGTTTGCGCGCGCGGGTGAGCCGCGCTGTCCTGAACACGGTAAACCGTTATCAGCACAAACCGTGAGTCAAATGGTCGATGCGGTGTTGGCAATGCCAGAAAATACCAAGCTGATGCTGTTAGCGCCGGTGATTCGCGATCGCAAAGGTGAACACGCGCATGTCATTGAGAAATTAAAAAGCCAAGGTTTTGTGCGTGCGCGCATTGATGGCGTGGTGTGTGATTTGGATGACGCACCGAAATTGGCAAAAAATATCAAGCACACCATTGAAGTGGTGGTTGATCGTTTCAGTGTGCGTGCGGATATTCAACTGCGTCTGGCGGAATCGTTTGAGACGGCGCTTAAATTGTCAGAAGGTATCGCGCAAATTGCACACATGGACAATGCAAAACAGCCAGAGCAAGTTTTTTCAGCAAAGTTTGCCTGCCCCGTGTGCGATTACAGCATCAACGAGCTGGAGCCGCGCATGTTTTCATTCAACAGTCCTGCCGGCGCTTGCCCCGGTTGTGATGGCTTGGGTGTAAAACAGTTTTTTGATCCGAGCCGCATTGTACAATTTCCAGAAGCTTCTATCAGCGAAGGCGCGATACGCGGTTGGGATAGACGCAATTTTTACTATTTTCAAATGCTGACTTCGCTGGCCGATCACTACGGTTTTGATGTTGATACGCCGTGGGAGAAATTGAAAAAATCACAGCGGCAAATTTTGCTGTACGGTTCTGGCGAAGATGACATTGTGTTCACCTACGCCAACGATCGTGGCGATGTGTATCAGCGGCAGCATCCGTTTGAGGGCATCGTCAACAACATGGATCGTCGCTATCACGAAACAGAATCCAATAGCGTGCGTGAAGATTTGGCGAAATACATCAGCAACCAATCTTGTCCAGATTGTGGCGGTACGCGTTTGCGCAAAGAGTCGCGCCATGTGTATGTGGATAATCGCACGCTGGCAGAATTAACAGAATTACCCGTAGGCGATGGCTTTAGTTATTTTTCACAGCTGGAGCTGAAAGGTCGCCAAGGGAAAATTGCCGAGAAAATCTTGAAAGAAATCCAAGAGCGTTTGCGCTTTTTGGTCGATGTCGGTCTCAATTATTTAACACTCAATCGCAGTGCAGAAACTTTATCAGGCGGCGAGGCGCAGCGCATTCGTCTAGCTTCGCAAATCGGCGCGGGTTTGGTCGGCGTGATGTATATCTTGGACGAGCCTTCCATTGGCTTACATCAACGCGACAACGAAAGATTGCTTTCAACACTGATTCGTTTGCGCGATTTGGGCAACACCGTGATTGTGGTGGAGCACGATGAAGACGCGATAAAAGCGGCAGATTTTATCGTCGATATCGGTCCAGGTGCTGGCGTGCACGGCGGAGAAATTGTTGCTAGCGGATTGTTGCCAGACATCCTCAATAATAAAAAATCGCTGACAGGCGATTATCTCTCTGGCAGAAAAAAGATTGCGGTGCCTAAAAAACGCCTGCTGTTAAATCCAGAAAAAATATTGGTACTGGAAGGCGCAACTGGCAACAATTTGCACGATGTGAATTTAGAAATTCCTTTGGGTTTGTTCACTTGCGTGACGGGCGTTTCAGGTTCTGGAAAATCTACGCTCATCAATCACACACTATTTCCTATTTTGGCGGAGCAACTCAACGGTGCAACCACACTAAAACCTGCAGCCTACGAAGCGATTCGTGGCTTGGAACATATTGATAAATGCATTGATATTGACCAAAGCCCCATCGGTCGCACGCCGCGTTCCAATCCAGCCACTTACACCGGCATGTTCACAGCGATTCGCGATTTGTTTGCAGGCACGCAAGAAGCGCGTTCGCGCGGTTATCAGCCAGGGCGTTTTAGTTTCAATGTCAAAGGTGGTCGCTGTGAAGCTTGCGAAGGCGATGGTGTGACCAAAGTGGAAATGCATTTCTTACCGGATGTGTATGTCGCTTGCGATGTCTGCCAAGGCAAACGCTACAACCGTGAAACATTAGAAGTGTTGTACAAAGGCAAAAATATTCACGATGTATTGGATATGACGGTTGAAGTGGCGTTTGAATTTTTCAAAGCGGTTCCAGTCATCGCCAATAAATTGCAAACGCTATTGGATGTCGGGCTGTCTTATATTCGCCTTGGCCAGAATGCGACCACGCTATCGGGTGGTGAAGCACAGCGCGTGAAGTTAGCGAAGGAATTGTCAAAGCGCAGCACGGGCAAAACGATTTATATTTTGGACGAGCCGACGACAGGTTTGCATTTCCATGACATCGCTCAGCTGCTTGCAGTGTTGATGCGTTTGCGTGATCAGGGCAACACCGTGGTGGTGATCGAGCACAATTTGGATGTCATTAAAACGGCGGATTGGATTGTCGATTTAGGGCCGGAGGGTGGTTCGGGCGGCGGACGCATCATCGCCTCGGGTACGCCGGAAGATGTGGCGCGTGACAAGCACTCGCACACGGGGCGCTTTTTGCAGCCGTTGTTGGCGGTATCCTCGCTATAATGCCCCTTTATTTTGTTGCGAGACTGCTATGAGCGAACGCAAAGCCAGTGTTCAGCGCGATACGCTGGAAACTCAAATACAAGTTGCTGTGAATTTAGACGGCACGGGCAAAATCTGCTTTGAAACGCCCGTGCCTTTTTTGGAACACATGCTCGACCAAATCGCGCGGCACGGCTTGATTGATTTGGAAGTGCGCGCCAAGGGTGATGTGCATATCGACGATCATCACACGGTAGAAGATATCGGCATCACCTTGGGCCAGGCTTTTGCAAAGGCATTGGGCGATAAAAAAGGCATTTGCCGCTATGGCCACGCCTATGTGCCTTTGGATGAAGCACTGTCACGCGTGGTGATCGATTTCTCCGGTCGCCCCGGCTTGGAAATGCATGTGGAATTTACGCGCGGGCGCGTGGGTAATTTCGATGTCGATTTGTTTTATGAATTCTTTCAGGGCTTCGTCAATCACGCGGGCGTGACGCTGCACATCGATAATTTGCGCGGCGTGAATACGCATCATCAAATTGAAACCATTTTCAAAGCGTTTGGTCGCGCGCTGCGTATGGCGCTGACTGCCGATCCGCGCATGGCTGGGCAAATGCCGTCCACTAAAGGCACGCTGTAATCGTGGCATCATCAGTTGCCGTCATTGATTACGGCATGGGTAATCTGCATTCCGTTGCGAAAGCTTTAGAAAATGTTGCGCCGCATGCGCGCGTGCAGGTTACAAATAATGCCGATCTTATTCGCGCAGCCGATCGTGTTGTTTTTCCTGGCGTGGGCGCAATGCGTGATTGCATGGCGGGTATTCGTGCGCTAGGTGTTGATGCTTTAGTGCGCGAAGCCATCACACAAAAACCAGTGTTGGCGATTTGCGTCGGCATGCAGGCATTGATGACGCACAGCGAAGAAAATGGCGGTGTCGATTGTTTAAATTTGTTGCAAGGCTCCGTACGTTTTTTTGGTGATGCGCTGCAAGCAGCGGATGGTCAGCGCTTGAAAGTGCCGCACATGGGTTGGAATGAAGTGACGCAAACGCGTCCACATGCGATGTGGCAGAACATCCCCCAGAACAGCCGTTTTTATTTTGTGCACAGTTATTTCGTGACGGCGAGTGACCGCACTTTAGTGGCGGCAAGTGGCAATTATGGCGTGACCTTTGATACCGCGTTGATGCAAGACAATCTTTTTGCAGTGCAATTTCATCCAGAAAAAAGCCACACCGCTGGGTTGCAGTTGTTAAAAAATTTTATGAATTGGGATGGGCTTTGCCAGTGATGTTGATTATTCCCGCCATCGATTTGAAAGATGGCCAGTGTGTTCGTTTGAAGCAAGGTCGTATGGAAGATTCGACAGTCTTTGGTTCGGACCCGGTATCGATGGCGCAGCGTTGGGTAGATGCTGGTGCGCGGCGTTTGCATTTGGTCGATTTGAATGGTGCGTTTGCTGGCGAGCCGGTGAATGGCGAAGCGGTAAAAGCCATCGCTAAAAAATATCCCAATTTGCCGATACAAATTGGCGGTGGTATTCGCAACGCAGAAATTATCGAAGCGTATCTGTCTGCTGGCGTGAGCTATGTCATCATCGGTACAAAAGCCGTCAAAGAGCCGCAGTTTGTCACGGAAATGTGTCGTCAATTTCGCGGAAAAATTATTGTTGGTATTGATGCGCAAGACGGCATGGTCGCGACCGACGGTTGGGCAGAAATCAGCAGCGTGAAAGCGGTGGATTTGGCGCGCCAATTTGCCGGCGATGGTGTTTCTTCGATTGTTTATACCGATATTGCGCGTGATGGCATGATGCAAGGCGTGAATGTTGAAGCGACTGCGCAGTTGGCGGAAGCTTGTGGCATTCCTGTGATTGCTTCCGGCGGTGTAACAAATATGGACGATATCCGCGCATTAAAAGCTGTGGCGTCGCGCGGCATCTTGGGTGCGATAACGGGGCGTGCGATTTATGAGGGTACGCTGGATCTCGCAGAAGCGCAGCAGTCTTGCGCGGTGTAATCATCATTGGGTGGTGCTTTTCTATTTGAGCGGAGCGTCATGTCACAACACTCTTTGTTAAATCGAACGCTGCGCCGTTTGCAGCGCATCTGGTCCGATCTCAACACTTCTTTGCGCGGTGATGATCAATATCAGTGCGATCCCGCACTCAGCGAAAAAGATGTAGAGTATTTTCGTCTGTTGATTAACGAGTGTTTATCGGCGCGCGGCGGCGAGTGGGCGCAGCGCGCGAAAGCAGCGCAGATTGGTCACGCGTATATGTCTCTGAATCGTCAGGGGCGCTTGCGTTTTTTGCGCTTGCTCGCCACAGGTTTTGATGCGGACGAGCATGCCATTCAACAAGCAATTGAAGCCTATCAGCAAACGCAAAATGCCACGGAAAAATCAAAGCTGCGTCATAAGTTAAGCAAAGCCTTAACTGCGCCGCGTGTGCATTTATTGACGCTGTTTAACGCCATGCCTAGCGGCATTAAGTTTCTGGTCGATATGCGCGGTGAATTGTTGGACACGGAAGTCAGCCAAGATGCCGAGTTGAAAGAAGTCGAAAAAGATTTAAAGCATTTGCTCTCTAGTTGGTTTGATATTGGTTTTTTACAGTTGCAGCAATTGACTTGGGATTCTCCCGCTGCGCTATTGGAAAAATTGATTGAGTACGAAGCGGTACATGAGATCACCGGTTGGACTGATTTGAAAAACCGCATGGCGATAGATAGGCGGTTGTTTGCTTTTATTCATCCCAATATGGATGACGAGCCGTTAATTTTTGTGCAAGTGGCACTGTGTAATGGCTTGGCGAATAACATCCAGTCGCTCCTAGATACCAATACACGCACTTATGATGTTGGCGGCGCGAACACAGCCATTTTTTATTCCATCTCCAACACTCAAAAAGGTTTGGCTGGCATCAGCTTCGGCAATTTTTTGATTAAGCGCGTGGTAGGAAATCTCAAAAAAGAGTTTCCGCAGTTGCAACAATTTGCCACGCTGTCGCCTGTGCCTGGTTTTATGAAATGGCTGTCTGAGCAAATGGAGCAAGGCGAAGATTCGCTGCTGCATACGCAAGAAAAACAGGCGCTAAAAGTTTTGGCAGATTCATTGAGTGTGGATGCGAAATTGAAAGATATATTGTCACTGCTGGCTTGGCACCAAAACCAAGCGGTGTGTGATGTGCTGCAACCAATTCTTTTGCGTCTGTGTGCGGAATATCTGTCCGTGTTGCAAACAGGAAAGCAGCGTGCGCGCGATGGTGTGGCGCATTTTCATTTGGGTAACGGCGCAACGCTGCAACAAATCAATTGGATGGCGGATATTTCACCCAAAGGTATTCGTCAATCTTGCGGCATGATGGTGAATTATTTGTACGATCCTGACACTATTGATCGCAACAGCGATAACTATATGCAAACGGGAATGTTAGCGGTGTCGGACGAAGTGATCGCGTTGCTTAATAATCGTTAACGAAAATGCTGCAAACTATGCGAGGTGCTGATTCACTACTTGCAAAACTTGTTTGAAGCATTTGGGATTGCCGCAAACAATATTGCCAGTTTCTAAATATTGATTGCCACCGTTGAAGTCGCCAATCAATCCGCCTGCTTCTTGAATCAACAAAATGCCGGCAGCGATATCCCACGGTTTTAAGCCCATTTCCCAAAACGCATCGAAACGACCAGCAGCAACATAGGCGAGATCCAACGCAGCAGAACCGGCGCGACGAATGCCGGCTGTTTGTGGCGCCAATTCTTCCAGTGCTTTGACATAACCAGCAATTTTTTCATTTTGATGGCTGCGAAAAGGAATGCCTGTGCCCAACAACGCACCATCCAAATTGGTGCGCGCAGTGACGCGAATTCTGCGTCCGTTAAGTTGCGCGCCGCGACCGCGACTGGCAGTAAATTCTTCACGCGTGACGGGGTTGTAAACTACGGCGTGTTCAATTTTTCCTTGGTGCTGACAGGCGATCGACACAGCGTAGTGCGGAATGCCGCGCACAAAATTGGTAGTGCCATCCAGTGGATCAATGATCCAAATGTAGTCGGCATCAGGGTTGCTGCTGCCACTTTCTTCCGCTAAAAAACCGTGATCGGGATAGGCTTTTTGCAGCGTGCGAATGATGATGTCTTCTGCGGCGCGATCGACCTCGGTGACATAGTCGCTGCTGCCTTTTTCCGTAACAGTAATCAAATCCAAACGATCAGATGCGCGGACGATGTGTTCGCCAGCCTGACGCGCAGCGCGCAGGGCAATGTTCAGCATGGGCTGCATAGTGAGACCGTGTGGCAGTGAAATGAGGGGCGGCATTGTAACAGCCGCGCACACAGGGATAAACGAATCACTTTGGCACAGTGGGTAAATCGGGCACAATGTCGCCCTTGTTTTGAGTGGTGCGTGACGGATTTTTTATGGCAGTAAGTGCAAATGCGGCGGTGGTATTGGATGGTGCGAAGGTGGCGCAGGAAACAGAAGCGCAAATTCGTGAGCGAGTAGAAAAACTCAAAGCGCTGTCGGGCATCACACCTATTTTGGCAACAATTTTGGTGGGTGATGATCCATCTTCGGCCACTTATGTGCGTATGAAAGGCAATGCCTGCCGTCGCGTTGGCATGGATTCGTTAGCTATCGAAATGCCGCAATCGACCACCACCGAGCAACTGTTGGCAAAAATTGACGAGTTGAACAGCAATCCCGCTGTGCACGGTATTTTGTTGCAGCATCCGGTGCCATCGCAAATTGATGAGCGCGCCTGTTTTGATGCTATTGCCTTGGGCAAAGATGTGGACGGCGTGACTTGCCTTGGTTTTGGTCGTATGGCGATGGGTGAGCCGGCTTACGGGTCGGCAACACCAGCGGGCATCATGCGTTTGTTGGCTGCCTATGACATTCCTTTAGCTGGAAAACACGCCGTTGTTTTGGGGCGCAGCCCTATCTTGGGCAAGCCCATGGCGGCCATGTTGCTCAATGCAGATTGCACCGTGACTATCTGCCACTCGCGCACCAAAGATCTACAAAAATGGGTGAGTGAGGCGGATATCGTGGTAGCAGCCGTAGGGCGACCAGAGTTTGTTCCGGGTGAGTGGATTAAAGAGGGTGCTGTGGTGGTCGATGCGGGCTATCACGAGGGCAGCCTCGGCGATATCGCGATAACTACAGCCATTGCCAGAGCTAGCGCGTACACGCCCGTGCCCGGCGGCGTGGGGCCTATGACCATCAACACCTTGATTTTGCAGACTTTACAGGCCGGCGAAGCCAAGCTGGGTGCGCAAGTGTCGTGAGGTTTTCGCTGCTACAGCGCTGCCAGTTACGTATCCGTGATTGGGTTTACGGCAACCGCATCCGCGTAAAAAAAGGTAATACGCTGGAGATTGCCTTTGCGGAGCGTATGCGTATGCAGAAGGTCGATATCCTCATCAAAGGTAAAGGCAATAGCTTTACTGTCGGTCGTGGCTCTATGATCGCCAAGTGCAAAATTCGTGTGGATGGCAGCAGCCAAAAGCTAGAAATTGGTGAAGATTGCCTCTATCACTCCGGCAGGATTTACCTGCGCTACAACAGTAATCAACGCATCAGTATTGGCGACAAGACTACGATTGAAGACGCCTATTTACTGACAGATGAAGACGCCAGCATCACGATTGGCCGTGATTGCATGTTCTCCAAGTTCGTCCATTTACGCGCTGGCGATGGACATTCGGTATTGGATGTTGCTACAGGTGAGCGTATCAATCGTGCCAAAGATATTGTTATTGGCGATCATGTTTGGATAGGGCGCGCCGCTTGTATTCTTAAAGGAGTGGTTATCCCAAGTCGCTCCATCGTTGGTGCACACGCAGTCGTCACTCGCAAATTTGAGCAGCAAGGTGCCGCCATTGCGGGTAATCCGGCCGTTGTAGTGCGCTCAGGCTTGGATTGGGATAGGCGAATGCTGTGAATGCATAAAATAAATGCACTTCCTTGTTGACTTGCCTTTTTCTCGCCTATAGAATTGCGCCTCTTTTTCGCCCAGCCCAGTATTTTTTTACAAATGCGGGCGGCAAAACCAGAAGTAACTAATTGATTTATTGAGGTTTTCTGTTCATGCAGAACCAGAGAATTCGTATTCGCTTGAAGGCTTTTGATCATCGTCTGATCGATACTTCAACACAAGAAATTGTAGAAACAGCTAAAAGAACGGGTGCTCAAGTGAGAGGTCCAATTCCTTTGCCGACGCGCAAAGAGCGTTTCACTGTGTTGATCTCTCCGCATGCAAATAAAGATGCGCGTGACCAGTACGAGATTCGCACGCACAAGCGCATGTTAGACATCGTCGAGCCAACCGATAAAACGGTTGATGCTTTGATGAAGTTGGATCTGGCTGCTGGTGTGGAAGTGCAGATCAGCTTGGGTTGATCAAAAGTTTTAAAGATTTAAGTAGTAAAGCAATAAAAGAAGTCGCACGAGATTTAGAAATAAAGTTGGATTCTCGATTGAAGTGCAGCTCCTTGGTGTAACGCCTAAGTAAGGCGGCCATAGCGGGTAAAAGCCCCGTACACGAGAGGTGATAAAAATGGTCAGTGGTTTAGTCGGTCGCAAATGCGGCATGACGCGTATCTTTACAGAAGAAGGTGTTTCGATTCCGGTAACCGTAATCGAAGTTGAGCCTAATCGTGTTACTCAGGTTAAGTCTATCGAAAGCGATGGTTATGCTGCTGTGCAGGTAACTGTTGGTGTTCGTCGTCAGTCACGCGTCACTAAAGCGGCGGCTGGTCATTTTGCTAAAGCGGGTGTTGGTGCGGGTCGCGGGCTGTGGGAGCTGGCGACTGATGGTGTGGATCAACCTGCTGTCGGCTCAGAATTAACAGTTGCTGCTTTCGTCGATGGTCAGATGGTTGATGTCACTGGTCGTTCGCGCGGTAAAGGTTTTCAAGGTGTTATCAAACGCTGGAACTTCAGTGCGCAAGATGCCACGCACGGCAACTCATTGTCGCATCGCGCTCCTGGTTCTATCGGTCAAAACCAATCTCCGGGTCGTGTATTCAAAGGTAAGAAAATGGCTGGTCACATGGGTGACGAGCAGGTCACTGTGCAAAATTTGCAAGTGGTTCGTGTGGATGCTGAGCGCAATCTGCTGTTGGTTCGCGGTGCGGTGCCTGGTGCGCCGGGTGGCGACCTGCTGATTCGTCCTGCGGTTAAGGCTTCCTAAGAGGGGAATGTTGTGGAATTAAATATAGCAACACTCGAAGGTGGTAGTGCTGGCAATGTTCAGGTATCTGAAACTGCCTTCGGACGCGCATACAACGAAGATCTTATTCACCAAGCGGTTACTGCGTACCTGTCTGGTGGTCGTCAAGGTTCTCGCGCGCAGAAAAATCGTTCAGAAGTGAGTGGCGGCGGCAAAAAGCCGTGGAAACAAAAAGGTTCTGGTCGTGCGCGTGCGGGTAGTACTCGTAGCCCAATTTGGCGCACGGGTGGCGTAACTTTTGCTGCGCGTCCACAAGATCACAGTCAGAAATTAAATCGCAAAATGTATCGCGCTGCATTGCAGAGCATTTT
>WBZR01004290.1_pt1 | contig 11782 bp, 6 predicted proteins | sample 5204231 | NCBI WGS metagenome assembly WBZR01 (sample SAMN12412403, study PRJNA552823) | activated sludge metagenome | isolation source: activated sludge from anammox sidestream of wastewater treatment plant... | place: USA: Virginia | collected 2017-08
GACAGCCCCCGGCGATGCGCGGGCCAAGGATGTCGTAAGCGGCCGAGGCCATGGCCGGCCCGGCCTTGCCGCCGCCCACCACGAACACCCGGCCCCCGGCCGCCAGAAGAATGCGCTCGCCGCCGAGGGATAGAGTCTCGCCGTTCAGGCTCAGGCGGCGGCGCACCGCCTCGGCCGGGTCTACGGCGTCGTGATCGACGGCAGCCCCGGCCTGTGGGGCTGGCTCTCGGCGGCGCTCGAGGCGGTCATCGGCGGCGCCCTGGTCGCGGTGTCGCAGATGACGCCGGAGGCTCCCGCCGCGCGGTCGAGCTACACGCCACCGCCTCCGCCGCCCACGACGCCGACCGCGACGGCCCCCGCCGTCTAGGAAGCTCGGCACCGTCTCGTCGACCGGCGCGCCATGCCATCTCGCGTGGCGCGTGGACGGCGCGTTCGCGTCGCCGCCACCCGCCGCGACGGACGTTCCCCCGCGCCCCGGCGCCGATCCCGCGGCCGCGCGGCGGCGCCGGGTGGCACCTGCGTTGCTTCCCGCCTCCCCGGATGGAGCGTTTCGGCATCAGGCTCGCGCGGTCGTGGATCGCGCTCGCCCTCGCCTCCGCGGCGATCGCCGCGCCGCCCGCGGGCGCCGCCACCGGCGCCGACACGGACCACGTCGTCGACACCTTCGCGCCGGGCGCCGACGACGCCGAGCGGGCGCTGCACGGAATCTACACCGGCTTCGGCGCCGCCGCGACGGGCGGCGAAGGCCGGGCGCGGTTCACGGTCACGTCCCTCGCCGACAGCGGCCTCGGGAGCCTGCGGAGCGCGCTCGAGTCGGTCGGACGGCTCGGCGGCGGCCGCGTCGACTTCGCGGTCGGCGGCGACATCGCGCTCCTGGCCGAGCTCGTCGTGCCCGGCAACACCACGATCGACGGCCTCACCGCGCCCGCCCCCGGCGTCACGCTCTGGGGCGATCGGCTCGGGCCCGGCGGCGGCGTCCTCGAGATCCACCGCGGGAACGTCGTCGTGCGCGGACTCCGCATCCGCAACGCGGTGAACGACGGGATCCAGATCGCGGCGAAGCGCGGCGTACCGTTCGGACGCGTCGTGGTCGACCACTGCTCGGTCACCAACAGCGGCGACGGCGGCATCGACGTGACCGGCGGCGACGGCGCGCTCGTCACCGACGTGACGCTCTCGTGGAACTACCTGGCGGCGAACGGCGGCCCCTGCGCAAAGACGTGGTGCGGCGGCGGCGCGCTCGTGAAGTACGGCGTCACCCGCCTCTCGGCGCACGGCAACGTGTGGGACAAGAACCTGCGTCGGAATCCGTCGATCGACGGCGCGGAGGTCGATGGCGGCGCGCTCGCCGACGTACGCGGCAACGTGGTGCGCGGCTACGTCGAGAGCGGCACGCAGCTCCGCGACGGCGCGCGCGGCAACGTCGTCGGCAACTTCTTCGCCGGCGCACGGCCGCTCCTCACGGCCGGGGCGGCCGTCTTCGTCGCCGCGAACGCCGGCGCGGACGCCGCGAGCGCGGCGGCGCCTTTCGACGTCGCGAGCCCGCTCGCCATCGTGACGGCCGCAACCGTCCTCGCGGCGGCGGGCGCCCCGCCCTTCGACGCGATCGACGCCGCCTACCGCGACGCGCTCGCGACCTACGCGGAGGCGAAGAACGCGCTCGTCGCCCCGTCCTCGGATCGCACCGCCCTCGGCTTCGCCGGCGGCGCACCGCCGGCGCCGGACGCGCCCCTCGACGACGCGACGCTCGCGCGAGCGCGCCGGATGCTGCGGTCGGCGCGGACGGCCAGGACGCGCGGCGACGCCGTCCGCGCCGCGGCGGACTACGGCGCGGCGGCGGCGCTCGTCGGCGCTCCCCGCGGCCTCTACGCGCGCGCCGGCCATCGGGTCGCCGCCGAGGCCGCGCTCGGCGCGTCGGCCGTGGCGACAGACACGGACGCGGCCGAGGCGTACGCCCACGCCGCGCACACGCACGCGCGGCGCGCCGGCGACGTCCGCCTCGAGCGGCGCGCGGCGCGCCGGCTCGCGGCGCTCGGCGCGCCGGCCGCCCGCGGGGCGCCGAACCGCCGCTGAAGGGCCGCGTCGGCCGCGCCGACGTCCGCGCGCGGCGCGCCCCACCGACTCCGATCGCGCCTCGGTCGCTTGCGCGGGTCCGGAGCCCGCGCCAGAATCCCGCCCCGCGGAGGTTTCTCCATGGCCACGTCCGAGACGCGCACCCCCTGGATCATTCGCACCTACGCCGGCTTCGGCGACGCCGAGCAGTCCAACCGGCGCTATCGCGAGAACCTCGCCCAGGGACAGCGCGGCCTCTCGGTCGCCTTCGACCTCCCGACGCAGACCGGCTACGACCCCGACCACGTCCTGGCGCGTGGCGAGGTGGGCAAGGTCGGGGTGCCGATCTCCCACATCGGTGACATGCGGGCGCTCTTCGAGAAGATCCCGCTGGCCTCGATGAACACCTCGATGACGATCAACGCGACGGCCGTCTGGCTGTACGCGCTCTACGTCGCGGTCGCCGACAAGCACGGCGTGCCCCGGGCGAAGCTCCGCGGCACGACCCAGAACGATCTCTTGAAGGAGTTCGTCGCGCGTGGCACGTCGATCTTCGATCCGACCGTCTCGCTCCGCCTCTCGACCGACCTCATCAAGTTCGCGGCCGCCGAGACGCCGCTCTGGAACCCGATGAACAGCTGCGGGTACCACTACATGGAGTCGGGCGCGTCGCCCGCCGAGGAGGTCGGCTACGCGATCGGCAACGCAATCCTGATCCTCGAGGCGATCCGCCCCGCCCTCGCCGCCGACGCCTTCGCGGGCGTGGTCGACCGCGTCAGCTTCTTCATCAACTCCGGCATCGAGCTCGTCCCCGAGATCGCCAAGGTGCGCGCCTACAGTCAGCTCTGGACCGAGCTCTGCCGGGAGCGCTACGGCGTCGCGGCCAAGTGGCGCGCCGGCTGCCAGGTGCGCTCGCTCACGCTCACCGAGCAGCAGCCCGAGGTGAACATCATCCGCATCGCCTATCAGTCGCTGCCGGTCGTGCTGTCGGCGTCGGCGCGGGTCGGCGCGCTTCAGCTCCCCGGCTTCCGTGAGGCGCTCGGCCTTCCCGATCCGAGCGAGCAGATCCTGGCGCTCCGCACCCAGCAGGTGCTGATGTACGAGACCGGCATCGCCGACTACCCCGACGTCTTCGAGGGCTCGAAGGTGATCGAGCAGGCCACCCGGGAGATCAAGGACGAGGCCCGCACGATCATCGCCGAGATGGAGGCGATCGGCTACGCCGGCTGCATCCCGTGGATCGCGCTCCGGCTCACGTCGTCGCTCGTGAAGTGGCGCCAGCAGATCGAGAGCAGGGAGAAGCTCGTCGTCGGCGTGAACGCCTTCGTCGGCGAGGTCGGCGCACTCCGCGGCGGCGCCCGCGTGCGCGCCGAAGACGCCGTAACACCGGAGACGATCGCGCAGCGCATCGCCGACGTGACGCGATGGAAGGCGACGCGCGACGCCGGCGCCGTCGCCGGCGCGCTCGCGCACCTCGAGCGCGCGGCGGTCGCCGGCGAGAACCTGGTGCCGCCGTCGATCGACCTCGCGCGGGCCGGCGGCACGACCGGCGAGTGGACGCAGGCGCTGGAAGCGGCGCTCGGACCGCGCTACCAGGCGCCGCTCGGCTCCGAGATCAAGGACGCGCCCCCGCTCCGCATCCCGCGCGCCCCGAAGCGCATGCGCGTGCTTCTCGCCAAGTCGGGGCTCGACGGCCACGTGAACGCGGTGAAGCTCCTCGCCTTCGCGTGCCGCGAGGCCGGCATGGAGGTCGTCTACACGGGCTTGAAGCAAACGCCCGCCATGATCGTCGCGACGGCGATCCAGGAGGACGTCGACCTCATCGGCATCTCGAGCCTCTCGGGCTCGCACCTCTGGATCGCCCGCGAGGTGCAGCGCGGGCTCCGCGAGTCCGGCGGCGGCGACATCCCGATCGTGATGGGCGGCATCATCCCGGAGAACGATCAGTCGCGCTTGCGCGAGCTCGGCTGCCGGCACGTCTTCACGCCGAAGGACGGCGACGTCGGCGCCATCGTGCAGGCGATGATCGACACCGTCCTCGAGCGCGCGGCGTAGCCGGACCGCCGCGATCACCCGGTCCGTCATGGTCGCCCGTACGGAGATCCCCATCGCCCGGTCCGCTTCCACTCTGGGCACCCGCCGGTTCATCGCGAACGGCGCGCGCGCGTGACGGAGGCCGCCCCGGGGGCTCCGGCCGCGCGCGCGCCGTACTCGCTCCGCGACCTGGTCGCCTACTTCCTGCGCCTCGGCACGACCGGCTTCGGCGGACCGATCGCGCTCGTCGGCTACATGCAGCGCGACCTGGTCGAGAGGCGGGGATGGATCGCGCTCGCCGACTACAAGGAGGGCCTCGCGCTCGCCCAGCTCGCGCCGGGCCCTCTCGCCGCACAGCTCGCGATCTATCTCGGTTGGCTCGACCACGGCGTGCTCGGCGCGACGCTGGTCGCCGTCGCGTTCGTCCTGCCCTCCTTCCTCATGGTGCTCGCGCTCTCGGCCGCCTACGTCGCGTACGGGGGCCTCGCGTGGATGCAGGGCGCCTTCTACGGCATCGGCGCCGCCGTCATCGCGATCATCGGTCGCAGCGCCTACAAGCTCGCGAAGAGCACGCTGGCCGACGATCGCCTCCTCTGGGCGATCTTCGTGGCAAGCGCCGGGGTGACCGCGTGGACCGAGTCCGAACTGATCTGGGTCTTCGTGCTCTGCGGCGTGGCCGCGCTCGTGGCCCAGCGCGCGCGGGCGACGGCGTCCCACGTCGCGGTGGTCGTGGCGCCGTGGCTCCTCGTCCGCGCGCGGCGCGGTCGCGGCGATCGCCAAGGGCGCTTACGGAACCCTGGGACGCGACGGTTGCTCGTAGCCCGTAGCGTGGAGGCGACGCGCCGTCGTATGGTGGTCGCCATGCGTGCCGGCTCCCTGCGCTTTCCCGCCGCTGGTCTCCTCGTCCTCGCCCTTCCGCACCTCGCCGCCGCGACGGTCTACACCGTGGCGCCGTCGGGCGGGGACTTCACCGTCATCCAGGAGGCGCTCGACGCCGCGCAGGCCGGCGACACGGTGCGCGTCCACGAGAAGCCGGCGCCGTACTTCGAGCGCCTCGTCTTCCCGCGGAGCGGCAACGCGGTCGACGGCTTCGTCACGCTCGAGGCCGCGCCGGGCGAGCGGCCCGTTCTCGACGGCATGGGCGTCGCGGGCGATCAGAGCATGATCCTCATCGAGTCGCGCTCGTACGTGAGGGTCGTCGGCTTCGAGATCCGGAACAATCTCGGCGTGACCGACGGCTCGGGCATTCGCATTCTGGGATCGGGCTCGCACCTCGAGCTCCGCGACAACCGCATCCACGACATGCGCGGCCAGAACGCCATGGGCATCACGGTGTACGCGACCGATCCGGCGCCGGTCTCGGACCTCGTGATCGACGGCAACGAGGTCTACGACTGCGAGCCCGCGACCAGCGAGGCGATCGTGCTCAACGGCAACGTCGACGGCTTCGTCGTGAGCGACAATCATGTCCACGACGTCGACAACATCGGCATCGACTGCATCGGCGGCGAGACCGACATCCAGCCCGACCCGGCGAAGGTCTGCCGGAACGGCGTCATCCGCGGGAACCGGGTCGAGCGCGCGCGCTCGAGCTACGGCGGCGGCTTCGCGGCCGGCATCTACGTCGACGGGGGGCGCGACGTCGTCATCGAGAACAACGTCGTCACCGAGTGCGACGTCGGCATGGAGATCGGCGCCGAGAACGGCGGCACGGTGACGTCGGGCATCGTGGTCCGGAACAACGTCCTCCACGCCAACGACAAGGCGGGCCTCGGCTTCGGGGGCTACGCCTCCTACACCGGGCGCGTCCGCGACTGCAGCTTCACCGGCAACACGCTCTACAAGAACGACACGCTCGGCGCGGGCTTCGGCGAGCTCTGGATCCAGTACGCCGAGGACAACGTCGTGCGGAGCAACGTCGTCTACGCGACCGGTCAGAACAAGCTCCTGGTCTCCGAGTACGGCAACGTGCACACGACCCTCGACGACAACGTCTGGTGGGCCGACGCGGGCGCCGCCGCCGCGCGCTTCTCGTGGAATGCGGCCGAGTACGTCGGCTTCGCCGCCTACCGGGCCGGGACCGGCCAGGACGCGGGCTCGATCTTCGCGGACCCGCTTCTCGCGGCGCCCGTGAGCGGCGACTTCCACCTCGGCGCCGGGTCGCCCGCGATCGACGCGGGCGACCCGGGATACACGCCCGCGCCCGGCGAGGTCGATCTCGACGGCGCCGCTCGCAAGAACGGCCCGCGCGTCGACTGCGGCGCCGACGAGGCGACGACCTGCGGCAACGGAACGACCGAGCCGCCGGAGCTCTGCGACGACGGGGACCTCGTCGACGGCGACGGCTGCGACTCCAATTGCACCCCGACCGGCTGCGGCAACGGCATCGCCACCTCCGGCGAGCAATGCGACGACGGCGGCACCGCGGGCGGCGACTGCTGCGACGCCGCGTGCCAGCACGAGGCGAACGGCGCGCCCTGCGACGACGCGAACCCCTGCACGACGAGCGATGCCTGCACGACCGGAACCTGCGCCGGAGGCGAGGAGCCCGCCGCGGGCTGCAAGACCGCGCTCGGGGGGCAGCTGCAAATCAAGGACCGCACGCTCGTAGGCGCCGCCGATGCCGGGAACCAGCTCTCCTGGCAGTGGAAGAAGGGCAGCGCCACCACGGACGCGGAGCTCGGCGACCCGCTCGCGAGCGCGACGCGCTACGAGCTCTGCATCTACGACCAGGCGAGCGGCTCGGCGTCGCTTGCGGCGCGCCTGCGCGTGCCGGGCGCCGGCACGTGCCACGGGAAGCCGTGCTGGAAGGCGGGCGGCGCCGGGAGCTTCAAGTACGCCGACAAGGACGCGACCCCCGACGGTGTGACGCAGCTGACGCTCCGCCCCGGCGTCACAGGAAAGACGCGGGTTCAGCTGAAAGCGCGCGGCCTCAAGCTCGCGGTTCCCGCACTGCCGCTGGCGCAGAGTCCGTCCGTGGTCGCGCAGCTGCACGCGTCGACGGGCGCCTGCTGGACGCAGAGCTACGGCGTCCCGGCTGCTCGCAACGACGCCGCGCAGTTCAAGGACAAGACGCCCTGAGCGGAGCGCGCGGCGCGAGCCGCGACGAGGCGCGCACCGTCAACCGACGCGAGGGCGTCCTGGAGTCGCCCGATGCAGGGATGCTCCGGGCACCCGGGTTCCGCGCTCTCGGCCACGCTCCCCGGCTCCCACGCCATGCGGGATGCGTACCGGCCCGAGCCTCGCGTTCGGCGAAACCGCTCTCTTGCGCCGCCCTCCCGATTCGTCGTACCTGCCTCGCGGCCACGACCGGACCACCCGAGCTTCCGAGGGAGACATGCCCAAGACACGGATCTGCGAGAGCGCCCACGCGGCAGTGGCGGACGTCGCCGACGGGGCGACGCTGCTGGTGCACAGCTTCGGCCCGCCCCAGGCCTGGCCGACCGATTGCCTGCTGGCGCTCGCCGAACGCGGCGTGAAGAACCTGACCGTCGTCTGCAACACGCCGGCCGGCGGACCGACGTCGCTCAACGTGCTGGCCGACAAGAAACAGATCCGCCGGCTGGTGTGCAGCTACCTCGCCTCCCCCGCCATCGCCACGGCGATCGCGGAGCAGGTGCGCGCGGGGGAGATCGAGCTCGAGATGGTGCCGCAGGGCACCTTGATCGAGCGCATTCGCGCCGGCGGCGCGGGCCTGGCGGGCTTCTACACGCCGACCGGCGTCGGCACCGTCGCGGCCGACGGCAAAGAGGAGCGCGAGATCGACGGGCGCCGCTATCTCTTCGAGCGCGCCATCCGCGGCGACTTCGCGCTCCTCCAGGCGCACCGGGCCGACGGCGCCGGCAACCTCACCTATCGCCGCGGCATGCGGAACTTCGCGCCCGCCATGGCGACGGCGGCGACGACCACCGTCGCCGAGGTCAAGGAAATCGTGGCCGTCGGCGCGCTCGACCCGGAAGCGATCGTGACGCCCGGGGTGTTCGTCGACCGCATCGTCAAGACGACGCTCGAGCTCGATCTCGGCGTGCTGCGCCAGATCCTGATGGGCGCCGGGCGCACGGTTGCGACCGAGGGCCGCGCGCTCCGCGACGGCGAGGCGACCGGCCTCCCGCCCGAGCTCATGGCCCTCAAGGCCGCGACGCTGCTGCGCGACGGCGAGTACGTGAACCTCGGGATAGGCCTGCCGACCATGGTGTCGAACTTCATCGCCGGCCGCGACGTGACCCTGCACTCCGAGAACGGCATCCTCGGCTACGGCCCGTTCCCCGCCGAGGGCCAGGAAGACCTCGACCTCTACAACGCGAGCGGCCAGTTCATCACTCAGCTCCCGGGCGCCGCGTACTTCGATTCCAACGTGTCGTTCGCGATGGCCCGGACCGGGCGCGTCACCACCGTCGTGCTCGGCGCCTTCGAAGTGGCCCAGAACGGCGACCTCGCCAACTGGACGACCGGCGAAGGCAGCAGCGGCGGCATCGGCGGCGCCATGGATCTCGCCGCGGGCGGCGCCCGCGTGATCGCTCTCTGCTACCACTGCGAGCGCGGCGGGCGCTCCAAGCTCGTCGAACGGCTCTCGTACCCGGCGACGGCGCTCGGCTGCGTGCAGTCCGTCGTCACCGACCTCGCCTATCTCGACGTCGACGCCGACGGCTTCTTGCTGCGCGAGATCGCCCCGGGGATCAGCGTCGACGACGTGAAGCGCGCCACGGCCGCGCCGCTGCGCGTGGCGAGCGATGTCCGCGAGATGGAGTTCGCCTCGTGACCCGCGATCTCCCGGCCCTCGTTGCCCACGCGCGCGCCGTCATCGCGGCCGTCGCGCTCGGAATCCTCGTCCCGGCGAGCGGGCTCGCCAGCCCGCTCCTGAAGCCGGGCGACCCGTTCCCCGCCTGGGCGCTGCGCGACCACACCGGAGCCCTGGTCAGCTCGCAATCGCTCGCCGGCACGACCTACCTCCTGTGGTTCTACCCGAAAGCGCGGACGCCCGGATGTACCACCGAGGGCCGCGGACTCCGCGACCGCTTCGCCGAGTTCCGGCAGCGCGGCATCGAGATCCTCGGCGTCTCGTTCGACGATCCGGCGGCGAACGCCGCCTTCGTCGAGGCGGAAGGCTTCCCGTTTCGGCTCCTCTCCGACACCGACAAGACGCTCGCGACGCGGGTCGGCGCGGTGTGGGTCAGCCTGCAGCCGGTGCCGAGCCGGATCTCGTACCTCGTCGGTCCGGACGGCAAGGTCCGCAAAGCCTTCGAGAACGTGACACCCGCGACCCACGCCGCCGACGTCCTCTCCGGGCTCTGAGGCTCGACTCGCGCCCCGGGTCAGCCCTGCTTCGCCCCGATGGGCTCCGCGCACCCCTTCACGTCGGGGTTGTCGGCGCAGAACTGCTTCTGCAGGCTCGCCGGGTCGACCGCGTTGAACTCCCGGCGGTTGTTCGAGAGGAAGGTCGGACTCGCGCCGATCTTCAGGCTCTCGGCGAAGGCGAACGACTTCTTGAGGAGCTCCTTGCCCTCGCCGTCGAAGCACTTCTGGATGACCTTCTCGTCCATGCCGGCTTCCTTGGCGCACGGCTGCCAGGTCGGGTTGCGGTAGTCCTTGCTGCGACAGGCCAGGTACTTCGCGAACTGGTGGTTCTTCGGGTACTTCGCCGCGGCGCAGATCTCGCGGAGGTCCTCGTCGACCTCGGCCTGTCCGTGCATCGACGTGAGCGTGTCGCCCTCCATCTGACCGATGAAGTGCACGTTCAAAGTGATGTCCTTGCCGAAGTGCTGGACGACCTCGTTGGCCGCGACCATCGCCTGCGCGCCGTACGGGCACTGTGACATCACGAACAGGTCGAGCGTGCGCGGCTTCGCCTGGCGGCACGCCTTGGCGTCCGTACACTGCTCGTCGGCGCAGTCGGCCTTGCCGTCGGCGTCGTCGTCGATGCCGCCGTTGTCGCAGATCTCGGCGGTCGGATCGAACTTCGCGTCGAGGCGGAGCGTTCGCCACTTGCCGAGCGGCTGCATGTAGCTCTGGAGCGTGGTGTAGCCCTCGGTGTCCTTCACCACCTCCTCGGCGTCGACGAGGATCGCGGGCAGCACCTTGAAGTTCGGGTCGAGGCCGCGGAGCTCCTGGTAGAGCTTCTTGCCCTCGTCGCTCATGTAGTCGAGGTGCTGCACCTGGAGACCGCCGAGCTCGTTCTTGATGCGCGGCTCGAGCGGCGCGATGTTGCACTCGGCGCAGCGCTTGTCCGAGAAGAAAATCGCGTGCACGACGGGCGGCACAGGAATGTTCTTGCAGGCCTCGGGCTGGTCGCCGGTGGTCGCGTCGCACGCCGCCTTCAGGAAGTCGCGCGTCTTGCGGCCGCCGTCGTAGGGCTTGCCGTTGATGAACATGGTGGGCGAGCCCTGCGCCCCCTTCTGCTGCGCCTCGGCGAACGACGCCGCGAGGAGCTGCTGCCCCTCGTCGCCGTTCACACAGGCCTCGAGCGCCGCCGCGTCCATGCCCGCCTGCCCCGCGCAGTCCTTCCAATTGGTGTCGACGGCGCGCGGGTTCTTGTTCTGGCAGACGATCAGGTCGAGGTACTTGCCCGGCGCCTGCTTGGCGGCGCAGAGCTGGGCGATGTCGCCCTTCACCTCGGCCGCCCCGTGCAACGACTGGAAGTTCCCGGCGGCGCCGTTGCCGATGTAGCCGATCTTGAGGTTCAGGGCGTCGCCGAGCTGCTGCTTCACGGGCGCGACGGCGTTCACCACCTGCACCCCGTAGGGGCACTGTGACATCACGTACATCTCGAGCGTGGGCGCGGCGCCTGTGTCACTACCCTTGGCGTCGGTCTTGGCGGCTTGGCCGTCGCTCGCGGCTTTGTCCCCGCCCGCTTGGTTCTGGCAGGCGGCCACGGAGACGATCAGCACGGCGGGAAGCAGCGTCTTGAGGAGAGTTTTCATAGGCCGCAGAAGTTATCGCGGCCCGGGCCCGAAGGCTAGAAGCAACCATAGACCCGGCGCCGTTGGTGGCTCGATCCCGCGCCCCCGACACCGCGAACGCCCGCACTCGTCGCTTTGTCTGCGTGTGGCACACGGCAGCACAAAGCCGATCATGCTATGAGCCGACCCGGTTTCGGGCCCCCTGGTCATGTTCGTGAGAACAACCGGGCCATGCCCGTGGGAAGTGCCAGCGCGTCCAACGGGGATCCCGTCAACTCGCCGGGGCGAAAACCTCGTTGAAGTGTCCTATCTGCTGTCCTATCTGCGCGGAGCGCCGAGGGCTATCGCGGCGGCTCCGCCTCGGGCGGCGGCGGCGAGTGGCACGGCACGACCGCCGCCGGCACGACCGCCTACGGCTACCACGGCGGCGCCTACTACGGCGGCACGTACTCGACGTACCACCCGCCCACCGTCGTCAACACCTACTACGGAAGCGGCTGCGGCAACTGCGGCGGTTGGAACACCGCCAGCGCGGCCGCGATCGGTCTCGCCGCGGGCGCCGCGATCGGCGCCGCGAGCGCGAACGCGGCGAATCAGAACACCGCCTCGAACGCCTACGCGGCCGGCGTCGCCGCCGGCTCCGCGTCCTCGGTCGGCGCGATCGCCACCACCCTGCCTGCCGGCTGCAACTACGTCGCCGTCGGGAGGTCAAGTCAATTGGTGGGTAAATAGGGATCAGGCGGCGAGCCTCCGCGGTGTCGGTTTGATCGTTGGTTTCACAGCCACCCCATCGACGAACT
>WBZR01004293.1_pt1 | contig 11772 bp, 12 predicted proteins | sample 5204231 | NCBI WGS metagenome assembly WBZR01 (sample SAMN12412403, study PRJNA552823) | activated sludge metagenome | isolation source: activated sludge from anammox sidestream of wastewater treatment plant... | place: USA: Virginia | collected 2017-08
GGCGACAGCTGCTCGGGCGTGCCGAGCCCCTCGACGGTGGTGACGTCGGCGCCGTCGATCGAGGCGACGGCGGTCAGGCACGAGCGGCGCGGCTCGCCGTCGACGAGGACGGTGCAGGCGCCGCAGACGCCGATCCCGCAGCTCTCGCGGGCCGACGTGACGCCGGCATCGCGCCGCAGGACGGTCAGGAGCGTCTCGTCTGGCCGGACGTCGAGCTCGACGGGATCGCCGTTGAGGCCGAAGCGGACTCTCACGACACCCCCGTGACGAGGCTGGCACGCCCCGCGCGCCACCCGCGCGGATCGCGGCGATAGACTGAAGCCGGAGGGAGGCAAGCGGCGGTCCCCGGGCGGGCGAGTCGAAGCGCGGCCGTCACCTGCCGTCGCCTCCGTCGCGGCGGTCGATCGCCTCGAGCACCGTCTCCGGCAGCAGGGGGAGCTCGGTCACGTGGATCCCGAGCGAGCCGAGCGCGTTGCCGATCGCGGCGGGAACGGGCGGCAGCGCGGTCTCGCCGAGGCCGTGCACCTCGGCGCCGGGCTTCGTGAGCAGATCGTGCGTCAGGCTCTCCGGCAGGTCGGCGATCGACGGCACCTCGTAGTCGGAGAGGTTCGCGTTCACGACCTGGCCCTCGGCGAACGCGACCGTCTCGAACAGCGCCGTACCGAGACCCATGATCATCGAGCCCTCGTTCTGCAGCTCCGCCCCGGGCGGGTTGACGACCCGGCCCGCGTAGACGGCCGCGTGCAGACGGACGACCTCGAGGCGTCCCGTCTCCTCGTCGACCCGGATCTCCGCCGCCGCCGCGCCCTGGTGCCAGTGGGAGGACGCCACGCCCTGCCCCGTGTCCGGGTCGAGCCCGCCCGCGTTGCGGAACTCCCCGACGCCACGCCGCCCGTCCCTGCGCAGCTCGCCGACAGCCTCCTCGAGCGCGTTGCTCATCATGTAGGTCGAGCGGCTTGAGGTCGCCCGGGTGTCGTAGGGGACGACGTCGGTGTCAGGATCGGGGAACCTGATCTCCGACGGGGGAGCCCCGAGCAGCTCGGCGGCAACGAGCGAGAGCGCCCGGCGGGCGCCCTGGCCGAGCTCGGCGGTCGCGCAGCGGATCGTGTAGCCGCCGCCCTCCTCGGCCTCGACGGCGATCTGGGCGCGACTGGGAGTCTGCATGCCCTTCAGCAGCACGCAGAGCCCCTTGCCCGCCCGCCCCTCGCGCCAGCCGACCGCAGCTGCGGCCCGCTCGAGACACTCGGCGAAGTGGACGTCGTGGACCGTCTCGCCGGTGCAGAAGACGTCCCCGTCCCGCAGGACGTTACGCAGCCTGAGCTCGAGCGGGTCGATGCCGAGGCGGTCGGCGAGCAGGTCGATCGTCCGCTCGGACGCCCACGCCGCCTGCGTCGCCCCGAAGCCCCGGTAGGCGCCGTTCGGCGGCCGATTCGTGTAGACGCAGCGGGACTCGACGCGCACGTGCGGGATCCGGTACGGCCCGACCGCGGAGTAGCCGATCTTCTGGGCCACGCCGGGCCCGCAGTCGGCGTAGGCACCCGTGTCGATCCACGAGTCGACGCGCTTGGCGACGAGCAGCCCGTCCGCAGTCGCGCCGACCTTGACCGTGAGCAGAGCAGGATGGCGGTTGTTCGTCACCCACTCCTCGGCGCGGGGAAGTACGCAGCGCACGGGCCGCCCGGCCTTGCGCGCCAGCGCGGCGGTCAGCGCCTCGAGGTGGACGAACGTCTTCGCGCCGAAGGAGCCGCCCATCGGCGGCACGACCACCCGGACGGCGTCCTCCGGGATCCCGAACACCCGCGCGACGTCGGAGCGCACGTTGAACGGGGTGTGCGTCCCCGTCCAGAGCTCGAGCCGGCCGTTCTCCCAGCGGGCGAGGCACGCGTGGGGCTCCAGCGGGGCGTGCTGCGCGGCGGGAGTTCGGAACGTCTCCTCGACCACGACGTCCGCCTGCGCGAACCCCGCATCGGCGTCGCCGTGGACGATCCGGAAGCGGTGGCAGACGTTCGTGCCCTGCTCGGGGCGGATCCCGAAGTAGGCGGCGTCGTTCTCGGAGATCCTGATCCGCTCGTGCACGAGCGTCCGCCCGGCGATCGCCTCCTCGAGGTCGAGCACGGCGGGCAGCTCCTCGTACTCGACCTCGATCAGGCCGAGCGCGTCCTCGGCCTCCTCGAGGGTGGGCGCGGCGACGGCCGCGACGGGGTCGCCCGCGAAGAGCGCCCGGTCGAGCGCGAGCACGGTCTGGTCTCGGATCTGGCAGCCGTACCCGGCGAGCCCGCGCACGTCGTCGGGGACGAGCGCCACCACCCCGCCCGGTACGGCGGACGCGTCGACCCGGACGATCCGGGCATGCGGATAGGGGGAGCGCAGGATCCGCGCGTGCAGCATCCCGGGCAGCTCGCGGTCCTGCGAGTAGCGGACGAGCCCGAGCAAGATCGAGGCCCCCCGTCTCACGCGGCCAGCTCCTCGAGCGCGCGGCGTACCTCGACGGCGATCACCCGCCTGCGGTAGGCGGCCGAGCCGCGCACGTCCGCGATCGGCTCGATCGCGTCCGCGTAACGACACCCGATCTCGGCCGGATCGCCGTCGCGGCAGAGCTCGGGGAAGTGCTGCGGCCGCCCGGCCACCGCCCCGACGACGACGCGCGTCTCGCCGCCGCGTCGTGCCGCGGCGACCGCGACGCAGGGGCGGTCCTCGTGGGAGCGGGAGCGGAACTTGCGGTAGACGGCACGATCGGCGCGCGGGACGCGCACCTCGACGATCAGCTCGTCGGGGGCGAGCGACGTCTCGTAGTACCCGGTGATCAGCTCCTCGACCGGAAGCTGGCGCGATCCCGAGGCGCTGCGCACCACCGCCCGAGCGCCTAGGGCGCACAGCATCGCGGGGGGGTCGGAGGCGTAGTCGGCGTCCGCCAGCACGCCGCCGACCGTGGCCTGGTTTCGCACCCGCGGGCTGGCGACGACGCCGAACGCGCGCGCGACGGCCGGCCACCCCTCCCTGACGAGCGGGGACAGCTCGACCTCGCGATGCCGCGTCATCGCCCCGAGCCGCAGCTCCTCGCCGCCTTCGATGCCCGCGAGCGAACAGATCCGCCCCAGCGAGAGCAGGCACGCCGGCTCGACAAGCCGCTGGTTCAGGAGCACCGCGAGAAACGTGCCGCCCGCGAGCGGCACCGCCTCGTCGCCCCGCTCGGCGCGAGCCGCGAGCGCCTCCTCGAGCGAGGACGGCGCGAGCCACTCCACCGCCGCCCTCACTCCCGCGCCGCCGCTGCCCGGTCGATCAGCCCGATCGCCTCCTCGTGGAGGGGGCGGGCCAGCTCGCGGGCGCGCTCGATCCGGATCCGCTCGAGCATCCGGGTGTGCTGCGCCTTCGCCCGCTCCGCGCTGCAGCGCCCCTGCGTGTACCAGCCGAGCACGAGCCCGCCGTTCGTCTCGAGGAACGAGAGCGAGTCCGCGGCCTGGACGAGATCGGCGTCGGGGGTGCCGCCGATCTCGTGCAACTCGATCAGCTCCCCCACACGCTCGATCAGCGCCGGATCGGCGCCCTGCCCGGCGAGCCAGTCGCGGACGATCGCGGCGGAGCGCTCGGAGTGGGCCTTGCGGTAGTCCTCGTCGTGAGCGACCATCGTGCCGGGGTCGAACTCGGGGCCGCCGGGGAAGAAGCGCTCCATGTCGTGCGTGAGCGCCGCGAGGACGAGCGCCTCGGCGGCGTCCGGCTCGAGCACGAGCAGCCAGTCGCGCGCCCGCACGAGGTGGTGCGCGTTCCAGTAGGGACGGATCCACTCCTCCGCCCGGCGCTCGAGCTCGCCGCTCACAGCGTCGTCACCGGCCGCGACTGGAGCAGGTACACCTCGCCGTCCGCGATCGCCCACTCGACGTCCTGGGGTTGCCCGAAGTGCTGCTCGAGGCCGCGGCCGATCTCGGCCAGCCGGGCGAGCTCGCCGGCCGTGAGGACGCCGCCGTTGGGGAGCTGCTCGCGCTTGACGGCGCCGGCCCGGTCGGTGACGTAGTGATCGGGCGTGACCTCGCCGGAGACGACCCGCTCGCCGAGCCCGAGCACGGCCTCGATCACCATCCGGTCGCGCCGCCGCTGCACGGGGTCGACCGTGAACACCACCCCGGCCTTCTCCGCGTCGACCATCCGCTGCACGACCACGGCCATGCCGAGATCCTCGAGCGACCCCTTCTGGCCGCGGTAGAAAAGCGCGCGCTCGCTGAAGAACGACGCCCAGCACTCGACGACGCGCGCGCAGACCGCGTCCGCGCCGACGACCCCGAGGTAGGTCTCCTGCTGGCCGGCGAAGCTCGCCGCCTCCGAGTCCTCGGCGGTCGCGGAGGAGCGCACGGCGACCGGCCCGGCGCCGAGGCGCTCGTACGCGGCCGCGACCCGCCCCCGCGCCGGCTCCGCGGCGAGCACGAGCCGGCGGGCCTCTTCGTGCGCGCCCGCGAGCGCGAGCTCGCGGAGGCGCGCCCCGTCAACGGCGGCCTCGAGTGCCGCGGCCGGAACGACGAACCCGGGCGGCACCGGCAGCCCCGCGGCCGTCATCGCGGCCAGGCTCGCGCCCTTGCCGCCGGCGACGCGCACGTCCCGGCAGGCCTCGTCCGCGAACCAGACGACCTCCGCCACGGTCAATCCTCGATGATCGCGACCGCGCGCACGGGCGCGGCGGTCGTGCCGATCCATTTCACGGGCAGGACAGAGAGCTTGAAGCCGTACGCCGGGAGCTGATCGAGGTTCATCAGGTTCTCGAGGTGCCAGTAGTCCTCGTCGATCATGACACGGTGGGCCTCCCAGAAGTGCTTCGTCTCGAACATCGCCCAGACGGGCGGGTCGAACGTGATCGCGTCGATGCCCATCATGCGCACCCCCCGCGCGATCAGGTGCCGGGTGGCCTCGGCGGTCATGCCGCAGTGGTCGGTGCGGTAGCGCTCCTCGGTGTTGTAGGCGCCGGCGCCGGTGTGGATGAGGACGATGTCGCGCTCCTTCAGCGTGTAGCCGATCGCGGCGAGCGCGGCGTCGAGGTCCTCGGGCATGATCCGGTACCCGGATGGCCGGTCGCGGAAGTCGAGCACGACGCCGTCCGAGTAGCAGTACTCGAGCGGGATCCCCTCGACGCCCGGGGCGTCGGGCCCGCGCAGGTGCTTGACCGCGTCGCAGTGGGAGCCGACGTGGTCGTTCTGGATCACGAGGTAGCTCGCCGTCAGCCAGTCGGTCCCGTGCTCGGCCGCCCCGATCCGCTCGGCGAACTCCTGCCAGCTCTCGTACATGACGAGCGTCGGCGGCGGCACGCGCGGGAACGTCAGCATGTCGCGGTGGACGGGCATGGACAGGTCGACGAGCCTCGTCATCTGGTTCCCCCTCCGAGCAGGAGCTCGCCGTACTCCTCGATGTGGCGGCGGATCGCGCGGCCGGCCCCCTCCGGGTCGCGCTCGGCGAGCGCGGCCAGGACGGGCTCGTGCGTGTCGGCGAGCTCGTGGTGGTCGATACCGGTCTTCGTGGCGGTGATGATCGTGCGCGCCTCCACGCGCAGGGAGTCCCACACGTCCACGAGCGTGCGGTTGCCCGACGCCTCGACGATCAGGCGGTGGAAGCGAACGTCATGCTCGACGAGGCGGTGGAGGTCGCCGCCGTCGGCGGCCTCGCGCATCGCCGCGAGCTCGGCCGCGAGCGTGCCGACGTCGCCGTCGAGGCGGATCGCTGCCTCCCTCGCCGCGACCTCCTCGAGCGCGGCGCGGACGGGGTAGATCTCGGCGAGCTCGCCCGTCGAGATCTCCCGGACACGGGCGCCGCGAAACGGCGCCGACTCGACGAAGCGCAGGAGCTCGAGGTCGCGCAGCGCCTCCCGAACCGGGGCCTGGCTCGTGCCGAGCTCCTGCGCGATCCGCGTCTCGACGAGACGATCGCCGGGACGGTACTCGCCCGAGAGGATCCGCTCGAGCAGGAGCTCCTTGACCTGCTCGCGCAGGACCGTCCGGGTCACGGTCGCGCTCACGTGAGGATCTCGACCACCCCGGTCGAGCCGTTGACGCGGATCCGGTCGCCGGTCGAGATCCGCTCGGTCGCGATCGACGCGCCGACGACCGCGGGAATCCCGAACTCGCGGGAGACGACGGCCGGGTGCGAGGCGACGCCTCCGGCATCGGTGACGAGGCCGCTGATCTTCGTGAACAGGACGACCCAGGCGGGGTTCGTCATCCGGCAGACGAGGATCTCGCCGTCCTTCACCTGGTCGGACTCGTCGAGCGAGGAGACGAGCCGGGCCGTTCCCTCGGCCACGCCCGGCGAGGCGGCGAGCCCGGTGATCCGGTCGAGCGTCTCCGGCGGCTCGCGATGGAACTTCTCCGGAAAGCCCCAGAGCGTGTAGTAGGGGAACGCGAGCTGGGACTCGGTCGCGGTACCGACCCAGTCGGGTGGCCGGAGCGCGAACGCCGCCTCCCGCTCGTCCCGGCGGGCGGAGACGGCGGCGCGCGCGTCGAGGGCCGAGCCGTCGCCGACGAGCGCGCGCAGCTCGTTGTAGCGGAGGAACATGATGTCCTCCGGGTCGGCGAGCACGCCCGCCTGGACGAGCTTCCTCCCGATCGCGACGAGCACGAGCCGCACGCGGGCGTTCGTGCCCTGGTCGATGAAGAAGTGGTGGTCCGGCGTGAGCGGGTTCATGCGCAGGGAGAGGTCGAGCGCGGCCTGGAGCTTGTCGCGGCCCTCGCCCGCAGGCACGCCGTCCATGAGCTCGCGGATCGCGGACTCGAGGTCGGCCTTGACGGCCGCGAGCGCGGCCGCGTAGTCGTAGTCGGTCTCGAGGTAGCCGCGGACGGCCTCGATGATCGGCGCCGGCTGCTCGCGCCACGTCGGGTAGACGAACTCGTGCGACCAGATCGCCTTGTTGCCGAACTCGAGCTGGTACGGGAGCAGGCGCTCGGAGATGAAGCGCCGGCCGCGCTCGGAGCCCTCGAGCGCGGCGATCACGCCGGCCGCGGACTCGCCGGCGTGGAAAGCGGCGTTCAGGTCGGCGTCGCCCTTGACCTCCTCCTTCATCCGCCAGAGCGCCTCGATCGAGTCCCAGTTGCGGTCGTCGACCGAGCTTTGCAGCCGCCCGGGGAGGTCGGGATCGACGTCGCCCTTGACCTCCTGGATCGTCGCGTTCAGGGCCATGGTGGCCGAGAACTGGGCGAAGTTGAGCATCCAGTGGATCTTCCAGTGGCGGTCGTGGATGTCGATCGCGTCCTCGAGCAGCACGGCCAGCTCGACGAGGCCGGCCGAGTCCATGTCGTAACCGTCGAGGTAGGCGAAGTTGCGCTCGAGCTCGGGGCGCAGGCGCTCTCGCCACCAGTCGAGGAAGTTGAGCGCGTAGTGGGGCAGGACGGCGCCGAGGTACGGCCCGATCCGGCCGGGGTAGGCGGGGTCGCGCGGGACCCGCGGCACGTAGCGGGCCTCGTACTCGGTCGCCTCCGCGCGCAGGCCGGAGTCGGCGGCGACGGCGGCCATGTACGCGTAGCCGTTGATCTCCTTCATCACCCAGTCGGACGCGAACGGCGTGCCGAAGCGCCGGAACATGTGGTCGCAGGTCAGCCACCAGCCGCCGATGTCGAAGAACATCGGCGAGACCGGGTTCGGGCAGTGGAGATCGTCGAAGATCCAGAGGAGCTCGCGCTCCCCCTCCAGCCACTCGATCGGGAACTCGTCCGACCCGTAGAAGCTCCCGAGAACCTCCTCACCACCGGCCATCTCGCCCTCCGTTCGTCGACGCCACGACCGCGCCATCATCGATGATCGATTAGGATCGCGTCAACCGCTGACCCGCCTGGGGGCCGCGGGGCGCGCGTCACGGGCGGCGGCTCGGGGATCGGCCGGGCGACGGCACTTCGGCTCGCCAGCGAGGGCTGGTCGGTCTGCGTCAGCGAGCGGAGCCGCTCGGGTGCGCGGAGGCGGGAAGCCGCGCGAGTGGCGTCTGCGGCTACACCGCCCGCCAGCCGCGGCGAAGCCCGCCGGAGCGGGCCATCGAGGGTGGCCGACGGGACTCGAACCCGCGACAGCCGGGACCACAACCCGGGGCTCTACCAGCTGAGCTACGGCCACCGCGCCGCCTCCACTGTACCCGAGATCCGGGCGGATCCTCCCGCGCGTGCGGTGCTACGCTCGCCGCGGGCGCCTGTAGCTCAGTGGACAGAGCGGCGGCCTTCTAAGCCGTTGGTCGGAGGTTCGAATCCTCCCAGGCGCATTTCGGGTCCGGATTCGCGAATCTCGGCCCGCGCGGTGCTATAGTCGTGCGTGTTCGTTCAAGACGCGCGGTTCGACGGCGTTTGCGTGCAGGCGCCTTCTTCCCCGTCTCGAGTGCAGGGAAGGAGGTGTTTAGTAGATGGCAACCGGGACCGTGAAGTGGTTCAACGAGACGAAGGGATACGGCTTCATCGCCCCCGATGAGGGCGGGAAGGACGTCTTCGTCCACCACACGGGCATCGCCGGCGAGGGCTTCAAGACCCTCACCGAGGGCGCCAGGGTCGAGTTCGAGGTGCGTGAGGGCACCAAGGGCCCGGAGGCGGCGGACGTCCGCCAGGTGGCCTGAGAGGTAGCAGCGGATGGCGGGTAAAGAGGAGAAGATCGAGCTCGAGGGCGAGGTGATCGAGGCGTACCCGAACGGGATGTTCAAGGTCGCGCTCGACAACGGCCACGAGACGCTCGGATACGCCTCCGGGAGGATGAAGCGGTTTCGCATTCGTATCTTCCCCGGCGACCGCATCAAGGTCGAGCTGTCACCGTACGACCTGAACCGCGGCCGCATCGTCTACCGTTACCGCTGAAGCTCGCGGACGGCGCGGGGACCCATCGGGCCCCGCGCCGTCGCGTCAGCCCGGCGGGTCGGGTCCGGCCGCGGCGAGGCCGCGTTCCCGTCGCGCCGCGAGCAGCTCGCGCACGATCACCTGGAGGGAGCCGGCGACCGGGATCGCGCCGAGCGCCCCGAGCACACCGGCGAGGTTGGCCCCGATCAGGACGGCCGCGAGCACGACCACGGGGGAGATCGAGACCGTGCGCCCGTAGATGAGCGGCTGGAGCACGTGGTTCTCGAACTGCTGGTAGACGAGCAGGAAGACGCCGACCGCCAGCGCGATCGCCCAGCCCTTCGTCGCGAGCGCGACGAGGACGACGACGAGCGCTCCGATCGTGGCACCGGCGAGCGGCACGAGGTCGAACAGGGCGATCACGACGCCCAGCGAGACCGCGTAGGGGATGCCGAGCCCGTAGATCACGGGTGTCGCGACGACGCCGGCGATCACGCTGATCAGGACGTTCCCGGTCACGTAGCCGCCGACCGTCCGGTACACGCCGTCGCCGACGCGCTGCCAGCGCGGCCGCGAGCGCTCCGGCAGGAGGTCGAGGAAGCCGCGCACGAGCCGCCGCCCGTCGAGGAGCAGAAACAGGGTCAGGAATGCGACCGTGACCGCTCCGACGACCGCGGTCACGACACTGCGCGCGAACGAAAGCCCGGCCTCGGTGAAGCCGAGCACGCTGGCGAGGCCGTCCCCCTCGACCGCCTCGCGAATCCGATCGACGATCTGGTAGTCGCGCTGGAGGAACCCGAGCGCGCCGCGGCCGCGGGTGAGGTCGTCGACGATGTCGGGGACCGCTTTCGAGAAGTCGGTCACCTGGGAGACGATTGGCGGGATCAGGAGGTAGCTGAGGCCGCCAAGCGCGACCAGCGCGAGCACGAACACGGCCACCGCCGCGTACCCCCGGCGCAGGCCCCGGCGCTCGAGGAAATCGACGGCCGGGTTGAGGGCCATGGCGAGGAACGCACCGATCACGATCCAGGCGAGCACCTCCCGCGTCTCCCACACGACCCAGAGCACGATCGCAAGCAGAAGCGCGAGCCCGAGCACGCTGAGCACGGTCCGCGAACGAACGACGATCGTGCGCTCGGGCGCCGCCATGCGGGCAGGATCGCGGACAGCCCGGACGGCGCCGGGCGGTCAGCCGGCGACGCCGGGCGGAAGCTGCCGGCCCGCGTGCAGCTCGAACAGGCGCCCGAGCTCGCCGGCGGCCGCAAGCTCTCCGAGCGCGGTGTCGATCAGGTCGCGCAGCGAAGCGTCGGCGCGGCGGAACGCGATCACGTAGAGGTTGCCGGTGGGGATCGTGAACGCGACCTCGAGCGCCGGATCGGCGGCCGCAATCGCCCGGAACGGAACCTCGTCGTCGAGCGCCCCGTCGATCGCGCCGGCGCGGACGTCCTCGACCATCATCCCCATCACCTTCATGCCCGGGTCGTAGACGCGCACCTCGGCGACGCCGGCAAGCGAGCGGGCGCGGTCGAGGTTCGTCGTGCCCCGGACGACGCCGACGACCCGGCCCTCGAGCCCGGCGGGCGCGCCGAGCCCGGAGCCGGCGCGGGCGAGGACGGCCATGTCGGTGCCGCCGTAGGGGCGGGAGAGCGCGAAGCGCGCCGCCCGCTCCTCCGTCCAGCAGAAGTTCAGCATCAGGCAGTCGAACTCGCCCGCGTCGAGCAGGTCTGGCAGGTCCGGCCACGGCCGGTAGCGCCAGGTCGGGTGCCAGCCGAGCCGCTCGCAGACGGACCGGATCACGTCGGGCTCGAGCCCTTCCGGCCGCCCGTGCTCCTCCCAGACAAGCGGACGCAGCGGCTGGTTGCAGCCGATCGCTAACGTGCGCATCGCGATGAGCGGAAACGGGGCACGCGCCTGGAGCCTAGCGGGGCGACACGCCCTCGTGTCCGGAGCCTCGTCCGGGCTCGGGCCGGCGGTGGCGAGAGAGCTCGCCGCGCTCGGCGCGACGGTGGCGGTGACGGCGCGCCGCCCCGAGCCGCTCGAGCGGCTGGCGGCGGAGATCGAGGCGGCCGGCGGGCGCTGCGTCGCGGTGCCCGGCGACCTCGCCGGCGGCGCCGCTGCGGCTGCGATCGTCGAGGAAGCCGCCGCTGCTCTTGGCGGGCTGGACGTCCTCGTCAACAACGCGGGCGTCGGCGAGGGCGATCCCGTCCCCAGCGTGGACGGCTACGCCCGGGTGCTCGACACGAACCTCGTCGCCCCGTACGCGTGCGCGCTCGCGGCCCGCCCGCACATGCGCGATGCGGGCTACGGCAAGATCGTCAACGTCGCCTCGGTCTACGCGTTCACCGCGAGCCCGTTCCGGCAGGCGAGCGCCTACTCCGCGTCGAAGGCCGGCTTGCTCGGGCTGACCCGCGACCTCGCCGCCTGGTGGGGCTCCGAGGGGATCCGGGTCAACGCCGTCGCCCCCGGCTACTTCGTCTCCGAGATGACCGAGGCGATGCTGGCGCGCCCGGACGTGGCCGCCGCGATCGGAACGCGAACGGCGCTCGGGCGAGCGGCGACGCTGGAGGAGGTCGCGCGCGCGGTCGCGTTCCTCTGCCTGCCGGCCTCCGACTACGTGACCGGGGCGACGCTCGCGGTCGACGGCGGCTGGCTCGCCCGCTGACGGCCCGCCCCGCCCGGCCCGACGCGGAGGCAGGGTAGGGGCGGGATCCGCCCCGCCCGAACCAACGCGGGGGGACATGCACGGGCGGGACCCATCCCGCCCGAAACGATGCGGGATCAATGTGGGGGCGGGACTTGTCCCGCCCGAAACCGCGCGACGACCGCAACGCGGCCCTGTTGCTGACGGACGATTCGGCCCCCAGCGATCGTCGCGACCCGGCCAGCGGCTTCCGGTCGCCCGCTGCGCCCGCTAGTGGCCCTTGAGGTTATGTTGGACTCGAAACGTCATCAGGCAGCGATGCGGTGTCGTGCTTCGGCGGCGGCGAGTCGGCGGTCG